>Ga0123353_10009838_pt1 | contig 13251 bp, 11 predicted proteins | sample TergutLab28metaG_3_FD_92763 | JGI IMG/M metagenome (GOLD analysis project Ga0123353, IMG submission 92763) | Labiotermes labralis P3 segment gut microbial communities from Petit-Saut dam, French Guiana - Lab288 P3 | ecosystem: Host-associated > Arthropoda: Insects > Digestive system > Gut ...
CAAATGAGCTCGAACGTGCGCAAGCAGTATTGCGGTCCCGGTATTCCGCCCGGCCCATTGACACCCGCGAATGGGCGCGGCAGGCCCGTTTCTTGCTAGCACGCGGCTTCGCTACCGAGACCGTTCGTGCCGTGCTCCATAGCGTGCCTGCAGAAAACGTGGAAGATGGGACGCCATGAGCCTACTGACAGCAAAAGGCCTTCGCAAACGTTACAAGGCACGCACCGTTGTGCATGATGTTTCGTTCGAGGTCAAACCCGGCGAAATTGCCGGACTGCTTGGCCCAAACGGCGCCGGCAAAACCACCTGTTTCTATATGATCGTCGGCCTCGTGCGCAGCGACGGGGGCGAAATCCACCTTGGCGGCGAGCGGATCACCCACCTGCCCATCCACGCCCGTGCGCACCGGGGGCTGTCCTACCTGCCGCAGGAAATGAGCGTGTTCCGCAGGCTCACCGTAGCCGAAAACATCCGCGCCGTACTTGAACTCCAGAGACTCGAAGAAGTACGGATCGCCCAGCGTCTCGACGAACTCCTCGTCGAACTGGGCATCTCGCACCTGCGCGACAACTCTGCTACTTCATTGTCCGGCGGCGAACGCCGGCGTTGCGAGATTGCGAGGGCCTTGGCAACTTCCCCCCGCCTGATCCTGCTCGATGAACCTTTCGCGGGAGTCGACCCCATCGCAGTACTCGATATTCAGAAGATCATCCGTTACCTCAAGGAACGCGGTATCGGCGTACTGATTACCGATCATAACGTGCGCGAAACCCTGGGCATTTGCGACCACGCCACGATCATCAGCGAAGGTCGCGTGCTGGCCAGTGGGAAGCCTGCCGACATCATCGCAAATGAACAGGTACGCCAGGTTTACCTTGGCGAACACTTCCAGCTTTGAGACCGCGCACGCATGAAACCGACGCTCCAACTCAAGCTCTCACAACACCTGACCCTGACGCCGCAGTTGCAGCAGTCGATCAGGTTGTTGCAGCTCTCGACGTTGGAACTCAACCAGGAAATCGAACGCGTCCTGCTGGAAAACCCGATGCTCGAACGCGAGGAAGACAACGAGAGCGCGTTTTCCGAATTCCAAAGCACCATACCCAGCACCAAAGCCGAGGAATTCAGCCCCGGCGGCGAACGGGACGACGGCAGAGAGTCGGAGTCTTATTCTTCCGGTGACGACATCGGATACGAGGAAAGGATCGACTGGTCGGATACCGGCAATGGCGCTCCCAACAAGAGAGAGGATGAAGACTTCGACTTCCAGGAAGTCCAGGCCGCAAGTACCTCACTACGCGATTATCTTGATGCCCAAGTGGCGCTCATGCAGCTTTCCGATCGCGATCGCCTGTTGGTGCGCTTCATCATCGAGGCGCTTGACGACGACGGCTACCTGTACCAGGAACTGGAAGAACTGTTTGGATTGTTGCCGCCCGAATTCAGGTTCGAACCCGACGATCTCGTGATTGCGTTGCGCCATGTGCAGCAACTCGATCCCACAGGTATTGGCGCACGCACCCCAAATGAATGCCTGGGACTGCAATTACGGACACTCCCCGCTTCACCCGAGCGCAACCTGGCACTCATTATCGTCGAGCGTCACATCGAATTGCTGGCCGATCGCAATTTCACCCAAATCAGGCGCATGACCGGCTGCGAAGACGAAACCCTGCGTGCGGCACAGGCATTGATCCTCACTCTCGACCCGCACCCTGGCTCGCGCTACGCACACACGGAGACTCGTTACGTGCTGCCCGATATCAGCGTGCGCAAGATTCGCGGGCGCTGGATAGCGTCCCTGAATGCCGAAGTCGTGCCCAAACTGCGCGTCAACCAGCTCTACTCTGATTTGTTGCGGCAAAACCGGAAAGAGGCGGGCGCCCTTTCCGGGCAACTGAATGAAGCACGCTGGTACATCAAAAATATTCATCAAAGGTTTGACACAATTCTCCGTGTTTCGCAGTCAATCGTTGACCGGCAACGGCAGTTCTTCGATCATGGTGATGTGGCGATGAAGCCACTGACACTCAAGGAGATCGCAGACCAGCTCGAATTGCACGAATCTACCGTATCGCGCGTGACCACTCAGAAATATATGGCTACGCCGCGTGGCGTGTTCGAACTCAAGTATTTTTTCGGCAGCCACGTTGCAACCGACACCGGCGGGACGGCATCTTCGACAGCCATTCGTGCCCTGATCCGCCAGTTCATTGATGCCGAAAACAAGAAAAAACCCCTATCTGACGCAAAAATCGCCGACATGCTCGGCGAGCAGGGATTCGTCGTGGCACGGCGCACAGTCGTCAAATACCGTACCTCGCTCAATATCCCCGCAGTCAGTCAGCGCAAAGCACTTTAATCAATCACCCACCAAGAGGAGCTAGTATGAATCTCAACATCACCGGCCATCATGTCGAAGTCACGGATGCCATTCGCGCCTACGCATCGGAAAAGATTGATCGTGTCGTCCGCCACTCCGACAATGTCACCAGTGTTAACGTGATTCTTTCCGTCGATAAACTCAACCAGAAAGCTGAGGTCACCGCCCGTCTGCGCGGCAAGGATATCCACGTCGAATGCATCGACGCCGACCTGTACGCAGCCATCGATGCCCTGGCCGACAAACTCAGCCGCCAGATGCAAAAACACAAACAAAAAACTGCCGACCATAATCACGATTCGCACAAATTCGCAGTTGAACGCTGACCCCCATCCCGCATTCCATCGGCCAACGTCATGGTGGCTGCCCAAGGCAGCCACCGGAGTGCGCCGACATTTATTCCATGAGCCTCATTGCCCCCATCCTGTCACGCCTCAATGTCATCGCCGAGTCCGATGCCACCAGCAAAAAACGTGTTTTCGAAGAAGCCGCGTGGCTATTTGAAACGCAGCAGGGACTTGCACCCGATCTCGTTTTTGAAAAACTTTTCGCCCGCGAACGCCTGGGCTCCACCGGGCTTGGTCACGGGGTCGCCATTCCGCATTGCCGCATCGATGGGTTGAACGAGGTCGTAGGCGCATTCATCCGGCTGATCACACCGATTGCGTTCGGTGCCTTCGATGAACAGTCGGTCAGGCTCATCTTTATCCTGCTGGTTCCCTGCAACGCCAACGACACCCATCTCCAAATCCTGGCGGAACTGGCGCAAATGTTGAGTAATCCGACTTTCCGCAACCAACTGATTGCCGCCGCCGATGCCGATACCCTCCATGCCTTGCTGACCGACTGGCGGACTGATCCGGAAAACGACACACTTACGGGCTGATTCACCCTATCCAGTATCCTTCCCAAGACAAGAGAAACTCAAGGCATGCCATGACCCACGCTACCGATTACCTGGAACGCATTCTCAGCGCCAGGGTGTACGACGTTGCCATCGAAACGCCCCTCGATCTTGCCGCCAGCCTTTCCGCCCGGACTCACAACCGCATTTTCCTCAAGCGCGAGGATATGCAGCCGGTGTTCAGCTTCAAGCTGCGCGGAGCCTACAACAAGATGGCGAACCTTCCGCCGCAGGCACTCAAGCGCGGAGTGATCTGCGCCTCGGCAGGCAACCACGCCCAAGGCGTGGCGCTATCGGCGCAAAAACTCGGCATACGGTCCGTCATCGTCATGCCCGGAACTACGCCGCAGATCAAAGTCGACGCAGTGCGCGCGCGCGGCGGCGAGGTCGTGCTGGCGGGCGAGTCCTACTCCGATGCGTATACCCACGCCATCGAACTCGAAAAGCGCGAAAACCTGAGTTTCGTCCACCCCTACGACGACCCGGACGTCATTGCCGGCCAGGGCACGATCGGCATGGAAATCCTGCGTGCCCATTCGCAACCGATCCACGCCGTGTTCTGCGCAATCGGCGGGGGCGGCCTCATTGCCGGAGTTGCAGCCTATATCAAGCGCCTGCGCCCGGAGACCCTGATCATCGGCGTGGAAACCGTCGACGCCAATGCGATGAAGCTATCGCTCGCCGCCGGGCATCCCGTGACCCTGGAACAGGTCGGGCTCTTCGCCGACGGAACTGCCGTCAAGCGCGTGGGGGATGAAACCTTCCGCCTGTGCCGGGAGTACGTCGATGAAATCATCGAAGTCGATAACGACGCCATCTGCGCTTCGATCAAGGACGTGTTCGAAGACACCCGGACTATCCTCGAACCCTCGGGCGCGCTCGCCATTGCCGGAGCCAAGGCTTACGCGCATCGATACAAGCTGAAGGACAAGAACCTCGTCGCAGTCGCCTCGGGGGCGAACATGAATTTCGACCGCCTGCGCTTCGTTGCCGAACGCGCCGAACTGGGCGAGCAACGCGAAGCCGTACTGGCAGTGACGATTCCCGAGCAACCGGGGTCATTCCGCAAGTTTTGTGAGCTCCTCGGCAACCGCAGCATCACCGAATTCAACTACCGCTATGCCGATGCCCAAAAAGCGCACATCTTCGTCGGGGTCAGCATCCACAACCGCGCCGAAGCCGCCAAACTTGTCGAACTGCTCGAACGCCATCAACTGCCTGCCGTCGATCTCACCGACAACGAAATGGCCAAGACCCACGTCCGTTACATGGTCGGCGGCCACGCCCCACAGGCCGAAAACGAAGTGCTCTACCGCTTCATCTTCCCGGAGCGTCCCGGCGCGCTGATGGATTTTCTCTCCCGACTCCGTTCGGACTGGAACATCAGCCTGTTCCACTACCGCAATCATGGCGCGGATTTCGGGCGCGTGCTCGTCGGCATGCAGGTTCCGCCGAGCGATCATGCCAGCTTTGCCGAATTCCTCCGCCAGCCCGGCTACGAATACACCGAAGAAACCCACAACCCCGCCTATCGGCTCTTCCTGGGATAAACCGCAGCCAGTATGTAGCGCATTCCCGCCCGGTGACGTGCTATTGTTCCGGCTTGCGATCCGGCCCACGGTGAACAAACTGAACAAACGTTTTCGCTTCCTCGCCGCCGACCTTGCCTTCACCGCCGTGTTTGCGTTGTGCGCGCTATTGTGCGCCTTGGTGTATCTGTACCAGTCCGACGTCCAAACCAACCAGCAAAGCACGATCCAACTCTCTATCGCTAAACACGATGTGGCTTACTTCAGCCACGATATCGGCCTACTGCTGCAAGGCATCGACGACAGACTGAAAACCTTGCTCGACGCCACCGCACACAAACCTATCCATACAGAGACCCTTCAGAACGCACTGAAAAACGTCCCCTACCTGAATTCGATCTCGCTCCTCGACCCGCAAGGCAAAGTCATCGTCAGCACGACGGCGGCCAACGTCGGACGCACCATCAACATCCATGCCAGCCCCGTCTATCCGCTGCCCTCCGGGGACTTGTTGCGCATTGGCCCGACGTACATGGGTCACGACTTCGCCGATGGCATCCCCCTGACCGACAACGCCAAGAATACGCCCGACCAGGGGTTCATCCCGATCATCCACACCCGCCTGCCTGAGGGCAGCGAAAACACCCTGGTTGCCACCCTCAACCTCGAATACCTGTTGCGCCGGATCACCAGCGCCCCCGACATATCGAACGCCCGTATTGCGGTATTGCGCGCCGACGGCCTGCGGATGTTCGATACCATGCCGACGGATGCCGGCCTGTTGCTGTTTGAACGCGAAACCGTCGAACGTTGGCGGAAGGGTGAATCGGACGACGCAAAGGAGTTGACGACGATCGACGCCCGACACTGGATCGTTGCCGACCGCCTCCATCCACACTTGCCCATCGGTGTCACCTGGGCCATCGATCACAACAATTTGCTGAAGGATGCCGTCCTCGAAATTCAACGCAACAACATGACCATCCTGCTGCTGATGATCATCGGCATGGTCTGCATGCTTTTCGGCTATCTGTTTTTCCGCTATGCCAACCGCCACCAGCGCGAACGGATCGCCAAGATCGAAATGCAACGGAGTCTGTTGGAGAGTTCGCTCAACGCCTGCACCAACGCCATCGTCATCACAAAGCCGAACGGCATCATCGAATGGAGCAACCCGGCCTTTACTGCCCTGACCGGTTACACGGCAGCCGAAGCCAGCGGCCAAAATCCGGGCACCCTCTGCAAATCCGGGAAACAAGACAAGACCTTCTATGCGCACATGTGGCAAATCATCCGCTCTGGCCGTGTCTGGCGCGGAGAACTCATCAATCAGCGCAAGGACGGCAGCCTCTACGATGAACTGCTCACCATTGCGCCCGCGCTCGACAGCGAAGGTGTCATCCAGCACTTCATTGCCACCAAAGAAGATTTCTCACAGCAAAAAGCGGCGCGCGAAGAACTCGAAATCGCACATTCCCACCTCAACGCCGTGGTGGAGAACTTCCCCGGCTCGCTCGTCATGGAAGACCTCCAGAACAACATCGTCCTGCTCAACCAGAATCTGTTTGAACTGCTTGGCCTGCCGGGAACCGAAGAATACGTCCTGGGAAAACCCGTACACCCGCTGATGACCTTCAGCAGCCACGTCGCCGAGAACAGCCAGGCCTTCCTGGATCGTGTCGAAGATCTGCGTGCGGCCTCCCGCCCCTCGTATGGCGAGGAGATCCGTTTCAAGGACGGCCGCTGGGTCGAGCGCGATTTCATCCCGATCCGCCTGCATGAAAATTTGATCGGTTTCCTCTACATCTACCGTGACATCTCGCAGCGCAAGCGCCACGCACGCGAGCTCTGGCAGCTTGCCACATCCGACCCGCTCACCGGCATCCCCAACCGCCGCGCCTTCTTCGAGAGCATTGAGCACGAACGTGCACGCCTGACCCGCTATCCGGGCGAGGCCGCCGTCCTGATGATCGACATCGACCACTTCAAGCAGATCAACGACACGCACGGCCATGCCGCAGGGGACGCCGTGCTTTGCCACATCGTGCGGCAGGTGCGCAAACTGCTGCGTGAGCCCGACATACTGGCCCGCCTGGGAGGCGAGGAATTCGCCATCCTGCTGCCGCAGGCCAACCGCGAAGGCGCGCTTGGCCTCGCCGAACGGGTGCGGAAAGTGCTCGAAGATACCCCGCTCGTCTACAACGACGTCCCCATCCACGTCACCGCCAGCGTTGGCGTCACCATCATGAGCCACGCCGACCCCAACACCGACAAGACGCTGTCACGCGCCGACCACGCCCTGTACGAAGCCAAGCGTAACGGGCGCAACCGGGTGGAAATCAGTTAGGGCAAGTTCCCGCGGAGGATGGCGCGCAGCGCCGGGGGAACCCCCTATTCATCCTCCAGGGCAACATCAACAGAGGGGTCATACATGCAGGCGCGGCCACGGCCAAGACGTTTGGCACGGTACATGGCATGGTCAGCCGCACGAAGCAGGGTCACCGCATCGCTGGCCTGATCCGGAAAAACCGCCATACCGATGCTCACGCCCAACTCGATATCCACCCCTTCCCGTTCGGCCAGGCGCAATTTACGCGACATTGCGGACAGAATCTTGTTCGACACATGCAGCAGGTCGTCTTCACCATTGACAGGCGCAAGCAGGATCACGAATTCGTCGCCCCCCAGGCGGGCAACGAGGTCGCTTTCGCGCACCGCGCCGCTCAGGCGCTTGCCCACATTGACCAGCAGGGAATCCCCTGCGGCATGCCCGAAGCTGTCGTTGATGTCCTTGAAGTGATCGTTGTCAATGTAGAGGACGCCGACCCGGGTTCCATTCGTGCGCGCCTTGTTGATGGCGATTTCCAGTTGCTCGCTCAGGCAGGCCCGGTTGGCCAGCCCGGTCAAGGGATCGCACATGGCCTGGTTCGACAAAGCCCGATTGACCGTTTCCAGGTGCGATTGTCGTAGCGCAAGTTCGGCATTACGGGCCTGTATCTCGCCGAACAGGGCATTGAAATCCTGTCCAAGCCCGTTGAACTCGGCGATTTCAAACGCAGGCAGGCGACGGGTGAAATCGCCTTGGAGCCGTGCCGCGTGCGCCATGCCGGAAAGGGATGAAAGTTCGACCGCAAAGCGGCGTTCCATCCAACGTGTCGGCAGATGAGCCATCAGTACCGCCAGGATCAGGCAAAAAGCCAGCACTGCCCCTCCACGATACAGAAACCTCATATACACCGCATCATCCTTGATGACTTCGATAACACCCAATGGTTTTCCATCGCGGCCGCCATCGACCTCTACCCGCACAGTACCGCCCGACAGGAATGAGGCCGCCGTGTTTTTCCCGCCTTTGGCGGATGCATTGCCGCACGGTTTGGTAGCCTGGGCAAACACATCGCCGCTTGCCCCGTTCCCGGAATAAATCGTGATCCGGCAAATCCTTTCGTGACCAAAAATATTGACCAGCATTTCGCCCGCCGCCTGACGGTCGCCGGACTTTAATGCGGTTTTGGCCGTATAGGCAGCAGCATGGGCAAGAAGCGTTACGTTGTCATCCCGCATTACGCGGACGGTATAAAAAAACATCGCGGCGAATATCACGCTGCTGACGAGCAACGTCAACAAGACCGACCAGAAAGTAATGTAGCGAAGCACCCCAAAAAGAGTCTTGCGTCCCGCTTTCACACTAAAGCTCCTGATAGCGCCTCAAGGTAAGCACCAAACCGGTAAAGCGTTGATTTTATCCTAAAAGTGTAGATATCGGAATGGAAAGAATACATCGTGCATGCGTTCAGCCCGCATGCCCAAGGCGCCCAACAGTTCGTTTTCTTGAGAACCCATGATACAAAGTTTCACCATACCGTTGTCTGCATATTGATTTCGAGGTTGAACCCTCAATTCCCGAAAATGACAGTAGATTTTATCGCCAGCAGGGTATCGAACAATCGTGTCGTAAGAAAGATACAACCTTAGCCTATTTTGTAAATGAGTAGTATTATCATTTATAGAACAGAATTTTTCTATCCCGCCATGCATCATCCCCCCCCTCTCACGCCGTGCAACGGCACGCTGGCCCTGGTCGGACATCCAAATGTCGGCAAGTCGGTACTCTTCCACCGCCTGACCGGTACTTACGTCAACGTCTCGAACTACCCCGGAACCACCGTTGAAGCCGCACGTGCACCGGCGCGGTTCAACAAGGCCGCCATATTGCTCGACACACCGGGCGTGCTCGCCCTGCCCTCGCGCAGCGATGACGAGCGCGCCACGGTGCGGGCACTGCTCAACGAAAACCTGCGCCTCATCATCCAGGTAGGGGAAGCCCGGAACCTGCGGCGCACGCTCAACCTCACGGCGCTGCTCGCCGAACTCGGCGTACCTCTGGTCATGGCGCTCAACATGACCGACGAGGCGCGCGCACGTGGCGTACATGTCGACACGGAGGCACTGGCCAAAGAATTGGAGATACCGGTCCTCGCCACCGTAGCGACCAGCGGCGAAGGCATCGCGGCGCTGACCGATGCCTTGCCCCACGCCAAACCGCCCGCCCTGTTGCTGCGCTACGATACCGAAACCGAACAGGTCATCGAAACGGTTACCGCACTGCTGACCGAAAGCGCACCCCATCCCCACCTGGCCGCGCGTGGGCTGGCTATTTTGCTGCTCGGACGGGATAGCGAAGTCGAACGCTGGCTCTTCGCCCAGCCTGCGGGCAGTGAAATCCTCACCCGTATCCAGGAACTCGCCCCGCTTGCCGGGCGCGACTCCCTATCGGCACGGCTGGTGCGTGAACGCGGACGCGCTGCCGACGCGCTGGCTCGCACCGTCACCCGACAAAGCGCCACCCCCGACCGCACGCTTTCACTACTGGTCGGAAAAATCGCAGTCCATCCGCTCTGGGGCTGGCCGTTGCTGCTGGCCGTGCTCTATGCCGTCTATCTCTTCGTCGGCAACTTTGGCGCGGGCGTCCTGGTCGGACTCATCGAAAAAGATTTTTTTAGCGGCATCCTCAACCCCGCCATCACGGATTTCGTACAGGCCCGCCTCGGGGAAGGCTGGTTCACCGACATGCTTGTGGGTGAATATGGGCTCTGGACGATGGGCATGACCTACGCGCTGGCACTCATCCTGCCCATTGTCACCACCTTCTTCCTCGCCTTCGGCGTGCTCGAAGATTCCGGCTACTTCACCCGCCTCTCCGTCATCGCCAACCGTGCCCTCGCCTCCTTCGGCCTGAATGGCCGCGCCGTCCTGCCGATGGTGCTCGGGCTTGGCTGTGTGACGATGGCCACCCTCACCACCCGCATCCTTCACACCCCGCGCGAACGGCTCATCACCACGTTCCTCCTCGCGCTCGCCATACCCTGCTCCGCGCAACTCGGTGTCGTCCTCGGCATTCTGGGTGGCATTTCCTTTGGTGCGGCGGCCCTCTGGGGACTCAGCATCGTGCTCATCCTGCTCGTCACCGGCTGGCTTGCCGGACGGTTGATCAAAGGCCGTCGCGTCCCCCTCGTCACCGAACTGCCGCCCATGCGCATGCCCGTGATGGGCAACGTACTCAAAAAAACCGGCGGACGGCTCAAGTGGTATCTCGCCGAAGTCATCCCGCTCTTCCTGCTCGGCACTTTCATCATGTTCGCGCTGGAGCGCCTCGGCGCGCTACCCTGGATCATCGAAGCCGGAAAACCTATCGTCACGGGCTGGCTCGGGCTGCCGCCCGAAGCGAGCGCCGCCTTCGTCATGGGATTCCTGCGCCGGGATTTCGGCGCAACCGGTCTCTTCGTTCTGGGCAGCCAGTTGAGTGCGCTTCAGGCCGTCGTCGGCATGGTCACACTGACCCTCTTCGTTCCCTGCATCGCCAGCGTCATGATGATCATCAAGGAACAGGGGCTACGCACCGCCACCCTGATGCTGGCGATCATCACACCGACGGCCTTTTTCGTCGGCGGCCTGTTCAATCAGTTCCTGCGCCTTTTTCTTACCTGAGTCTGCCATGACCGCGTACACCGAACGCATCCGCCTCACCGGCACCCCCTCCGGCCAGCGCGTACGGCTCGTCGAATTCGGCGAAGAAATCGACCCCCTGCAACGCGAACAACTGCTTTCCTACGGCCTCACCGCCCAACAGACGCTCACCGTCCTCCAGCAACGCCCAATGACGGTCGTCCTCTGCGAACACATGGAACTGGCGCTGGAACACAGCGTGGCGCATCACATCTGGGTAGAGGTTGCTGCTTGCGAGACGCCACCGACAACAGTCTAGCCTGGACGTCAAAACGTCAAATCCATGCGGAACCATGTCACATTTTTCTCTGGCACATTACGAAATACAGAATCTCTTTTTCCCGCATAATTTCGAAATCCGAGAGAATAACGCTGATTATTTTTTTCGTACACAACTGAGACTGTCGACAACACTCCTCCATCATTTGGAGAATAAAGAAAATCAACATACGGTTTAAATCCATCACTGTTATCGAAAGAAAAACGCAAGAGGAAATTTTCACGCACTAAATTGTCCTGCACGAAAGCACGAGACGACCAAGCTATATTACTCTCTAAAACATAATCTGGTATTAAATCAGAAAAGAGAAGCTGATTTTTTGTAAGTAAATTCAAGCGTTTCCAATCTTTTTTTCCATACGCCTGACCATCATAATAGGCTTCAAGCAAAACGCCAAACCCAGAATTACCCGTCCACTGAAATCCAACATTTGAACGCAATCCATTTGAATAGTATGTTTTTTTCATAGGATCATAAACAGAATACAATGCGACGGAATCTATCAAATTATTAATCATTTTAGAATATCGTTTTGTATATAAAGCACTGCTATATAAAGATGTGTTTTCATTGACTATGTAAGTAACCCCAAGTCCACCCTCTGCTTTCTTTTCTTTTGAAAATTTTCCAACAACATGAAAGTCATAATTTTCCGAAAAGCGAAAATAACGCAAAGCAAGCGACTCTGATTTACTAAACTTACTTTCACTGTTCCCATAGACAGGGTTTGTCCATACTAGAGACCACGCAGAAGAATCCGAAAATTTTTCGAGAGAAATCAATGGTATGCCTATTAATGCGGGTGGATTTATCAACCTTCTATTTTCATTCTGAATAACATCCAAGGGGCGAAACCCATGGCCTACCCCCCACGAAATAACCTTTTTTCCAAAAGTCCAACTAAAATATTCATTCTTGTCGTCGTAATATAACTGATTAATGTATGAAGAAAAAGAATCGTTTTTATTCATACTTCTAGCACGAAGCGTTGACTGCATCACAATTTTGTTCCACTGAAGACGTAATTCCAGATCGTTTCTAGCGGAAAAATATTTTTCTTTGAGACTTAATGAACTCCCCAAAAAATATGGCGATTTATGATTAACATCATGATATTCAAACGAGAGTGCGTTTTTAATATTAAGTTTATATTCACTTGAATTTACAGTATTAACCTCAAGCTCGCCATAATCGTTCGCGCTTGAATCAGTAACCCATGCTGTAGACAATAAAAAAAGAAATAAAATAATATTTTTATCCACAGATTACCATCCAGGCAATGTATTACGAATTAAAGCGGCTGGGTTGAAAAACTCCTCAGGAACATCTTTTGCTTCAATACTTTTATAATTAACAATCGTATACCGGGTTGTTTGAATGTTATCTATCAAAATCATTGTATCAATGTATTTATTGTTTTCATTTCTCAGTTTTAGATACCATGCATCTTTTGCTTTTTTCCCCGAGTCAACGAACAATTCTGCCTTGAGCGGTATTTTGCTATTTATATCAACAAAAAGAGTAATATTTGAGTATGTCAACCCTTCAGCATTAGCCTTTAGGTTTAATTGGATACAGGTAGAAAATTTTTCAAGTACTTTCAGGTCAATATTGGCAAATTGCGCAGAGGGTTTTGGACAGTTTATTTCACCGACAATGTCTCCTTTATAATCTTCACTCCAAGTCATATTTGCAATATCGCCCGTTGATGCCTCGCCTAATAATTTTTGACTTGAAGTAATACGTAACGGTCGTTGGCTGTCTGTTGTTAGCAGCCAAAATTTCTCCCCTAACATTAGTAATTTTTGTCCAATCTCCATTGGCGATTTCATAAGAACTAACGAACGGCGCGGTGGTTTAATATAAACTGTATAAAGACGATCTTTATCCAGTTTATCATTTCGATAAAGATTGACTTCCGTTTCTACTCGTACAGAGCCATTCGGCAATCTGAACGAGTCAACTTCGCGGAGTATCTTATCGACATCGCTGGCAAATGCACAACTAGAACAGGCCCACAAAAGAACAAACCCATATTTAAACATGACGCAACGCCTCCATAATATCCATTTTTGCCGCTTTTCTGCTCGAAAACCATGCAGCAACACAACACAAAAGCACGATCAATGTGACAACCGCGGCAGATAGC
>Ga0123353_10009840_pt1 | contig 13250 bp, 7 predicted proteins | sample TergutLab28metaG_3_FD_92763 | JGI IMG/M metagenome (GOLD analysis project Ga0123353, IMG submission 92763) | Labiotermes labralis P3 segment gut microbial communities from Petit-Saut dam, French Guiana - Lab288 P3 | ecosystem: Host-associated > Arthropoda: Insects > Digestive system > Gut ...
ATATTTTTTTTTATATTTGTTCATTTTATCTCCTTAACAAAAAAATCTTTTCCCTCATTCACTTTTTAACATTAATTTTTATTTTTTTTTTTTTTTTTTCTGTTACAAAACTCATTTAGCAGCTGTGGACTCTCAGTGTTTGTTTACAGTCAAGTTCAATAAAATTGAACTACTGATTTGGATTGACTAAGTATAAGAGTTTCATTAAATGTTTTAATTCTATAGCTAGCAAGTTGCTATATATAATGCAGAAAGAAATTAAGTTTATTTCATATTCACCGTTTCTGCCCTGACATACACAATTCTGTACGTACATTCACATATTCATTCAGATTCTTCCAAACATTGCACTGACATTTGAATAAAACACTAATATGAAAGTGCTTCGGTTTTAATGTTGTCTTTCTCCAGTAGGTGCTAGAAAAATAACTCAGCAAGTCTTGTGAAAACTCAAATGGTTTATAATTGTCCTTACATACCTTGGCACCAATATTTAGCAGCACAAGTTATCCATATTTAGGGCACAAAATTCTGAGGCACTTAATGTTCAAAATGAATCTCTAATTTTATTTAATTGTATGTGATGTGCTTTGATGTGGAAGTAGTCACAAACATGAATGTTAAGTTGGCATGGATGGATAATGGTGTAGATGTGAACATAAAAATTTAGTCTAGTTGGCAGACTTTAGTCAGGATTCAAACTTGGAACTGCTCAGATACAAAATTTCAATGGTAACTTTTACGCTACAACAATTAGTACTTACACGTGCAAACATAATGTGTTTCTTCATTTCGTGTACTATATGTGCAATATGAAGAACATGCCTTATTTACAAATGAGATTTTCATGTATCTGAAAATTCAGGTTGTGTTCCTCTGTGTCCTGACACAGTAGCATTTCATAGGTTACCAGTTCTTCAGAGAGAGGAACCTGCTGCCTTCATCTTTATGGTAGGTATGAAAATGGAGGCGGCAGGTTCCTACAAACTGCTGGTAACCACCTGTGAGACAGTACATGGTATCCAAACGTAGCCCAGTCTACCATAGGCAGCCTATTACCACATGCAAGCAGCAATGCCACGAGAGTCCTGTGTACCACCCTTCCATTCAATGTGGACATTTCTTATCTAATGGCAGATTCCTCATACAAATCTTTTTGTATAATATGGGTATTTTTATTTGTCTTTTCATGCCAACAGAACATCAGTTTTACCACTTTACATGAATCCCTTCAATATATTCAACTGCAGACAGAAACCAAACACATAATCTGGAATCAATGAGAACTATAAAATTAATGCATAATGTTAATCTGTGAAATTTATGCCTCCATGTTGTGTATATCATTGATATAATTTAAATATTACTTATGTTAGGTGTAGGAATCTGGAGTTTAATTTAAAAGTAGATACAATGTGACAGTCTTAATATAACTTTCACCAAAATTTTAAAATGTACGATAAGTGGCCATCCCAAAAACTTTCTCAGGATGCTTAGACAATTCACATAGTCCAAGTATTTAATTAGACTACAATTCCTTCAGTGAAGTTTGAAATTTAGACTGGAGGATGCCTACAGATACAGATATAATAAAAGATAAATTGTAACAATGTTTACATTTAGCAACAACAGTATAAACCAATTTGTCAAAGAGGAAATATTTTCATTATTGCAGAGATATATTTTAACAAGCTATGAAATTAATACAGACCAAATTAGGCTGCTTCTGTCACTCCAAACACTGTTTATTTTTAATTTGATTTACTGAAGAACTACTAAAGAACTTCTTTTTTCTTATGTAGACAAGGCCTATATACCCATTTCTACAATGAAAGAAATTGTATAGTATGAAAAATATTTGTTCTTGCACGTGGACTACACAGTGCTACCCTTTATAGTTACCAGAGTACTGCTATCACTAGACATCTCCATAAGAACTTTATATGTGGTACAATAACTTTAAATATACACTGTTTGGAATCCAATGTAGTGTGTATTATCAAGTCCATAAAAAACAATAAATGTGCCCTTAATAAACATCTCTTGACATCTGTACAGATTGCTGAGCAGAACTTCCATGTTTCAACTTTCAGTTCCACCAGTGAAACAGTAACTAATTCCTATTTACTACAGTCCTCAGTGCCTGTGATTTGAAAGTGGGGGCAAACCAACGTGATAACAATCCAAGGTGTTGTGCCTTTCAGCTTTAGGGCCATAAAACTGAGCCATGTGGCAAGTTACAAGCACACACTCCATTTCTGACGCAGGTCAAAAGTTGGTGGAGTTTGCAGGTAAATGTTGCAGATGTGTCAGCAATGCTGAAAGCAGATAATCTGCTACCCTGCCTAATGTGATCCCTATGTTAATTCATGTCCCCTATAAAAATGTGAAGTTGAACCCAGTTACTTTAAATAGAACTCTTCATGTTTATGTATAAGTGTAATATGCTGGGTCAAACATGGGATCTGTCAAGTTACACATAATGTAAAGTAACTGGATTCTACATATCTATTTTAATGGTCTGTAAAACAAATTACTCTCATTTGTAGGCATCATAAAGCCTCCATGCACAGAAAGCAGCTGCAATCAGAGACACACTTGTATGAAGTATCTTTCTTCTTGAGTTATCTCGCCGAACTAGAACAACAACTGGTGATGCTGGTCTAAGAGTACTAAGAAGTGGAAACTTTGACAGCCTCCTTTGATCCCGCTCAACCTGGTATTGACAGCAGGGATCAAACTGCCATGAAATAGTATATACTCCAGTGCACAGCAATGAGAGTGCTCCAAGTGGGGTGCATACATACAGGCGATCTGTCCATACCAGCCCTAAAACACCAAACATTCAAATTCCAGAGCACAGTAACGTAACCATACAGCAGCGCAAAGAAATTTTGTGTCTTAAATGGAAGATACAATTATCCCAACATCATCTTTTCATTCATTTAGTGCTACTGTTGTCTTCTCTTACATATTGTGTGGTACACAAGGATCACATGTTAAAACAGAACTCAGTTTACATTAGTTACATCCACTGGTACCTACAGATACATTCAAACCTTGCAACTTGCAAATAAAGTGTTCAAGCAATATCTACCTGTTGCAATGGCACCTATTCCTGAGAGAACTGCTGTTTTATGTAGACAATTTCCAACAGCAATCCAACGTGCTGTTTCATCCCCTAGCCTTGATGGCTCAACAAAAATTATGCTGCAGCCTGCCTCCAAGGCACGCTCCAGTTCCAATTCAAATGTTTCATGCGAATTTTCATTATCATACACTTCACGTATGATGGCAACCTTAGAGGGATGCAATTCTCTGTGGAAGAGAAATTTATTGTCCATATTGCTTGCTTGTTTTCATTAAACAAAGTGCTACTTGATACTGCAGAAATAACATAACACAAAATCAACAATTCTATGTTCTTCATTTCGATATAGTGAATGTAATTTAAGTTTGAGTGCTTACAAGTTCCCAATATAACAGAACAATTGTATCAATGCAATGTACCAATTTCCTTATTCACACTTAGCAAATATATACAGATATGAAAATTCTGGATATTCTGTCTCCAAATTACTTCTATGGCAGTTATTCTATGCTGTTTTGTTCCAGTATATTCCTTACCGCAGTAGAGGAAAATCTGTCTCTGATACTGAACAAAATAAAACACATCACAGCAACCATAACAAGAACTATAATATAGATTCCAAATGAGTATCATGCCAGACCCAGTCTTAACTGGGTCTGGCATGATACTAATTGGCACTGGCGAAAGTTAAATTAAAAACAACCTGCAATGGGGCTGAAAAACAGTACTGAAAGGTTTTCCCCAAAGATACACTGCTGTGGCTGAGTGTGATAACAAAATCTACAGTTTTACAGTGAAGGTAAGTTCAAGTACTGGCTAAATATCTCGAAAATTTTATTATCACGGATATTCATCAGAATCAGTTAATAAACCTTAATGCGTGGTTATAATCTCTCCAGGTTCTGTACTCATTCGCCAGCTATATTCTCAAGCGGCATATGAATCTCTCGTTTCCATTAAAGTAGTTTAACTTCCATTGCTTCACATCAATACAATTCTTTGTTTACAAAATTATTTCAATTTCTAAACATTTTATGGGTAAAGAGCGTAACGTTTTTTAAGTAAATTATTTGTAACAGACCTGTCAGACCCTCCTTCCGCCATATTTGCATGATACGGATCCGGATGTATACCACAATACTCCACATGGTAACAAATGACAAAAAGTAAACATTTGACACCTGCACGGCGGCAATTTTCGCGCGAAAAACAAAGTATTCCACGGTCAGGAAACAATTAAAAATTAATTGACAGATTATGTTATTAGATTATTGTACAGAATCAAAGTATGTTTATTTTTTATGATTCTTATATTTTCTTATTCGAAATTTAGTTACCACGTTTTATTTTGCGACAATATTTCGTATTGCACATTGCGTCCCACCATACTGGTTGGCGCAAGAATATCGTTTGTTTAGGGCTGTTTTTCTTTATGCAAATAAACTATTTCATATCTGTTACTCGTACAGCTATTTAAGACCATTGTTTTTCCTGCATCGTATTATTCGCATAATTTAGGATAAAGTTTAGAAATTGGTGTAAACACAGGGAACTAATTTCTTGCTCGCAAGAGCACAGTATGAATGGAACGACAGGAGCTGTGTTATGCAGTATGAGTTGGGCTGTGGAAGAAGTCTAGGTGGTAGCGCGTTGCGGTTAAGGGGAACGGTTGGTTTGGCTTGTGAGCTTGAGTGGAGTGTTATATCGGCCAAGACAGACCGGTGAAACATGTGTATTTATGTATGAATATATAGTAAGTAGAACAGAAATACTTAAATGTACATTCGTAATGAGTGAATGAAATGTGTCTGTTAGCCGGCGGGCGAACTGTTTCGTGCCGTGACAGTGTATTATTAGAGCCTTCGTCGCCACGTAACGTAAAGTACTGATCACCATTTTAAAACGATTGTACTATCACCTAAATATTTCAGTTGTTGAGTGAATTATCTTAAATGTTGCCATTAAGCTTGCAAAATATGAATACAACGCAAAGTTGTTACCGACGACGCTTGTACAAGACTGTCCAAAAAATATGCGGCTTTTCCAGTTTGTGTCAAAGTGTGTGACAACATGTCGGCAACACCGATGAGGTCCGAATGCAGAAAGTTCGCCCCCAACATCTTCAATAAAAGCAAGTGCACCAACTGCTTTAGACAGAAAGAGGAGCATAGTGCCGAAGCTCTCCAAAGTAACAGGGTGCGTAATTATTCCAGTATTTTAGTATCAGTAGTAGACGCGCTTGTTTATATTTGACAATAAATTCGTGTATGCCATACACTTTAAGTAATACACATATTAAACCATTGAGATAAATCGGAAGCAGTGTTCATTGAATGCAAGGTGTCATGGACTAAATAAAGCAAGAAAACGAATAAGTCAACAGTAAAAAGTGCTGTGATAGGTTCCGAAGCTAAGGATAATTGCTTTGGGGCAGTGTACCCACATTTACGTTCGATCACTGGAATGGTAGAGGGACTGGGCAGGTTAGAATGGTTAAGTCATAACTGTAACTGAACCGTACGTTCTTACAGAGTTTTTGTGTTGTCACTCATGGTAAGTTGTTACATTTATTTGAATAAGCAAACACAAACCTGTACCGATGTGTGTTGTACGTAATACGTAATTTCTCGGCGTGGAATCGTGTTTTAAAAAAATTAGTCGCCAAGCGAGTGAGCAGTCTGTACAGCATTTTGTGCTTATTATTGTCGTGCTTGTACGGAATTCTAGAACGTGAAGCGCGTCTTAAACTTGCCTAGTGAAGAAATTGTTTCTTATCTGCTGGTTTATTTTACGGTGCACACAGTAACTTGGCCAATACCCTAGTGTCGAATGGTAGGGTTATTCGTGAATGTGAATGATGTATCGAAGGCATTTGAAAGGAGACGATTGTGGCCCAGTTGAGGTGCTGGCCCAGTATTTACCCGAAGGGACGAAGGAAATTCTCAAAAACTGTGTAACCTATGACTGCCGACACTGGAATACAAGAATAGGGCTTTAACGTACCAATCCGTTCGATTAATTTATCGTCCTATCAGAATTAAGCGCAGGAAACGGTTTTTTTAGAGGGGGGGGGGGGTGTTAGAATTGGATAATGTTTCGCCTCAACACGATTTTCATCCTTAAGGCCTTTTTTTAACATTGTGCGGTGATACAGAGAACAATATGGTATTCTTAGTCTTTTTCGTTACCATAATTTTTATTGAATATGTTAATGTCAGCACAATGCGTGCTACTTGCCCTGATCATTTCATCCATAATCATCAAGAAAGTATTGGGGCGAAGAGGAGGTAGACTTAAAAATTACTAAGTATCTCGTTATGCAGCTTTTTTCAGTATCCAATCTTATCCGCACTCTTATCAAACACGAAACGTTCATGTATTGTATTTCTCGACACCCTGTTTCCAAGTACCCGATATCTGTGTTCGTCGCAGCCACAGACCAAGGTGAAGAGGCACTGCCTCTATGAAACATGTAAAATTTTATATTTAAAAGTTTTCTTAAAGGGGTCTTAGGTTGTACAGCGCGGGAAGGTAATGTATTCAGAAGTGTGTCGTAATGTACGGGATTAAATGTTGCTCTTGTTGTCTCTCGAATTTGTCGTGCAGGTGGCAACACTTGTTGGGCAGTCATCTTCAGCCTCAACTATAGAACATATTGAGAAAGACACTATAATTAATTAATCAATCGTTACTGTGTCGCGAAGTTTTGGAGTGAATGGGTTGAAAGAATATAAGAGTATAAAAATGAGGAAATGTAAAATACAATGAAACATGTCAGTCAGGTACATCAGTTACTCTACAAATTATTTTCTTTTTTTATTCAAGTTTTGATATAAGTATCGATGTTTAGATTAGAATAGATTAGTGATTGGGTTCGAGCCATTACGGTCCCGATGCACCCAGGCCTTTAGACGGTCCCTTTGTGCCCCCAAATCTGATGTCAAATCATGGGAGCCATGTTCCTTTACTGAAGTTCCAAATGTTCCCCAGGCTTAGAGTCTTAACATCCTCTGGGTCCAAGAAAAAGAAATCCAAATGTGCATGTCTGAGTGAAGGTAGATCTTCGCACTCACACAAAATGTGGACTGAGGTTTCTTTCTTTGCTCCACACCTCCTACATAAGGGACCATTAGTCATCCCTATTCAGGAAAGATGTATGCTCAGGGTGTTATGTCCAGTAAGGAGGCCAGTGACAACCCTGGATTGTGTTCTGTTAAAGGTCAGAAGAGCATCGATGACAATTCAAATGGTTTCTTACAAATCATGACTTACATGTAAATATAACCACGGTGTCAGAATACGTTTCATGCGTGTATAGTTCAGGTCCCTAGTGAGTAGAAGTTCCACTGGGATGACTTACTGTCATATCATTACCGGTTGTGATATTACTATATTTTTCCATTACCACTTCTTTGCCTTATGCTTGTCAAGCTTGGACTGATTGTATGGGGGCATTTGAAATGAGTAAACGTCTTCTAACCGTTTCCCTGGCAAAGTCGAGGCACAGTGCCTAAAATTTTTGGAAAATTATGACCGCGTTTTTCTTTTATTACATTGATAATTCATTTTGCAAAAAATGTGCTAAAAATAGCGACACCCGCCTGTGTAGTGAATTGCATTTTTGTGGTCTTTCTGTTATCAGTAGTCTGTATTTTGTATTCCACAAGATGTATAAAAAAATACGCGAGTAAAATTATGCCTATGTATGTTCATTCTTCATTAGGTGTATTGAATTTCATGTTCTTAAGGTAATTCAACCCCGTTGTGATTCTAAGCAATTAGAATTACAATAAGCTCCAGTGACAACACAACAATCCATTCTCTTATTTTCAAAATTACATCTACGTAATTTTCTTCTGAAATTCTTTTACTGAAGGACTTGACCGTGATGGGCGTTTACAGCCTTAAGATAATTCATTGCCTTTTAAAATTTTGAGTTTTTATCATTATTATGTATTTTACTATTGACGTGCTCTTGATCCATTCTTTTTAAAAGATAATAGGTAGTAAATAGCCTGTGCGTCCCATGTTATGTGTATCTATGTAACAGCTGTGAGGTTGTGAGATCTCACTTACACATAAACTGTATATAACTCTATGCATGTATATATATATATATATATATATATATACCGTTGCACCTTGCATTTTGTAGTTTATTCAAGTAACACACCAACAAATGCACATATATAGTCTTTAATAATCTAAAATTTACATTAAAACACTTAAAATGCTGTTACATGTTTCGATCATTCTCAGGGAGCATACTTTGTTCCTTGCTAAAGTTACAGTTTTTTATATGGATGTGAAACTTGGCCTGTTACAAACGAAATCTAGCGTAAAATACAAACCTTTGTGAATAGATGTCTACGATATATATATAGAATATGGTGGCCAAACATCATTTCCAATAAGGACCTATGGAAAGTAACAGGACAAGAAGATATAAATTTAGAAATGAGAAAAAGAAAATTTAGATGGATTGGTCACACATTAAGAAAAGAGGATGGAGAGATACCAAAGGCGGCCCTACTTTGGAACCCTCAGGGAAATAGGAAGAGAGGAAGACCGTAAAACAGCTGGAGAGGATCGATAATTAAGGAAGCGGGTATAAGCTGGAATGAACGAAGGTTCTTAGCAGCCGATAGACAGAAGTGGAAAGGACTCATAGACAACCTATGTTCCTAGAACGAACGATGGACTGAATTATTATTATTATTAAAGTTACAGTTTAAAACACTCTGTGATTTACTTCGTTATTTTAATTTGGTGTTGTGGTATCATGTCTGTAAGTAAAAATAAGTTTATTAAATAGATTGTTAAGGCAATATAGCAATAATTCAATGTAGTAAGAACAGTAATTGTGCACTGCCACAACCATCACTCTTAGGTACAGCCTAAGTGCAGCTCCGACATTAGTCATCGAACAAAAAGCCTATTGCTTATTCCATGTCGTAAACAGTGTATTACGCCATGTCGATTATTAAACAATTACCCTCGTTTCGGAGGTGCGTAATACCTCCATCTTAGGGCAAGAAGTCCAAGAAGAGTACTTCTGTTTAGTAGTCGATACAGCGTTACATCTCGGAAAACTTGAATGTACGTCACCACCACTTTGAGGATGTCGCATCTTGTAGTTAAAGGGACGTCAGGTCGCCGTGGCGACTAAGCCTTGTACAGTGACGCTTAATATGTGTGTGTACTCAGTGTGGAACTTGCTTTATGTCACTCTTCGGGTGCCCGGAATTTTGAGGTGGCTTCTGCAGTTCTGGGAAATTTCTGAACTCCTGTTGTGCTTGCAGTTTTAAGACTCCATACATAAGGCCATTCTCCTCCGTTACCTTGCCGCAGTACTATTGGGCATGTCAAAGTCTTGTACAGTCATGAAGAAAATTACTTTCCCTGAAAGACAACAGTAACAGGCTTGTTTGGAAAGTTGTTTGGAACGCATTCGTCTGATGCCATAAACCAGCGTGTGTGTTTGGGTCTGCTGCTGCCAGGTTAAAAAAAATGATTTCCACTCACGACCGCAGAGAATTCGGAGTTCGCTGCTGCAATAAATGTTAACTGCTGTAGTAATTCCAAGTTTGTAATACCAGCTGTAACTTGTCATGTAGGCATCGACACCATTGACGATGTGTTAGAGAAATGGTGCTGTTACTTTCGGCGCTTGGATAGCATAGTCGGTATGGTGACAGGCTACGGGTAGGACAACCGAGAGTCATGGTTCGATTTCCCGCAAGAGCAAGACAGTTCTGTCTTCCCCACATCGTACAGACCAGCCTCCTTGTAGTTTGGGTATCTGGGGATCTTCCCCCCGGTGGAGGCGGCAAACTGCCCACTGACCTGTAGCTGGTGTCGAGGTTATGAATTACTGGGGCTGTGCCTCTACTCCTTATATGACTTTATGGCTTGCAGAGGGACAGCTTTATCTCTGCCTGTTCTTTCAGTTGAAGTTGCTAATATGTGGATAGAAACCTTGAATTACAGCGAAATTTGAACTCAGCAGGCATACTTCGAAAGCAGGTGCATTGCATTGAAACTCATTCTGTTAGTCAAGGGCCCAGTGTATATTTTAATTGCTGGCATTGTGAATAATTGTAACAAGCTGTAACGTAATTTCAGCTTGTTGATTACGTTTACATAGAGAATGCTCACTTCCTTGTCTTAGACCTTTGAAGCCCGATTTTCATGTTACATATGTTTAAAAAATATTCCTTCCTCACAGTAAACACACGTTCTCGATTACAAAGACACAAAATCTCCGACCCAGCGTAAGCAGCGTTGAATAGATGGTTGTACAGCAGCAGTACATGGATACCAGGACTTGTCAGATGGTAATTGAACATCGGTTGCGATGCCGCTGTGCGTTCGCTGATACTTAAAACCTTGCAAACATTAGTGCAATCAACGAAGTTTATTAACGTCACTCAAGTCTATACATGCTTCAACCATTGTGGGCCATCCTCAAAAGGTACCGCATTTTGTGAGTGTAAAATCATGTTTGTTGAGGCACATCCTGAGTGTGACCCGCAGTAGTCGAAAAGTGTAAAGGTTGTGGGTGGTGTCAGCAGAACACGCTGCTTGTGTTGCGCGTAGCTGGCTTTCAGTGCTGTTGTCAGGGAGGTGTTTGTGTGGGTACTGTAATATAAAGTAACCCACATGAACGTGTTTGCTTGGTAGTAAGCTGTACTGGTGGTAGACGGTGGTGGGTGAATCATCACCCATAAGGAATAGGCTGCGTATGGCCATTATTAGGGTCAATTTAGCAATGACGTAACTGGTACTAGGAATAGAAAAGTTATTTTAATAGAAGTTAAAGAACTCTTGGGCTTCGAAACCATTCTTCCATGTGATAATATACACATAGGCGCACCCAGAATCTTTCTTTGGGGAGGGGGGGGGGCTGACCCTGGGGCTGTATACAGTGTATGAGTTTAAAAACTCTGTTACCAAAATCATGTCAAAATCTCCGAACTCGCATGTAGGTACGTTACTGGGAAAATTGAAACTAGCCGAAAAATAAAATATCTACATATTCATGCATATTAATATATTTTTCAATATCCCAGTGCACTAGGGTTCAGCCGATTTCAGTGACTGATTTAGGCTTAGTGTGTAAGTCATGTCAAACCTTCGATATCATCGCGCCCACAAAATCTGTCTTGTTTGAACTTCGCTTAGGGGCGCCAGTGATTGTGTTGTACGTTGTTCGGTGCAGCAAAAAAAATCTGCATCTTCTCCGAGTTTGTTCAGGTCCTAAGACGCCGATACAACACCAGCTGCTGTCGGTTTTCCTCAGCAACTGTAGTTACATCAGCTTATGAGAACAGTCATGCACGCACAAACAAGGGCACGGGGGAAGGGATGCCACCATACAGCGATTGTCGCCGGAATATCTTTGGTAAGCGTTTGAAATTTTGTTTCCGTCATGAAGATTCTTTCCTGTTTTGGATCACTGTATTCGGAGACCAAATTTTGATTAATTGTGGGCCTACTTTCGGCACTTCGTAGCTGTCTGTATTACGCGGTCATGTCGTTTGTCACGTCCCGCCCCTTTTCTGATTGCCGTGAGTAGAGGTCGATGCGTATAGTTCAGTGTATTGTAGTTGATATTAGGTTTTACTTACTGTATTTATTTAAAGAAGGCGCTAGGAAGTGTCAGTTCAAACTATTGCAGGTAATGTAGGGTTTTAACTCAGTCTATATAAAGAAAGGGCTAAAAATGGTTTCATTCAGCTGACACACACCTTCACACGTCGAAATTCTGCTGATGAAAGTGGCATACAGTGTTCTGAATGCTTTCTGTCAGATCGTCTTCAGTGCGAGGATTATTTCTGTACACTTTATATGCCCACGTAAAAATCACACGGTTTTAGATCTGGCGAACGAGGAGGCCACAATCCGCTGTTTGTTTTTCTGCCACCAAAAACATTTCTTTTATGTATCCAACTGAACACACAACTAGATTGCTCTAGAAAATATGGTTACAACTTACAATAAAATTTTAATGTAATTTTTTAACAATATTTTCTAGAGCAGTCTAGTTGTGCATTCAGTTAGATAAATAAAAAACGTGATACTATCAAGATGCACGATAAAACTGTGAAAATTACCAAAAACACTGTCTAAACAAGGTATAGAATTTTTGGCTGTGTGAGCTGTTGCGTTGTGTTGCTGAAGATCAGGCTGAGGTTCTGTCGTATCGGACAGGTGTTAACAAATGACGTCGCAGTGTGACATATCGCTGTGATTTTTTAGCCCCAGAAGAAAAAGAGGTCCCGGTAATCGCAGCCGTACTTCCATTTGTGTCACACCACGCACTGACTGTGACATCATGTAATGACAAGTCATGCATTAACGTGGGACATTGAACAGATCAGTATGTGTTATGGAAATTCACGTATCCAACAAGGTCAAACCGAACTTCTTCGTTAAACAGAACGAGTGTGGGGCCTGTTTCTGTACCTTGTACCACACGAAGTTACTAGTTCCCGAAATTCCTTTCTTTTAGGAAGTTTATTTAGAATATCTATAGCACATAAACACGCCATCTTGCAGTGGTTCACTCATTGCCAGTAATGTCGTACAGTTGCCTGACATTGTTTCCCATAATATAATCGTAGGCAGGTCGCTGTATGAACCAATTTCTGTACAGTAGACAAACCGGCAAGAAGTGGCAAACGGTGTTTGTCAGTTAAAATACGGACCGGACAGTTTCTTGCACCTTCTTTCAACGTTCTTCGAAACACATAGTCGGTTTCCTGCCTTATTGTGTTGCCTGTTTATTTTAAAAATATAGGGTAACTGTGAAATGATGGAGAAGTGATTTGGATTTAATTAACCCTTATCCTGCTAACGTGGAGAATAGGGTGAGCTCCTAATAATGCTAGCAAATGGCAGATGAGATTTTAATTCGTCGTTTAAAGGGTTAAAGTCATGCATTGGTTTGGAAGCAGTAGCTTTGGACGTTCAATGATTGTGATTTGTTTTGGTCTTCGTAGTTTATACATAATTTCGTTGAGCATATTTATCCGGCTGGGCATGTGGTGCGTATGGGTGAGGAGAGGGGGGTGTATAGGGTCTTGGTGGGGAAACCGGAGGGAAAGAGACCACTGGGGAGACCTAGGCGTAGATGGGTGGATAATATTAGGATGGA
>Ga0123353_10009842_pt1 | contig 13250 bp, 12 predicted proteins | sample TergutLab28metaG_3_FD_92763 | JGI IMG/M metagenome (GOLD analysis project Ga0123353, IMG submission 92763) | Labiotermes labralis P3 segment gut microbial communities from Petit-Saut dam, French Guiana - Lab288 P3 | ecosystem: Host-associated > Arthropoda: Insects > Digestive system > Gut ...
ATAAAGCCACTACATATACAGCAAGCGTCTGAAAGCATGGTCAGCAATAGTGCCACAGTCTAAGTGTAAACTGCATAACAGATACAGTGTGGCTTTGTCAGACAATGGCTAACCACATTTCAGAGATGATGTTAATAAAAAATGGGTTAAAAAGAATGACTTGGATTGTTAAAAAAAAGTCTGAAAAATGCTGCCGTGTCAGATACAAAACAATACTATTATGTTAAATATTTTAGATGTCTAAGTGATGTTCTATGAAGGATTCCATTCTTTGGGATATGATGCTGCATCAGTGGGTACCTGAATCCTGATATTTTGAGGTAGCATAATGTCTTCATCCTCAGGATTAATAGGTCTTAGACCTAAGACCAATCAACACTTAAAACTATAGATACTATGCTACCTCGGAACACTGGGATCCAATTAACCAGATGCAGCACTGTATCCCAGAAGAACAGAATCTTCAGCCACAATGCTGTAAAAAACCATTCTATTCTTGTTTCAAAGAAACAAATACTGAAGACAAATGATAAAAACGAGGGTACACGATCCATAATATTACAAGTAAATAACAGTCAAAGTATATTAATAAGCTACTATGTACGTGGTGTCATTCCTAACACACTAGCCATTTTCACATCATTAGAAAAATGTACTGCACTCCTTCTGAATAGATTTTTGCACACACCAAGACAGGTTATTCTATGAGACATTATGGTATTATTACTTGATGTTCAGAGATGAGGAGGGAACTTTAAAACCATCACATAGCAAAAGTGCAAACATTCATTACATTTAGTCCTGTTGCAAACTCTTGCGGACATAGTAATCAACCCTCATGCTTCACACCAGGCAGAGAATTTTTGACTAGCATATCATGGAGGACTTTCACTATGGAATTAGTTGATTAGATAGGATACTTATGCAACTCACAGTGTATGTTTTTTGTACTCACAACAGACTCAGACAAAAAAAGAAAGAATGTAACATATTGTTTAAAGAAGAATCTGCTTGATTGTGTCTGAAAGATTCAAGAGTACGCATCAAATGAATTCATTAAACTGCCCCTCACAATGAAAATACAAAAATGATACCAAATAGATATAGATATATCCATGCTTTTAGATACTTGTATCAATTAGCAAGGTAAGAAATCTACTACTCACTATAACACAGTTACAATAAAAACTTCATACAATGTAACAAATTTTACTAATCCAAATGATATGTAACTATTTCTGTGGTAAAGAAACAATGAAGCCAATAAGGCAGATTTTGCTATGAAAATGTATGGCTTATACTTTGAGGCTAGTTTTCTACTGCACATAATTCATGCATGCATTGAAATATAGATCCTGTTACATATTTTTATGAACTGTTTGCTTGGCAATGCAACATCTGTGCATTGCTGAATTTTTTCTGAAGCAGCCTGCAGCGTTACAGGGTTAAATTCAGTCTGTACTTTTTTGTAAAAATGTTTCTACTTGTTTCTCTAATAAATACCTGACATTAAAAAATGAAACCAGATTCATAAAAGTAATAATATTGTCAAGTAATATTATTGTAACTGTGTTCAGGAAGGGAAGACCAAGCCTGTATAACTACTAGCTGGATACATGCTGCAAGACTGGAAATACCTGCAAGCCTGGCAATGGGAATATTCTGTTCAGCCATAAAGAGGTGTCAACTTACAATAATGACTGTTGTATTAGTTTAAATGTGTGTGTGTGTATACATATGATGTACCTTGAAGACAGGCTGAAGCAGAAGCAGACTGTATATACTGCAAATAACAAATTAATGAAAGGTTTTGAGTTGAAATATTTATTTGATAGAGGCTTCAGATAATGTACTTATCTGCAATTTAGTAATTTATAAATAATTATTACACACTGAACATCTGTCCTGCAAATTAAAATAACATAATAAAAGTCTTCAGCCTTTTATTATACCACTTTAAATCTTTAATTTCAAGAACTCTTTCTGTTTTGTTCCATCTGACATTTAACACCAAACTCTTTCACCCAGAATCAGGATAAGTGCAAGGTCAATCATGAAGCCCCATATGAAGACTAAGTATATGGTAACATACTGGCTGGTCACGTCAATCACAAATCTCAAGGATAATGATAGAAAATAACCGAGCATTGGTGGGGGCACAGAAAGCACTCAGAGAAACTTGCACCTTGGTCCAATTTCCTCCACGATCCCACATATAGTGCCCTGGACCGAACCTGGGCCTCTAAGATGGAAGTTAATATGGACCCCATCTGGAAAGTGGTTTGAATTGCTACACAATTCTTTATAAGCTGAAAGAGTAACTTAAACTATTTTTGTACTGAACTTAATATGAAGCTATAAAGCAGAAACATCTTGTAATCAAATTTTATTTTCCTGGTAATAACAAATCACCTTGGTATTATTAAGGCCAGGAATTTGTAAACACTACAGTTTTTTTATCACCACTGACATGAATTTCATTGTAAATATAATGAAAATCTGGCCTTTTATTTTCATGAAATGTGGAATATACTGAAGATATTTCATACTTACAACTTAAATCATTTATTTTCCAAGTTTTTTGTGCTAAAAATAATCAAATGTGATATAAGTTTCGAGAAACGTAATTTTTCACCTTTTCTTCAAAGAAATAAACTGTTTTTCGCACCTGTTTCTTAAAAACACCTAGCTGATACATCATAGTGTCTCTAAACAATGTCAAAATCTCCACAGAACATTAAGATTGCTGCTTTAACTGATTACAACAATAAATAAGACTGTATATTTTAGACACCATCTGGCTGTTTTGGTTACAAATCAGTATGGTTAGTTTTGAACTCTGACTGTTATATAGTCATTGCCAGATGGCCATATATTTTGTCTTCATTGACAACAGTGGGCAGAAATAAACTGAGGGAAGATTCAACCTACAGTTCAGGTTACTGAAGTGAAGCAAACCAACAGCGAGGGTATTTCCAGTACAGCATGCTTATGACGGGGCAGGGCACAAGTAATCAGCTGTATCGGGGTGGGAGGAAGTGTTGTATGAAGAAGTGAAGAATGTGTTGGCTTACTCTGAGACTAGCACGTCGGCGTTCCTTCTCTTGCTCGTTTCCTGCGAGTTGTTGTACGGGGGCCGCCGCCTGCATCATGGCGCCGCCCTCCCCGGCCAAACCGCCCGCATAAGAGCGAGAGAAGCTCCGACCAAGACTTCCCCCACCGACCAACTTCTCCGCGCGCCTACGTTCAGCCCGGCTTATGCGCACAAAGTGCTCAAAGGAGGCTCTGCGTGAGACATACAGAAGAAACGAAATAATAGAACAAAAATGGAAGAAGCCAAAACTGAGGGAAATATCATTGCAAGTAAACATTTCAGCATGTAAATGTATCCAGATTTAACTCATGCCCCATAGGCAGGGCTCAAAATTTCAAAACAGGAAATATGTTTATTGTTGTAGAAGTATGTACATGAATTCTCATCACAGATGCATTATTTTTTATTTTTTGGTTAAGTCCCTTCTAAATATGACACAGCCTAACTGTCTCATCTTCTGTCTGTTATTTCAAGGAATAGTAAACTTGGTGAGGTAAAAATATTATCAAAATGGTCTTATAATATAGCGCCATGAACATTAGCACCATAAATAAATGATGTAGAAAGACATGTTCAGGTTCAGATTCTTTTTCCAATAGCGCATTTGTAAAACTTGTAGAAGTCATACTATTCATTTATTGGAAACTGTAAATTTTGTTTGAAAAATTCTTTCAGTGTTAATAGCATTTACAGAGATATTGAAAGTATATTTTAAGTTCAAATAAAGTGATTTCCTATGTGACTGACATATACAAAACTCTATTTGGATAATATATTGTAGTAAGAACTATAAACCACTATAAAAACAATCACAGTTCACTGAATTAGACACAGCTATTTACATGGACATTTGGCCAGGCAGACTGACAGAGGCTTCATACGTTAAAAAGTTCTGCACAACTGTTGTAGGAAGGCTGTATCAGAACCGAAGGACTTGGTGTAACAACAATGTAGCTGTACTTTTATAAATGTGTGGAAAACATGTAAAAGTTGACAAATTTATGCAAATTTGTCCTAAAAACTACATTCATAGGTGTTACAGATGGCTGCTTTCACATTACTGATGCATGAATGTCCAGTACATTTTGATATATACATGTGAACACACACATTTACTTCATTTTTGACCAACTTTATTTTTTACCCAAATTCTTCAACATGTTATGAGAAGGGAGAAACTATTTATAGGACCAGATGTCTGAGAACTGAGATATACTATGCATTCCTACAATGGAGTGCATCACATCTGGTTATCATTTTGGGTCAGAATATTTATGCCTTTACAGCTTGCTGATTTCGACTGTGTTAGTATATCAGAGAAGCAGGACCATACACTTTCCTTATGCTGCCAAGTAAGTTACAAATTTCTTTAGTTTTCCAAATATATTTGGACCAACAGATGGGAGTTTGTGTACTCAAGACTGTCCCCTGAAGGTCCCTATAGTGTAATAAGGTGCAGAAAGGGGTCAGCACAAGCAGAATAAAAAAAAAAATCCCCATGGGGCAATGTCAGAATTTTGAGCTCTGTTTGTGTTTAATATCTTCATACCTTATAAACAATATATTGGAGAGATCCTCTGATGCAATATATGAATAAGCATTACTTTATGTAAACAATGTATTGCAACCATTTTCTTCCAGATTTTCCAAATTGTATTTACCTTCTGCAGCATGCAGTAAACAGAACATTACTTTCTTCTAGGATATGGTACTGTAATTTGGTAGCTAGGTACCAACATTTTGGAAGAAATTAATGCCTCCACCTTCTGGGTAGAAAAGTAGGTCACATGGGAAAGCACCTGTGAAAGGTGGAACACAAACTTGGGCTGTGCAATGGGCAACAGTGGCACTGAAAATGGCTGGTATGTCAGTAAGACAATATGAGCAAAGATTTAGAAGAAAAAGAGGCAAGAAAAATATTTTTGAAGGGAAATGAGGTGAAAAAAAAATTCAGAGTAGGAAATGCAAAGAGGAAGTTTAGATGGATCATATTTCTGGAAGGATCGACAAGGCACAAATTAGACTCCGCTGTAGATGGACCCGCAGGATACTGTGAAAGGACAATACTACACGGTGTCACATCCCAGAAGACAGCAATTTTCCATTTACACTGCAGTGAGAACCTCAAATATAACAAGTATTAAAATGACCGCCGTGTTTGTATTCAAACTAGATTGAAATATACCATAAAAATTTTATGTCAATAACCACACACAAAGTTTTTATAAAAGCAAGAAAATGAAATGAGAGTGCCCTAACGCAAGGCCAATCTTTGCACATCCACAAATTGTGCCTTCACTAGTGAATGTAGCACACTAAGACAGTAGTACCCAAACACCATCAAGTACTATGTAATGAAGAAGATCTAATGGAAATAGAAACAAGAATGCAGCACAGTGCAAATTTACCCAACAAAAGATTTAGCTGAAAGGGAAATTTACAGAGCATTATTATTTGACTATGATCTTGTGTTGTGTGTGTTTATGTATACATGAATTATAGTACAGACCACAAATGCAGATATCTGCTAGAAGAAGCAAGAATATGTCATACGTTTTGGAACCACAATCAAAATGTGTGAAATTAATTAGCAGTTCTTAACATTTGGTAACACCTTCTGACAATTTTTTTTTTATAAAACAACACACATATTTGAATGATGGTAACAGTTCACACACAATGAAGCATTTAAACAGATCAAGCATTGTAGTTAAATTGTTTTTATAAATGACAGGTTAAAAATCAGTATCACTATCATATAAACAGAAACCACCAATTAATGCACCTAGACATGGATAAAACATAAACATTAACTACTGCATTGCAGTAACTTAGAAAAGAAGGAAACTTCCTAGTGAACTAAAATTCTGTTGGTACATTCTTGAAGAAATGGAGGCCTGTTAAACATTCAATTCATTTCAAAGAACTCGCCAATTATTTGCAGGAATGGTTACTGGTGAAGAAAGATACTGCCACTTGCTAGTCTATTAATAGTAATAAAAGAATATCATATAAATTCCTCTGTTTGAAATCAGTCAGTTTATATTTTATTTTTCAGCCCAAACTTATGTCATATTATGACCATGTTAGGATTCAGAAACTGCTGAAGTTTGCTGATGTATGTAGGCATAGAAACATGAAATATAAATAAGCACCACAATAGTTTCTGTAAATGTATTTACTAAATTTTAGTGCTAATTCTTAAGAACAGAACATAGGAAAAATATCATCTAGACTCATAATCATGAGATGAGCCTGCACTCACATTTCAGTCACTACACAGTGCTACACTGCATCAGGTAAGGTAACTCCAGTGCAATCAGGTTATAAACTTCACAAGAAAGGCATTTATCAAATCATTAAGGCTTTCAAAGTTGTTGAGACCCATATATTTAGTTTTCAGTAATGACAATGATGTGAGGTGGCATGCAAATATTTCAGAGAAATGACGTGTGTAATGACATCATTTCATATTAAGGATGCACGGTCATACAAACATCAAATTTCAGAGAAACTTAAGTTCCCACATTCAGGATAATAAGAATTTTTGACGGTCCCATGATCCAATATTACAATATTTTATTTTGATATACATATTAGACATTATTATGAATGACAGTGTGTCCCTGAATGTTCCTGAAAATGATTGAACTGAAGGCTACAGAGGTACCACAATTACCATACCTGTGCACAGCCCACTTGTGGAGCCAACTTTCCCTCTGTGGCAGCTGCAGCAACTTTGTTACAAACTTGCTTGCTTATGCAACTATTGTTAACAGTTCTTCTGTATTGTGTTCATAACTTATTCGTTGCTATATAATTTAACTCTTAAATATAGTAACTGCAGATAATTTAATACCAATAATATTACATTATATACATATATTATGTCAGGCCTTACATTAACTCTCAGAATTGTATGCACATCATTTTGACATTAGTCTTATCAATATACTGTTCCTTCTTTCAATGCCCACATCAAATAATTATCATTGTCTTTCTTTGAAATGCCTGTGCATTTAAAAATTTTATATGCAAGTGTCACTGGAAAATAATACAGACTGTTATATTACCCATTTGCTTACTACTATTTGTATGAAAACAAAATATGCACTATACATATAACATAACATTGTGGTGTGTTTGTGTAACCATTGTTGAAGAGGAAATGCAACAATGCAGTCTCCATGTATTGTTGAGCTGCATGGCATGGTCAAAAATACAAAAACATTGAGAGTTGCATAACAATAACACATACTTAGGTCTTCATGTAAAGTGCCTGACACTTCTGTCCAACTTCAACCAAATTTGAATTTTCTTGACAGATTTTGATATAAAATTCCCCATACCCAATTTCATGGAAATATATCCAGTGGGAGCCACACTGATGTACGCAGACATATGGACACGATGATGCTAATGGCTCTTATTGCGACTATGTAAATGCACCTAAAAATGCACTAAGTTATTTTTAGTTAGGAGAAAGCAATGGAAATACTGTATCTGGTAATATTTCAAATATTTCAATGAAGTGACAAGGAATCAAAGGCAGCTGGGCCCAAATATAGTAAGCACTATTAACGCCTCTCACAGTCAGTGAACAGGTTAAAATGTAGTAATTACAAAGATTCAATTGTGCTGGACATACAGAGTGTATAAGATAACCAGAAAATGTTAGGAAATTTTGATGAGCAAAGATAATGAAACAATATAACTTAAAGACAAGCATGACCAGGAAGATTGTATCACACTAACATTTGGTGAAACTGGCACCACTGATGCAGTATCTTTATATTGTTCATCAAGTTGTGTGTTATATCAATATTAACAAACAACACTCAATTGACCAAAAATTTTTGTTAATAACATTGATGTGTATTTATTGACATACATGTCTGATAAAAATTAATGTGCTAGTAACTGTTTCAATGAATGAAGTTTACAATTTGCATAATTCTCCAATGACACTGGCTACACTCATTTTACAATTCCACACTGTTTGTGGAATTAACTAAATCTTTACCTTTAACATTTACTCTAACAACAGATTTTTGTGTAACACTAAAATTTAGTATTGACTCACTTTTAACATAATAATGTTCATGCTATGAAATTTAAAATAAATTTTGGATTATAAATATTTTGTCAATACCGCACTGCTGTCAACAGATAACTAAGTGATGCAAGGAACAGCAGGGTAAGAACAATGTCATTTAGAAGAAAAGAAGGAAGCATATGGGAGGAATGTGAGAAGGAATAAGGGAAGATCAGAGGGAAGACAAATGACAGACAGACTTCATCACTATACAAACCCACATAAACTTCAGAAGATAGAAGGAGTAGATGAAGATGATTTGTCACAGTCAGTGACTTTGGCATGGACATCCGGATAACAACCATGCACATAAATAGAATATATTTCTTTTGAACTCCAAACATGAGTTTTACTGCATCCGATGAAAACATTTGGCATATTTTCTGTGCAAAATCAAACATGGCTAACAGCATACATACTTGAATAATTAGTTAGACTACTTGTAAATATTATTGTTCTCTGGGTTGTAACAACACATAATGTGGTAGGTAAGTACCAATGTACAAAGAGTTCTTATAACATGGAACTGAATACCCTACAGCAGGTTGCACTGGAGGTCACAATGCAGGGATGCAGCTATGAGTCAGTTCAGTTTAAGCTGTACGATCCTTACTCGGCATCACATCACTGATGACCGTAATCTTAACATGCATCACAGTGAGAAATGTATTTTTATTATAGCTGACAGCAGTATGATACTGTATGATCACAAACTTGGACTGAATTAAGTAACAAAAGATACCTTTAATACTTCATAGCATGAACCTATTGAGTTTGAACTTCACTTCTTTGACAGTTTTCAACCATTACTCTTAATGTTCCAGTGTGTCAACCCTTCAGCCCCAGATAGATGACAGAACTGTAACTGTAATATATTACAGGCACAATGCCCATTTGTTTAATTATACTGGCCAACCAAACACTTCTCGTCCATTTTACCTATACAACACACGCTCTCAAAAGTGGCCTGCTGCACAAAGTTGCACTTAATTACATGACACTGATACTCTCATCTTTTTCTAACCAGCCAAGGATCAATACAAAATGTTCTAATTTGATTATAAGGCCATACTTGCAAAATCTATCCTATATCCAAGACATTCATAAATTTTATGTTCACATTTAATCTTCTCTTTAATGTATTTCATTGTAATCCTTAAATTCTAAACCCTGTTTATGAGTAGAAGTTACATCTTTGAGTGTCTGGTGAATGAGATACAAATGTCACTAATGAAAAAATTAAAAAATAGAGCTTGAAAAGTCACATCGAAAGCAATGTTAAGTTTTCACTTACATCAATGACCATAAAAGTAATTCTGTGAAGGTGGACAGTGCTACTACATGAGATAAGTCAATCACAGTCCAAAAATGAATAAAGAAATTTGAAAGTGAGAAGTCACAGACTTTAAAACCTAACCTAACCTAACCTAACACCAGAACCATGACCAACATCAAATTAATTGTTTGAGGTGCATTCTTTTTTAAAATTTAGCATCCAGAAATGGATTTTAAATCTCCTTGTACCACAGACTCATGGCCATATTTTAACTCAGGGACAATGAACTAGGTATTGAGAAACTTGGCCAGCTGGTGCATGTGCACATGCCATTAAAATAAAGCAATAATGGTTGGTAAAATTAAGCTTGTAGCAAGGAAATCAACTTATTCCAAATTACAGTCTCTGGGATGTGTTATCAAGCAGTTTGTAAGATAGGTACCAGCATTGTGGTAGCACCTGATGTCTCCCTCTTCACCACAAAAGAGCTCTTCTATCCAGAAGATGGAGACAACAGGTTCCTCTGAAATGTTTGTATCTATCCACAAATTATGTATCATCCTAGAACACTATAATCTTGGCATTCACTGCCATGACAAACTCAAATCTAATATCATTATTTCATTTACTAAGTAACATAATGTCTAACCTACTGGATGAGTAGTCAGTGGGACTGTTCACAAGGGATGTCACACTGGGGAACATTGTATTATCTGGCAACATACTTCCTCCTAACTAGCTAACCCCGTTAGTTGTCTGGCAAGTATTTTGACACAAAACTACTAAATTCTGCCAGAATTACAGGAATGGAAGCATATGGATTTATATATATATATATATATATTTTTTAAACTCTTGCATAGAACATCAACACACAGAAAGAGCACGAATTTTCTTTACCATTCACACCCAGGTTGACAAATTATTTACTTCAAATGACTAAGTTTTCTAATAAATTTACATGAATGTCTCATTAAAATTTGGTGTAAGACTTGAATATATATTTTCCTCCTTTATATATTAAACAAAAAGACACTATTTCCTGTAAATTTTGAATTGAGAGGTGTTCACTTCTGAGAGCAATCTTATACACATTTGTTTAGAAATTTACTTGATTCAACCATTTCTGTTTGAGCTGAGATGATCTTTGTACCCCACAAGACTGCTGTCCCACCATGAGGCTCTGAAAGTTTAGATTTTCATTCCTTTAGACTGTCTTTCTGGATTATGACACACTTAATGCATCTCCAAGCACAGCTAATAATAAAAGCAATGAGGAAGCAGAATCCTCCAAAATGCCTGAACACACTTACCAAATGGTATGGGATCATACACTAGAAGATTAGAATCTAAACTCTAACTTTCATTTTCTGCCTAAATTTTCCCCACACATGATTCACACACCTGTATGTTCAAATTTCCTCCCCAGTCAATGAAAACCTTCCTCATAACACAATGTTAAAACTCATGTTACATAAAACAACCTTGCCTCAGAAATCATTGTTTAAACTGTGTCAATGTTTCCACTTAGACTATCTTGCATCATTCAGTAAGACATTTTCGTCAGTCTTTCAACCAAAATTTTCAAAGCCGTTATCTCATTCTGATGACACGGAGAAGAAACTGTTAGGCGCAAGAATAAAAAACTCCACACAAATGAACAGTTTTAAATGTTTCTCTAATATGGCAAGTGATGACCTATTCTTAGTCACTACTGTACCACTCACAAGCTACAAGGCTACAATCTTCTGCTTACAATCTTTTAGTATAGATGACCCAAATAAAACAGAATACTAGCATGAACCTTGCCTTACTTTCAAAGCCTCTCCAAATACAGATTTACTGCACCACTGAGCTTATCTTGAGGTGATTTGCTTCACATTATTGACAGCCCTGTTCACCTCAGCCTGGTATTCCTCCATTTGGCAGAAGATGACATACCTTGCTGGCAGAACAAGGGCCTCAAGCTCTGTTGCTAGGTGTCTACGTATGATGTTCTTTGAAGGTGGGATACCCAGTGCAGTTGCCATTGTGTCACCATTGAATGAAGGCTCCAGAACAACTAATGCCCCATGCACTCCACTGTCTGAAAATAAACATACACTGAAAAGAGTCCTGAAAGATTATGTCTCAGTGAGATTATGGGTAGTTGGTATATAATTCCATGTGGTCATGTAGACAGGCATCAAATTTTGGCCTCTGCCATGGTTCAGGCAGTTAGCTGCTGGCCTCACACTGCAAATGCCCAGGTTCAATCCCAGGCCGGTCCCTGCGGGATTTGGTATTCAAATGTCAGTATCATTCCCCCACGGCTCCCTTCACATTCATTCACCTACAACTGAAACTACATAATCTCAAAAGCTGACAGTGTAATTAATTAACAAACACAAAGAATCACATTTTTGAACAACCTGCTGTTTCCGTCTTCATGGTACAAGTCTTTTATGGAGGCAACAGATTTCTCTGCAATGTTGTTATTCATCTTCCTAACCACAAGGCACTAGATCCAAGATGAATGTGACCAGAACAATCACAGGGAACACCATGACTCTTCTGAGTAGTTCACCATCCAGGGTACACGTTGCCCAACATTCTGGATTATAATTCACCACATGTATCTGCTGTATACATCATTCCACATGCTCTAAATAATTTTCACTTCCTATATTTTTATAATCGTCCATATTTTATTTTATTATTCAACAGTGAATTTTAACCAGAAATTGTATGGGGTTTAATACTGTGGAGTAATTCACACACATTTGAATTACAACTGTATTCTTGCTCTCAAAGAGATCATCCTGAAGATGACAACACGAGTGGCCACAACATGTTGGTGACCATACTACAATAAAAATGCACCAATAAAATTAAAGTGCATTTGCTGGTCTTCATTACAGTTTATGCATATAATTAATGGATGGAATATGGACCATATCAAACCAAATTAAAAGCCAGGAAATGTATGCCAAAAAGCATTACAACAGTGGTGCATTCACTCACATTAATTCAGCATCTTTAAAACTGTGAAACTTAGAGAAAAAGTGTCCTGGGCATGAAATTTATCCTTCATTTTTATCTACAGAATTATCTAAAATTTTTTCTATATACATACATACAGGGGTGGGCAAAAGTAGGTTTACAGTTGTGAGTACACGAAACACAGAGTTTATTCTTGTATTATTATTTATTTATCAATTATTGTATTATTTGTCTTTTTGCTTGTCTTCTTCTTGATTATTATTATTATTATTATTATTGTTATTATTTTGTATCTTTACTTATGATTTATCTTTTAAGTAATGATGGCTGATAATTTAACCAACGACCAATGAAAGTGAATACCTAAACAACAATGGAAGACAGAGAATACCGAAAAGTTTCGACAGAAATGAGCTGAAGAATTTGATACACCTCCCCAAAGTAGACAAACAATTTACAGAATATGCGATAAATTTGATGAAACTGGGTCCATCTGTAATGCTCCAAAAAGTGGTCGACTGGTCAGTGTTACCACCCAGGAAAATGAAATGTTAGTGAGTCAGGCATTTATGAAGAGCCTCCAAAAATCAAAACAAAGAGCTTCTAATGAGTTGTCTAATGCAATGTTTAGGTTTGAAAATGTATCGGCCAAGATTGCTTCATAGGTTATTAGAGGATGATCTGGATCGCCATTTACAATTCTGCGAAGTAGTTCTGAATGACAAAAGACAAGGCAATGGCATCATTCATAAAATTACGTGGTCCAACAAAGCTCATTTTAAACTTTCAGGTGCTGTAAATCA
>Ga0123353_10009843_pt1 | contig 13249 bp, 10 predicted proteins | sample TergutLab28metaG_3_FD_92763 | JGI IMG/M metagenome (GOLD analysis project Ga0123353, IMG submission 92763) | Labiotermes labralis P3 segment gut microbial communities from Petit-Saut dam, French Guiana - Lab288 P3 | ecosystem: Host-associated > Arthropoda: Insects > Digestive system > Gut ...
GAATTTTTAAGTGTTTTGGGGCAAATTTTTTTTTTTTGGGGGATGAGGGAAAAAAATGAACAAAATGGGGGGGGGGGGGGGGGGGGGGGGGGTTGGCGAGTGGCGCCGTCGTCCGGAGCGGCAGAGTCCAGAGGCCGGCGAAGTGGGTGGCAAAATGAATACTTTGTGAGAAACAGTTTGATTTGCTGCGCCCAGCAAACGTTAAAACTATTCAACCACATAAAATGAAGTTAAATACTACTGGTTTTTAAAGATCGTTAATGTGTGTTAGAGCCGTTCGTCCTTATTACTCGCTCCGGGCACCAGAAATCGTGGTTACGCCACTAGCTGCGTTCGGAAAACCTGGCAGCGTCACTCGATACGCCACGACAATAAACGTACGCGTGCAGGAACACAAAGACACGTGATGAATGTAAATTTGTACAGGACGTAACTGGACATACTGCACTTACGCCGAACAATTCGATATACAGGCAGTGCTCTATACTTGTATTCGTTGGGTTTCTGGTTTGAATCTCAGCCGAGTTTCCGCTTATTCTGACTCATATTTATCGTAGCTTTTGTGAGTCCCACGGAGTAAGTGTCGGGCTAGGATATGGACGGTGTCACGTCGTCTCCTTCCACATCCTCTCAGATTCATCACACATCTGACGTCGCATCATTTACTCTGTGTTTGAATGCAGTGACATGGTGTCGCAATAACCCAGCAACACTGTAGTTTCAATATGACACCACCCACTCAGCAGCTAGTGGATGTTTTCGGCTGCGTTGACCAGTTACCACGCTTTTAAGTGTGCAGATCAATTCGTAGAACCTGATGACGCAAACTGTGGCTTCCTGATTCAGTTCGTCATGCACGACAACACTTCTTCCGCGCTTAGTATCACGCGTGTAAAATCCCATAATATCCCGCCGTCTCCCAAGGACTATATTAATTTCTTATTTAGAAACATCCTATAGTCGACGCTGTTCTCCGCCGGAATTACGTCACAGAGCGCCATTTCCAGTGTAGCTTCATTGTACTATTATCGACAGCAGCACAGCGCTGTGTGTAATGCCACATACCATTACTGTGTGTAATCAACTAGTGCAGGCGGCAGTGTGGGTGGGTGAAAATTACCATCTAGCACAATATTAGAGACCCATCAATCAGCCTGATAAGTCCCTGACATGACCGGTACAGCATAAGCCAATATTGTGTCATCCCATCGGCTGCAAAGTCTCCACAGATACCCCTCGAAGTAATGGTTTAGTAAGTGACTGTACGTTGCTGGAAATGTCAGTGACATAAGTAGATGTCATTGTATTAATTGAGGCATGACCATAAATGAGCAGTGTGTGACTGCGTGGTGTGAACCGTGTGAACTGACACTGTTACATGCAGGCACGTAATTACGTCAACCTGTGAAATCTCGTTAACGCTTTGAGTTAAAATTAGTCGACTTAGTCACAGTCACAGGGGAGGCGCGCCTAACGAAGAAACCGTGATCGGGAAGGAAAGGAATACACAAATTTGTAACAAGAAGTGGGGGAGTTAGGTGCCGGCCGTGCTCGCGTCGCTACGGTTGGGATGCTGGCTCACGTGACGTCGCAGTGTGGTTGGGGGGGGGGGGCTGTCCATGTATTAGATCTTATGGTAGCACAAAGTGACTTAACTGGATGCGAAGTTGTCTTACTGTTTTTGAATTCACGTACATTCTTCAAAACCTGTTATATGTAGGTCCACCTTTGTAGTCCGCAGGGCGGATGAGTCAAGGAGGTGCCAGGTCAGTGTCTAATCGCTAGCCTAATGCCGAAGACTAATAAGTAGATCGGGCAAAATTTAAGGTCACTTAGTGTAATGGTTGACTTAGCGAAACTTTGGAATCTGCTGAAGATAGTCCGATTGTGGAGTTACCGGAATTGTTAGGGCACATTGATGTTGGGTGTTCGGGTAACGAGCAGCGGTAACAACTTGTAGAGAGGTAAATACAGGGAGGAAGGTGACCTTGTGTGAGTGGGTTTGCAGTGTCTGTTCTGCTGGTACCTTCCACCGGATGGCAGTGTTCGGTCAAAGGTAAAGGTTTCCCGTAACAAATCATGAAGACTTAGAAGGAGGATGGAATGTTGGGCTTCCGCCCTTACTTTGACATTCAGCACAACCAGGACGACAAGAGTTGTCAGCTCTACGCGCCGGCCGCACTTAACCCCCAAGGACATCCCTCGGTACTCATTTCTTTTAGAGGCCGGGCAGACCCCAGAGCTACTGAGCGTGGACAGGAGTAGTAGGTCGCTTGGCAATTTTCAAGGAGCTTACCGCGAACCGAACCCGGAACCTAAATTAGCTGTGCTGCTCGCCCACGGCTATGCTGTAACGTAGAGAATTTCATCGTACGTTTTTTTAACTTGGTAAAGAAAGGCACGTTTATAGCCTGCTGCATGGGCATTGGCCTGGACAACATAAAATAATTGCAACCAGAACGAGACTTTTATGTCAATCTGGAAGTGATAACGATTTATCTGTAAATGAAATTTGTGACAAATCTGTTCTGGGTGGCCTTTTCCGGGCCGGAATGTTTTTTTTTTGCGATGGGCTAATTATTTTCTGTTTTGCGATGCTGAATCAACTAATGAGTTTTTATAATGCCATTAAATCACGGAGAGATGATTTCGCGATGTGGTGAGGCGAAAAATGCCACGGTATATTCCTGTCTATTATCTAATGAAAACTGCGAAACAGTGCGATCATACTGATGGCATCTCTTGGCAGTGTTTGAAGCCGGTACAGCCTCGGTAAGAATGAGGCACGTTGCAACCCGCTTTGCGTCCCTGGAATGTGCGTGCAGTACGAGCCTGGCTGTTGAAGTGCCCTTTATACTGTTTTTTAACTGGCGAATTGGCGAATACCACCGTGTAGTCTTTTCCAAATGAAGCCAACTAGGTGCACACTACTACTTAGTATATTTATTTCAACTTCTTTACATGTTTCGGGCAACTGTGTGCCCATCATCAGCAGAACTTACTGTTATCTATGTATCTATGAGTGGCTGTCTGGTCTGCTGCAGCAGACCAGACAGCCACCCATACAGAGCAAAAAATACCAGTGTCGCATAGATACAGTAAGTTCTCCTGATGATGGGCACACAGTTGCCCGAAACATGTACAGAAGTTGAAATAAATATACGAAGAAGTAGTGTGCACCTAGTTGGCTTCGTTTTAAAGAGATTATACAGGAATGGCCAGTCAAAAAAACATAAAAATGCAACAGTGTAGTGTTGGAATTGTAGAATAAAATCGGCTTTTTTTTTTGCATTTAAAATGCGGTCAACAGTCATCCCCTCAACTAACAGAACCGCTGTATTCAGCTCGCATTGAGCCTAATATTTTGTACAGTCAGTCAGTACATTATCCAACCAATGCACTTCTTGATACAGTACACGTGACATACATAAATTCCTGCGTGTTTCGGCACCGACGTGTCATCTTCAGGGAGTTACTGTAACAAAGGGTTAGTTCTTATCAGAATAATTGAAAAGTTATATTGTTAAAATATATATAATATTGTTAAAGCACATAAAGGGAAGAATTTCCCTAGGAAACAAGGCATTTTATGGAAATCAAAACCTATTTAAAAGTAAATTATTGACTAAGAATTGCAAGCTACGGATGTATAAAACATTAGTGAGACCAGTGGCAACATGTGCATGTGAAGCGTGGGTACTAAAAGAAGACATAGAAACCAAACTAAGGGTATTTGAGAGGAAGGTTCTAAGAAGAATCTATGGACCCACTAAAGAAAAGGATGGCACATGGCGGATTAAATCGAAGAACTAAACAGTATGACTGGTAATAAATATATCATAAACTATATCAAAGCACAAAGATTAGTTTGGTTCGGACACGTACATCGTACGCCAGATAACAGCATGGTGAACAAATTATGAGTGGTCACCCGCACTAACAAGATCGCTAGAAAGACCTAAAAATAGATGGGAGGATGATGTAAAGAGCGACATAACAAGGATGAAAATAACATCTTGGAAGGACTGCATCAGAGACCGGACCGAATGGAAGACACTCGTTGAGAAGGCCAAAACTTCTCTGAAGTTGTAGCGCCTCAAGAAGAAGAATAAGAATTGTTAAAACACATAAAGTATATAGTAATGATAATATAGAGTGTTCTGTGTGTTATAGTGCATTAATCTAAGCCGCCTCAGTTGTCAGTTCTTAGTTGCTTCCGTACATGTGGGTGGTGCATACAGACTTCGGCTCTGATTCCTTATGATTTAGTATATTATGCAGTGTCCAGCGATACACAGCCTCGCAGTACAAATCTTAAGGCGACTGGTTTCGGCTTGATATAAGCAATCATCAGGCCTTCTTTTCTTAAAAACCTTCAGTAGATATTTACTACCGCAACTCGGTGCGAGATGCCATCCTGTGCAGGATGAGTGATTAAGTGATCAAAACAAATTAAAAGAGGCCACGAAAATGTTATCTTCTCCTTTGTTTATTTTATATCACTTAGTTAATTTCGTACGTCGTAACATAACAGGCAGAGTGGGGAGCATAAAGTGAGGTAAGTGCGAGAGGAAGTGACATAACAGGCAGAGTGGGGAGCATAAAGTGGGGTAAGTGCGAGAGGAAGTGACATAACAGGCAGAGTGGGAAGCATAAAGTGGGGTAAGTGCGAGAGGAAGTGACATAACAGGCAGAGTGGGGAGCATAAAGTGGGGTAAGTGCGAGAGGAAGTGGCCGTGTGACGATTTCAAGTAGCTGTGGTGAATACTGAGTACAGTCATGACGGTGTCAGAGTAGCCTGTCTGTCGACGTCGACTCATACCCGGTGCTTCCCGAATAACAAACGCGCCAGTCACAACCACAGCAGTCTGTTAGAGTAAACTTCTTAGAGGAGGAATCTGCGAACTGCGTGTGCGGAAATTTGATATAAACGGATTAGGAATTTAGAAATCCCTAACGTTTTTCCAACACAGCTGTGTATCTCGTACAGTAACATACACCGGAGCCTTTCAAACACTCCACGAGATGCTCCACAACACTTCTCACGACTTCCGGTCTGCCTCATGGCGCTGCCTGCTATCTGCTCCATTCTCGTGCCCAAGATGTTGTTGAGGACGTGAATGTAAACCAGACAATGCCTCCCATCCCACAATGCACAAGGCCTAAATCCCGCCACTGTGGAACTTGCTATCTTCTGCAGTAAAGCCATATTTATCACGGTCCAGTTGGCCGCATTATTATTAAATATCGCTGAGTAGAGTTGCAACTCTCCAGTCCACTTGCAAATCCTCTTTCATCACAAGCTGGAGCTCCATTCGACCGAACTCTCCATGCGGTGTGATTTTGAGCTCTGTGTAACTCCGGCTCACACTGAGTCTGCTGTTACCCAGGAAACAACGCGGTCTGCGAAGAAGCAATAAACCTGTGTTCGCAGCAAGCCCAATCGGCGAGGTTAACCGTTTATGTGCTGGTTGTTGGACAGGAGAGACAGGATTAAAGAAAACGCCACGCTGAATAAATTTATGAATATCCATTAAAGTAACTTTGGTGCTGAATACATTGCTGTGATGCCACCATATGGCATGTATAAAAGTTTACCCTAGAACACGGCATGGTGGCCCACAGGGGGAATAGAGGTATAGTTCTACTCATTCTTTAACCTCGGACATAGATGTTGGTGGGTTGTCAACGCCACGCCCCGGCGGCTTGCCCCCCCGAGAAATAGACCCAGTGAGCATTATACGAGAGGCTAGGTAGGTTCCGGGGCCGGTCTGGACGGGTGAAGAAAATTTCCTCTCCCGTCGGGATTCGATCACCGGATCGTCCAGCCCGTAGCGATTCGCTGTACTGACTGGCCCTTAAGTTACGTAACATAAGTGCTTTACCGTGCGAATTGTTTGCTTTGTCGCAAGGAAACTATGTACATACACCTGTAGACTATTTGCTGTGCATTAAATACTAATGAGTAACACAAATCCCGTTTAAATATCCAGTCCGTACCGCGCAGTAAACACACTCCGTCTCGGTTATACAAACCAGTCAGTTAATTTTGTATAGGGAAATAATCGCTGTTTGTTCTGAGATCCACACAAAACACATAAACACACTGTGTGGGCAGAACGTAGAATTGTTGAATGTTAAAACCTGGTGGTACATAAAGTGACCGCGAGGGCTTAAATGGCTAATGGAGTCTGGTGTGAGTTGAGTGCCTAACGTAATTTTAATTTTCGTCTAGACTCTACTCTGTTTTCATTTATCGGTTAAAATTACGATGTTTTATTCAGTCAGGCACTCAGATCGCACGGGGCAACTCAGAAAAACGAGAAAACTGGGACTGAGTCGAGGATGTTAGTAGTTTATCGGCACAGTCGTTATGATCGACTTAAATTATTTAATGGCCTTGAATGAAGTGTTAATTTGGCGTTAGAGTGACGAGGGAAATGCATTTAGAGGAGCAGAGTGGGTCCATTGGCTGCCCAGCAATCACATGTTCAGGTAAGCGGTTACCGCGGTAACAGAAAGGAAAGACCCACGAAGGAAACATGAAAATTCGTCCGGTCGGATCACAGACCCCCCGAATCCGCGTCGGACATCGGACTGAAACCGAGTAAATTTTCGCTGTCCTCAGCTGTCTTGAATACTCATTAATTGTTCTTCCATTGGTTTAATTGACAAATTATGACGCCGTGTCTACACACGTAGACATGACTGTGGGAGAGCTACAGCGTAGAGCCGTCCTAAACACGGTCTTCCTTGTAATTATTGCCCAGAATACGTTCTGAACACCTGCGGGCCCGAATTTTTTTTTTTCGGTACTGTTCGATACAGACGCTTGTGTGGCATGTTAAAAGGAAGCAGCTGTATCTGCTATTAGTTGTTTGAAATAATGTACAGTGAATGTGAGACATAATTGTGTGTGCAGTGTTTAATCTTATGGGCGTATCTGAATGAAATAAGATCAGTGAAATGTGCTGTTTTACAAACAGACACATATAAACTTTACACCTGTCTCAGTGTGTTGGGGTTACTACAGGGGCAGACGGTTTATGTAGCCTCCACATAACACGCAGAAAATCTACGTTTGCCACGTTATTGTCCGTACGTTTTGTTAGAAGCTTTTGGTCACGGTCGTTGGACATAGGTGGGTTTGTAAACGCGTGTTTTGGCAATTATGTAAGGTTTTGAAATGTATATCAGACTTGGTTTGCTGGATTCAAAATGCCAAACATAATATGCTTGTGTTCATATCCGTGATTGATACACACATAGACAATGTGCATGTCAGCTTCACAGCACGAAGACCTGAATGCTGCGAAAGTCGCTTGGATAGAAGTGTAGTGTTTTGAGCACAACAAAACTCAGTGGTTATTTTATATACCACCAAGTTTAACATTCAACAAGAGAGACAAGGTATGTACAACATAACACCGAGGAACGTTCGCGTAACCGTTGTTGCCATGGAAAAGCAATAAATATTACATGTTCTGAGTGTGTTTCTGTAGTCTTAGCTATCCAGCACTCAAAGCGCATGCGCCGTGTTTTGTTACCTGTGTCCTGTCCGGCTCTGTCGTATTTTTTTCACGTTATCTCAGAAGCGGCAGGAAATTTGGAAAAAAAAAAATTTATCATATTTTAACGAAACTTGAATTTTCTCGACAGATTTTCGAAAAATTCTCACCCACCAATTTCATGAAAATCCGTAGAGACGGCCAGACATAACGAAGAAGAATTATACATTCTGCCCACACAGTATATTAACGTCTTGTTTATAGATCTCAGAACAAACAGCCATTATTTACCTACATAGAATTAACTGATACGTTTTTATAATCGAGACGGAGTGTGTTTACTGCGCGGTACGGACTGAATATTTAAATATGATGGATTTTAGTATTTGAAGGAATAGTTGTACAAAGGAGGACACAGTTTCCTCTTGATAGTTTTAGTGTCTACACGAGTTTCACCATCGCCAGTATCGAAAAGTGGGCGATATGAAGTATAAATTTTGTATTCTGTTTCCCCTCTGAAACTTCACCGTTCTGCCCCAGCAGTTTGCGCGCGCGCCTGGTACTGAGACCTCAGAACCTGATGATCTCGGCATATTTTTCTTTGCAGCTTCGTACAGCTCTTGTTGAATCCGGAGTTTGATGAATGAGTAATGCCCTATATCCTCCCGCAGAGCACAGAGCAAGAAGTTTGCTAACACTACCGCTTGGGGGCACTGAAACTTGTTCTGTTATGCATTTGGATGATGAGATATAGACCTATAATCGCAATATATTCTGTCAGAATTACTGTATAGTTTCGTTGCAATGGGGTAAGAAGCTGCTATATGGAAGGTGAATACATTTTTTAAAAGTGTTTCAAGTGATAATCCTTACGGTCTGAGAACGCTCAAATGCTTGGACCTTGGGTTCGAATTTTGAATGATTTGACCCAAAGGTCACGTGTAGACGAAGAATTCGTTTCCATTGTGTTAGTTATGGCGTACAAACCGCCTACACAAGGTAGGGCGAGGACTGTATACAGCTGTGGCAGAGAAGTGTCTTGTGGAGATGCAGCGACGAATTGCACCGCCTTCTATAAATCTTTTCTGTAAACATTCTGGAAACGTCATGATTGGCACCTTCAGTATATCCCATAGTCCAGCTGATTATCGGGAAAGCCCATAGTTTTCGGCTGTGCACTGATTAGTTTGTGCCCTGATTTTGGGAATCTGTTGCAGGCACTTGCTGTTGAGTGCACTGCTGTAGCTCAGTCGGTATGGATGCTCGCTACGGGCTCGACGGTCCGGGGATCGAATCCCGGTAGGGGCGAGACTTTCCCTCACCCGTCTAGACCGGCCCTGGGGATCGCCCAGCTCGTCTGACAATGGGTATCGGGTCTCGTTCCTGGGGGTAAAGCGGCTGGGGCGTGGCGTTGACCACCCACCCCATCTAGCGCCGAGGTTAAAGGCCTGCTCTACTGTACTGTACTGTACTATACTCTACTCTACCCCTCTACTCTACTGTACTCTACTCTGCTCTACTCCTCTACTCTACTCTACTCCTCTGCTCTACTCTTCTCCTCTACTCTACTCTAATCTCCTCTACGCTACTCCTTTACTCTACTCTGCTCTGCTCTACTGTACTCTACTCTCTTCTGCTCTACTCCTCTACTCTAATGTATTCTACTCTACTCTACTCTCCTCTACTCTACTCTGCTCTACTCTACTCCTCTACTCTAATGTACTCTACTCTCCTCTGCTCTACTTTTCTACACTGCTCTACTCTACTCTACTCTCCTCTCCTCTGCTCTACTCTAATCTCCTCAACGCCACTCCTCTACTCTACTCTACTCTCCTTTACTCTAATCTCCTCTACGCTACTCCTCTACTCTACTCTACTCTACTCTACTCTACTCCCCTACTCTAATGTACTCTACTCTACTCCACTCCACTCCACACCAGTCTACTCCCCCTCTGGACCTGTATGGCCTGTTCTAGGGTGAAATTCGTCTTGTTCTTTTACCTACTCTTAATCACTTTAACCAGCAATACGTGCATTTTATTGATCAGAATTATCATTACCGCTATGGCACCACTCCAATTTGGCTTTTTTACTGTGTGATTAAGGTATAGCTTTATAAGAAACCGACGTTTCGGTCATTTGCACTATTCCCGTTCTCAGGGGCAGGGACCCATCTTCAACAGCAGTCGCACTCCTGTTTCCTCCGTTGTGTGCCAGAATGTACCAAGCTGCTCGATAAAACACGATAATTAGTAACGTGTGCTGACACATGGACCCTACAGCTGCATGAATTCTGTCCGTGTTAACTGTACTACAGAGCCAGAGTTTCTGTCCCCGTGGAGAATCTTGGGTGTGTCAGATTTCTTACACAGTATTGAAACCAGTTGGTTTTAACGGTGAATTACGTCTGCAGTTTTAACTTTCTTCCATCTCGGAAAGTAAGACCGGTTCGGAAGACGCGCGCGCGTGTGTGTGTGTGAGTGTGTGTGTGTGTGTGTGTGTGTGTGAGTGTGTTGGTCTAATGTGGTGGGGTGTGGGGAATAACCGCATTACTAGGAGAAGAAGCAGCAATTTGGGTCCAGAGTGAGTGATGGATCAATTAAGTAGACCTGCCATCCCAGACTTAAGTGAATTTGGCCCGTACTACAGGACGGGGCATGGTAATCCCTTCTCCTCTAACTCAGTATTACAGTGCACGGAAGAGGGAAAAATTCTGTGAAGTAAGCCAGAAGTTTGTCGTATACAGTGCGTGTTTGAGTCAGAGAGCCAATAAAGCAGGATACGGTAATTAGTTTGCGGAAATAAAACGTGCAGAGCGGCTGTCACATAAAGGGAAGGCGATGTGTCCGTAGCAGAGACAGACAGACAGACACTCCTGAATCTTAGCGCCTGTGTGAAGAACCTCGAAACAGATATGAGCGATAATTAGTTGGTAATTTGACTGACTGATATCTGCTGCAGGGCTGCCGTTAAATGAAGCAGAATGTGTGTGGGTGTGTGGGGGGGTGTGTTTGTGTGCGTGTGTGTGTGTGTGGGGGGGGGGTGTTTGGTGAATCGGAAAAAGACGGAAGTCAGAGTGTTTCAGAATTAGCCTGATTACTACAGTCTCAAGCTGAGCACCTCTTTAACCTTGGTAATACTGATGATGTGCCATGCGTTTGGTAGTAGGAGCTTAAAATAGGCCACAATATTTTCGTCACAATACTTCCTGTTTTCCATACCGTATTAATCAACTTGGAAAGCCGGGATATCTCGGTACACATACTGACTGCGCTCTCTGCTTTAACGATCCGGGGTTCGAAACCCGGAAGGGCGAGGCTTTTTCTTTTCTCCAAATGGTCCAGATCGGTTGTGGGACCTACCCGTTTTCCTATTCATTGGGCACCGGCTTCCTTTCCTGGGGCGTGATGTTGACCGCTCACCACCATCCATGAAGTGTATTAGTGCACTTGTATTTAGTTAGAACCGATTCCTTGTGCAATTAGTTTGTGAGCGGAAGATAGACTCTAAATTTTTGCGGCTGCCAAACCGGACGGCTCCACGTTCAATACGAGAGCTCTCGTTTGCTCCTTGTCATAATAACACATCTGATGCAATATGTGTGGAATTTTTCCACACATGGCATCTTCCCACACCCGGCATCTCTCCACACATTGCATCTTCCACAGTTACGAACATTCTGATATGGTTATACCATTCCTTTTCGAAGTGTTAGTCGGAACCTTCGTATGGAAAAGTAAGGATTTGACCGCTGATGGCACGTCGTCATGTAGTGGCTAAATAGTCTTACATTTGTGTTTGAAATTACGGGGTTAGAATTCCATGTGAAAGACTGGCTATTCTTACTGAGGGTTTCGTCGTCGTTTCTGTTTCCTGAGGGAGATACTAAGATAGTCAATATGGAATACATGATGACTGCTTCCTTCGTATTTATTTTTTGCGTGGTATGTAACCTGTATAACTGGAAAAGGTTGTTAAGGTACAGTCATTCCAGGTCTTTACTAAAGTCAAAGACACACATTACTGTTCTGTGGGTATTCCAATCTCCAAAACAGTTTTCTGTCTGTGGGGTTTCCCTACAGAACTTTTGTGAGCACTTACTGTGCCCAAATCCATATAAACAATTTCAGTCCCTTTCATGTCCCACGAGGTTTAACACTTACAAATTGGACGTTCTGCCCATTTGTGTGTTAAGTGTTCGGTTTTGTTCTCAGAACAAACAGCGGTTAATCCCTCTGTAAGGCAGACCTACTGGTTTGTATAACCGAGACGGAATGTGTTTACTGCGCGGTACGGCTTGAGCATTTAAATATTGTGCAGGTTGGTTTTCGTCTTAGTAAAGCTGATGGCATGTGTAGCAGCTACTTGTCACTTGGGCATCAAGTGTGGGTTTGGAATGACGTAACAGCAAATAAACTGGAAACTGACAGACGGTGGAACGAAATGAAACACGTAACAACCGTGGGGAACAAACTTGGTGAATCCGTGACAGGAGTCAGTGATACATTGATTTCATTTGAGTCTCTGTAACTGTGCGCTGGTCTCTTCGTTTAACGGAAAATTGCGTGTTTTACATGAAGAGTCAACATTTCACTGAAACTCCATCAGTAAATCGTAACTGTCGATAGTTTAAAACTATCGATCGTGTACATCGATATAATTGGATGACAGTGGTTCGTCTTCGTGCGAGGAAGACCACACATTTTTATCCCATCCGTACGAAGCCTGTCAGTCCGTCCGTCGCCTGGCGTTCTCTGTAGTTGTGGTGCTGTGGCCAGCCTGCTTCGTTGCGGCTGTACCAGGCGGTGATACGGTCACACGAAAAAGTGGCTGGGTTATAATCGTAGGTTGAACTTGCCAATGATTTACTTTACATCCCATCTTCAAGGGGCAAGCTAGTCCGATAGGCTGTCCCGAAACGTCGGTTCATATCTTCCGGCAAACGCTGTGCGGCATTGCGGCATGGAGTGACGACCTCAGCTACAGAGCAGGGGAATCGGAAGTGTCGTAAGACAATAATTTCTGTTCTGTTTTATTCTTATTTTAAAATTATATATATATATATATATATATATATATATATATATATATATATATATACACACATACATACACACACACACACACACACACACACACACACACGAGTATATATGCTGATAGACGCCATACAATAACTGTGACAAGAGTCTCACTATAAATCTTGTTTACCGAGTTCTATTCCTGTGACACGAATGCGCACGTGTCGCTTGCGTGCGATAAGAACACGTGACATTCTAGATCCTGCTTAATGCTTGCTTTAAGCTGTGCATATTTTATATCACCTGTGATTGGCTCCGCAGTGTTAAAGAGTTTTATAATCTGTTGTGATTCTTGCCAGTACGTCTACTGAGATGCCCTGCAAAATATTTGTAGACACGAGGTAGAAACCCAGAAAAAGGGATGTAGCGCCACAGTTATTATTATTATTATTATTATCATCATCATCATCATCGAATATTTCACTCCTCAGCTTTGGCTGGGAAATATTCACCTATCCTGGGATGCAGTAAGCAACAGGATTAGGCTCGGTGGTCTTACTTGTAGTTTAAGAAGTTTCTTACAATTGAACATGTGCCAAGAATTATAGATTTTTGCAGCTGTATATATGTATTGGGGTGCAAGTTAAGTGTTGTTAGACTTTGTGATAGTGACTTTGGAATTACTCCCGTAGATGATATTGCTATCGGGATCACTTGTGC
>Ga0123353_10009845_pt1 | contig 13249 bp, 12 predicted proteins | sample TergutLab28metaG_3_FD_92763 | JGI IMG/M metagenome (GOLD analysis project Ga0123353, IMG submission 92763) | Labiotermes labralis P3 segment gut microbial communities from Petit-Saut dam, French Guiana - Lab288 P3 | ecosystem: Host-associated > Arthropoda: Insects > Digestive system > Gut ...
CATCCTTGCACACTCCGTTCAGTTTATTGATTCTTTCAAACCAATTTTACTGATTTTTTGTGTGCAAGGGAAGCGGAGTAATCTGTTTCCCTTTCTTTTTGCCAATTATTATTTTACACTAAGTTGTTATTTTATCAAAGTTTTAAATTGAAAAATTTGCATAAGGCGGTGCGTAGAACATGCTATTCGCCGACCCGGACGGCAATCAGGTTATATTCAGGAGCTTTCCCAAGTAGGGGCGAACTCTGTTCGCCCGCGCTTCTCCGAATATGGAAGCATTGTAGAGAAAGAAATAACAATTTTATCGAAAACCTATGATGCGGTTGAAATCACAAAACATGTCGTTATGCCAAACCACATCCATATGATTATTAAAATCAACAACGACGAGCAAGCCGCCGACAGCGGGCAGATCGCAGATGACAGCGGGCGAACCCTCAATGACAGCGGGCGAACAGAGTTCGCCCCTACGGTTTCGCGGATTATAAAACAATTTAAGGGTTCAATTACAAAACAGATAGGATTTTCTCTTTGGCAAAAATCATTCCACGACCATATCATCCGCGATGAATCTGATTATATGGAAATATGGAATTACATAGACAAAAACCCGGAGAAATGGACAGAAGACTGCTATTTTGTCAAAAAATAAAATTGGAAATTCAAGTCAGGCGGCGTATGTGATTGCTGAATGCCGATTCTGCGGGAGACCACAGGTCTCCCCTACAATATGGCGTACATTCTAACAACATGATCTATATATGTAGGGGCGAACTCTGTTCGCCCGCACCTATCCAACCTCCCGCACCTATCCAACCTCCCGCACCTATCCAATCGCCCGCACTTTTCCAATCGCCCGCAAAACTCGAATTTTGAATTTGCAAAGCCCGCGTTTCTCAAGTAATTAAAAAAGGACTGATCAACCATGCACTTCAAAAGAGTTGACGCCAACAAGGTCGAAGGCTTTTGTCTGGTCAAGACGGCCACCCGCAAAACCAGCGTCAAAGGCTCGGCGTATATGGATTTTATGCTGATCGACAACGACGGCGAAATTTCCGCGAAGCTGTGGGATTACGCCCCCGCGCTTCACGGGGACTACAAGGGCGGCGAAATCGTCAAAGTGCGCGGCGCGCTTGACAGCTACAACGGCTCGCCCCAGCTCAAAATCGAGCGTATCCGCATAGCGTCCGACAGCGACAATCCCGATTATGAAGAGATCGTGCCCTGCGCGCCGTATCAGGGGAAATGGATGCTGGAGCAGATAAACGCGGTTGTCGGCGGTTTCAAAGACGCTGAGCTAAAGCTGGTGACGCAGAAAATGCTGGAGCAGGCGGGGGAATCGCTGCTGTATTACCCGGCGGCTCTGCGGTTGCACCACGCCATGCGCGGCGGGCTGCTGTATCACACACTGACGGTTTTGCGGCTGGCCGAGCAGGTCTGCAAGGTTTATCCGTTCCTGAACAGGGAGTTGCTGCTGTGCGGTGTGATTCTGCATGATCTGGCCAAGGTCGAGGAGCTGACTGCCAGCGAATTCGGCGTGGCCAGCGATTATTCCGCGATGGGCAACCTGATCGGGCATCTGGTTCGCGGTGCCATGCGTGTGAAATCCGTCTGCGACAAGCACGCCATATCCGACCACACCGCCATGCTGCTGGAGCATATGCTGATTTCCCATCACTCCGAGCCGGATTACGGCAGCCCGGTGCGCCCAATGTTTTTGGAGGCCGAGATGTTATCTATGCTTGACGATATGGACGCAGTGATGTATTCTATGAGTAAGGCCTGCGAGCCGGTGGCGCAGGGCGGGTTTTCCGAGCGCGTCTGGTCGCTGGACAACCGCAAGGTTTATAGGACCACGAAAAATTTTGCTGGGTATAGTTCCAAGCTGTAGGAGATGCAATTCATTGAGAGTTCTTAATTCATTTCGCAACTACGCAGTCACAATGGGCGGCGCGATGTTTAAAAACATTTTAAATTTTGCCGTCCGCACAATATTTATCCAGACCCTGGCCGAGGAATATCTGGGCGTCAACGCGCTGATGCAATCGGTCATCACCATGCTTTCCCTGACCGAGCTGGGGATTTCCGCCGCTATAGGCTTTAATCTGTACAAACCTCTGGCCGAAAACAATATCCCGATGATCAAGTCCCTGATGAAGTTTTACAAAAACGTCTACCGGATTGTCGCCGTCACGATTATGGGGCTGGGGTTGATACTCGTCCCGTTTATCCAGGTATTCGCCAATGATATAAAGGTTATCGGCAAAACCGAGCTTCGTCTCATCTTCCTGCTTTATCTGATTGACACGGCCTCATCTTATCTGATGTCGTATAAAACCACGCTGGTGGACGCGGATCAGAAAAAATACCGACTGGTAATTATCTGGACCGTTTTCGAATGTCTGCTGATTCTCTCCCAGGGCACCATGCTGCTGCTAACCCAAAACTTTTACGCTTATATCGCCATCCGTCTTGGCATGAATCTCGCCAACAGGCTTTTTACAAACAATTTTATCAACAAAAAGTATCCTTATCTCCGGGATAAAAGCATTGATCCCCTGCCTTCTCAAATGCGTTCGTCGATCGTTACAAACATTAAAGCCATGTTCCTTCATCATATTTCCGACTGGGCAATTGAAAGCACCGATGTTATGATCATATCATGGCTGATATCCATCACGGTCAGTGCCAGATATTCCAATTACCAGCTCATTACGAGTATGCTCGACGTGTACATACTTATGATATTTTTCAGCGCGACCGCCAGCTTCGGCAATCTTATCGCGTCCGAACCCCCCGCGCGGCGGTTGGAGGTTTTTAAAGCCTTTAACTTTTTCGGTTTCTGGATATTCGGCATTGTCTCGGTCTGCATTTACACACTGTCCGAAAATATGCTGGGGGTATGGTTGAGTATGGCCGGCCAGGATCCCGGGAAATGGCTGTTGGGGCAGGAGCTTGTCATCGTTATCGCGGTGGCATATTATCTCAGATGCATGATTTCCCCGGTCAACATGATCAAGAAAGTTTCGGGGATATACAATCCGGATAAATACGTCGCCGTGGTTCAGGCAATAATAAATCTGGTGGCGTCCATCGTTCTGGCGCTGTACATGGGTATTGTCGGCGTACTTATCGGAACCATAATCTGCTATGTTTCCATCCCGATCTGGAACCGTCCCCGGCTGATCTACAAGTATGTTTTTGAACGCTCTCCCGCCAGATATTATGTGAAATATCTGATATTCTTCAGTATCACCGCAGCCAACGCTTTCGTCGCGGGTTTGCTGTGCGATTTGATATTCCCCAAAGACAACTATACGCTGCTCAACCTTTTCGGCAGAGCTGTTATCAGCTTCATTTTGCCCAACATCGTGGTTTTGCTGCTTTTCCACAGGACAAAGGAATTCAAAGAGCTTATAAGGCTGATAAAGCAAATTTTCCCGGCACTCAGGGAAAAGATCAGGGCGAAAAAGGCGTAGGAGCTTCCGATGAACAATCAAACCAATTTTTTCAACCGCGAGTTAAGCTGGCTGGAATTCAACCGGCGGGTGCTGGGTCAGGCGACTTTTCCGCACAACCCGGTGCTGGAACGCGCCAAATTTTTGAGCATTGTTTCCTCCAATCTGGACGAGTTTTTCATGATCCGGGTAGCATCGTTGCGCGATCAGGTGCTGGCGGGGTATGACAAGCCGGATATTTCCGGGCGGCTGCCCGAACAGCAGCTGAGCGAGATTTTGTCAAAAGCGCGCGAAATGGTCGACGCGCAGTATGAGATTTACAGAACGCGCACGGTGCCGCAGCTTGCCCGGGTCAATATCAAGCTGCTGACCTTTTTGAGGCTGTCCCCCGAAGATAAGCAGTTTGCCGCCGAATATTTCGACCGGGAGATTTATCAGGTGCTGACCCCGATGGTCGCGGACGATTCGAGGGATTTTCCGCTGATCGCCAGCAGGAGCCTGCATATCGGGGCGAATTTATACGGCGCGGGTGCTACGAAAAAATTCGGATTTGTCGAGGTTCCGGCGGCTCTGCCGCGGCTTATCAGTCTGCCGGGCGAAGGGTGCCGGTATATCCTGCTCGAAAATGTGATCCGCGCTCAGATGCACAAGCTGTTCCCCCAGGCCACGGTGAAAAACCGCTATGTGTTCCGCATCACCCGCAACGCCGATCTGCAGGTCGACAACGAGGACGTTTCCGATTTGCTGGAGGCCATCAAGGCTCAGCTCAAGGCGCGAAAATGGGGCTCGGTCATCCGGCTGGAGCTTGAAAAAAAAGGCATGCGCTCTCTGGGGAATTACTTGGCGGAAAAATTCGAGCTGAGCGAGCCGGAGGTTTTCCCCATAAGCGGCCCGTTGAATCTCTGCTTTTTGTTCCGGCTCAACGCGCTGGATATTCCGAAGGCCAAATACAAGCCCTTTGAAGCGCGGCTGCCAAAAGCGTTTCGGGGACGCTATAATATTTTTGATCAGATAAAAAGTCAGGACATCCTGCTGCATCACCCGTTTGACAGCTTCGCGCCGGTGGATGAGTTCCTGCGGCAGGCCGCCGACGATAAGCATGTTCTGGCCATCAAGCAGACGCTTTACCGGGTGAGCAGCACCTCCGCCATCGTAAAGTCCCTGGCCAGGGCGGCGCGGGCGGGCAAGCAGGTCACCGTGCTGCTAGAGATCAAGGCGCGCTTCGATGAGGAGAACAACATCGAATGGGGAAGCAAGCTGGAAAAAGCCGGATGCCATGTGATATACGGTCTGCCGGGGCTGAAGACCCACTCGAAAATTACGCTGGTGGTGCGCAGGGAGCGCGACCGCATCAGGCAGTACGTCCATCTGGGCACCGGCAACTACAACGGCTCCACCGCCAAACTTTACACGGATTTCTGCCTGTTCACCGCTGACAAGGCCATCGGCGCGGATGCCATTCAATTTTTCAACATGCTGACAAATTACGCGCTGCCCGACGGGATGCGCAAGCTGTGCGCCGCGCCCCTTTCGCTTCGCGACCGCTTTATGCAGCTTATTGACCGGGAAATAGAAAACGCGCAAAACGGAATTCCCGGCGAGATTTTCGCCAAGATGAACAGTCTGCTCGACCATAAGATCACGCAGCGGCTTTACGCGGCGTCGCAGGCCGGGGTGCGTGTGCGGTTGCTGGTTCGGGGAATTTGCTGTCTGCGCCCGGGGGAACCGGGGTTGAGCGGGAACATCGAGGTGCGCTCGATCGTCGGACGCTTTTTGGAACATTCACGGATTTTTCTTTTCGCCAACGGCGGCAGCCCTGAGCTTTATATGTCCAGCGCGGACTGGATGCCGCGAAATCTTGACCGGCGGGTGGAACTGCTGTTCCCGGTCAGGGGAGGGAAACTAATTCGCCGGGTTCGCAGTATCATGGAGCTTTACTGGGAGGACAATGTCCAGAGCAGCGTGCTCCAGCCGGACGGGCAGTATATCATGAGGGCCGCAGACGGCGACAGGAGCATTTCGGCGCAGATCAAGCTGATGAGGTCTGACGTCAGGAAGCGCAAGCAGGGGCGAGCCACAACAAACGAAACGGAGTAATAACTTTGCAAAAAAATCTAAAAGAAATATTAACTTGCCTGAAATCAGGCGGACACACCGAAAAAATCCAAATCTATAACAGCTGGAACTATCTTGACAATTCCGGTGGCGGGCGGGGGTTGCTTGAGATTCCGGCGGCGGAATATTTCGCGGGATGCATCGAGTATATTACGGGCAAAGACTGGGGCGAGCCACCGGCCAAAACCGGTGTGGTTTATTCCATGCTGCCCCGGGCGTTTTCCGCGCTGTTTGACGGAAAAAAAATCGTCCCCGGGTCGCTGCTCAGGTCGCTGTGCCTGCTGCCTTTGCTGAAAAGGCTTCATGTAGACACGCTTTATCTGCTGCCGGTGTTCGCTTCCAGCGGCGCGTATAAAAAAGGCGAGCTGCCAAGTCCTTACGCCATTCGTGACTGGATGAGCGTAGACCCGTCGCTTGATGACAGCGCACTTGACGGCCTCAGCGTCGAAACCCAGTTCGCCGCGTTTGTGGAGGCGGCGCGCCACATGGGCTTTAAGGTTATGCTGGATTTTGTGTTCCGCACCGCCGCGAGAGACCATGTGCTTGCGGACGAGCACCCCGACTGGTTTTACTGGATCAAAGCTGACCATGCCGACAGCTTCGGCGCACCGGGAATTCCGGGTTTGCCGCACAGCGTTGTGGACGATCGGAATGTCGATCAACTTTACGAATCTGCGGATATGCGCAACTTCGCAAACTGCTTCGCGCCCGCCCCCGATATGGCGACGGTCAGGGCATTGCAGGGTGAGGCGTTGCGGCAAAATTCGCACTGGCTGACATTGCTGCGCGAGCGGGAGGGGCTCATAACCATGCCGGGTTTTGCCGACACAATCAACGACGCCCAACCGCCCTGGACGGATGTTACGTTTTTGCGGTTTTATCTGGACAACACCGCCCCGGCCAGAAAATATTTCGGTGAGAATTCTGCTCCCTTTATCGCGCAGGACGGCGTCAAATGCAGCCGTTTCCCCGGTCAGCAGCCGAATTATCCGCTGTGGGAGTACCTCAAGGGGATCATTCCCTCTTATGTCGAGCGGTTTCATATCGACGGCGCGCGCATTGACATGGCGCACGCGCTGCCTGCGGAGCTTGCGCGGGATATCCTCGCCGCGGCGCGGCAAAGCGATCCGGAGTTTATCCTCTGGTCGGAGGAGTTTAACTGCGGGAATTCCGCCAGCCTGAAACGCGAGGGCTACGACTTTTTGACCGGCGACATTTTCGGGATATGGAACATGCTGCACGACTGCGGATTCGGCGAAAAACTGCTGACCTCAGCCGCAAGCGTGATTCCCTCAACGGCAGCACTTGAAACCGCCGACACGCCCCGCATCGCGCTGAACCTGAATTACGACGACCTGTTCGCCGCGACATGGATATGCGCCCTGTTTTGCAACAGCGTTTTCCTGATCAACAGCGGGCAGGAGCTGGGCGAAATTCAGCCCATGAATCTGGGGCTGAACAACACCGATGCCGGGCGGCTGGTGTTGCCCAAAGACGACCCGCGATACGGCTTGCTTGCGTTTTTTGATAATACTTATTTTGACTGGGAGAAAACAGGCCAGATATTTGACCTGATTTCGCAGGCCGCCAAGACCAAAAAAGATTATCAAGAGTTACTCAAATATGAAAATCTTGACGCAGAGCTGTTCTCAAACGGCGAGCCGCTTTTACAAATGATTTATCGGGATGAAAAAGAAGCTTTATTTTTATTTTTCAATCGCGGTGAATCCCCCGTATCATTACCAGTAGTTAATGGATTTGAAGTTATTGCGGCAAACAAGGGCAGCCTTGAGTGGATTGAGCCGAACGGGACGGTTGTGTTGCGGTGCGTATGTGAAAATGAAAAAAAGAATCAGGATTAATATATTGCTTTTACACAAGTTGTGTTGTATAATAAAGCTATTACGATTTTTGGGGAGAGTGTTCATATGTTATTTGATCAGGAATTTATCAGCAAATTGGGAACAAAAAGTCTCAGCCGCGACCCCGCTGTGACCAAAGAACGTGTCAACGCGGCGTGGAATGCAGCCGGAAAGGAAAAGCAGGATGAGGTGTTGATGCTCGCAAGCGTTCCCTATAACACCGCTTACAGGGTGCGTAAAATGGGCACCATCACCACAAAAATGACCATTGCCTACTCTCAGGCACTGAATCTCGATCCTTATTATCTGATCGGGGCAGTTTCTGAAAACGGCGGGTACTCATTTGCTGCCGCCAGAAAACTGCTGATTGAAATCGGCGCGGGCAAACATGTAAAGGCATTTGAAAAATCATACACCCCGCCGAAAAAGGAAACCCCGCCCGAGCCGGAAAAGCCTGCGGAAGATCAGCCCGCTCCCGAACCGACCGTTGAATTGTCCCCCAAAGCGGCTATTCAAAAGCTGAGCGAGGACGATATGATCACGCTGTTTAAGGGCTTGATCATCAAGGCGGGCGCGGGAAAACCTCAGGCAATCGCCGATGTAACAAAGATTACGGAGATTTTGCTGGGGTAGCCGCAAAACGCGAAAGGGATACATTCAAATGCCGGTTATATATAGTCAACCATCCAATGGCCACCAACCACATGGGCAATTGGCTGGTTTTTTGTACGCTTTTTGTACTTTAAAAAATAAACGCTTGATACAACTAATGATTTGTGATATACTAATAAACTAACCTGAGGAAGGATGTGATCATAATTGAATGACGGCATTATATCCTTGATTCTGCGGGCGGAAAGCGAATACCGTGACGCGGTTCGGGGCGCGGACATCAAGGCGGAGGATTACGCGGACGAATGCGCGCAAAAGCAGGACGCTTATTTGAACAGAATGCGGCGCGAGTGGGCGGTTTTTGAAAAAGAAGAAAATGAAAATCTTCAAAAGAGATTGCTTGAAACCGAACAAAAAACCGAAAGAGATACGGCTGAGCTTAAAGAACGCCTTAGGGCCTGCCAAAGTGAAAAGGCGGAGGCGATTAGCGAACGGCTGAAAAGGGAGGTGCTTGCGGTACATGGCGATTGCTAAAATGGAAAAATTAAAGCTGACCTTTGCCGCGGAGCTTCTCGACGATGTCCTGAGTCTTATGCAGGGCTTTCAGGGGATTCATGTGGAAACCGGGTTTGAGTCGACCATTCCGCCCGCGAAAAAAGCGGAAATCGACAAGGACATCCGGAATATCGAGAAAAACCTTCAGGATATCCGCGCGGCCTACGGCATTCTTCAGAGCCGCAAAACAAACAACATGCGCAGTATGCTCAAGGAAAACGAAGAGCGGCAGCTGAGCATTACGGAATTGACCGATATAGTTGAGGACAGCGACTGGAAGATGATCCTTGAAGAGGTCATCCAAACAGACCGGCGGCTTCAAAACAACCGGCTCAGACGGCAGGAGGTCACAAGGCTTCTTGACAAAATGGAGCTGTGGGAGCATCTTTGCTGCAACCCTCTCGCCTTTGAAAAATTCAACAGGGCGACGGCGTTCGCCGGTTCTGTCCACAAGAAACACGCCGAGGAGTTTTCGGAAAATCTTGCCCGGTATGAAGAGGACGGCATCTGCTTTGAGACAATTACCGAGCTTGACGAGCGGGTTTATTTTGTGTTGCTGTGCCACTGCAGCATGGACGAAACCCTCAACGCTTACATGAATGAGTTTTCGTTTTCCCCAGAGGAATACCCCTTTGACAAGCCTCAGGCGGAAGCCAGACGGGAGCTTGAAGACGAAGAATCCGGGCTTTTGGCGGACGAGCGGGAAATCGATCGGCTTATTATTAAGCAGTCAAAATATGAGGAAATATTGAAATTCGCGGAGGACTACAACCTGAATATCCTGCTTCGCAGGAAAAAGTCGCTGGACATCACCTATGACGGCGGACAGATTATGATCAACGGCTGGATCGTTTCCGCACGCCGCAAGCAGTTTGAAAAGCTCCTGCGCGGCAATCTCCCGAGCACGGATTATAACATGCAAATCAGCCAGGTCAGGGAAAAGGATATTGACGACGTGCCGATCAAGCTTCAAAACAGCAGGCTTGTCACCGTTTATGAAAGCCTGACCGAGATGTACAGTCTGCCGAAATATAACGAGGTCGACCCGACGCCGGTCATGACTATATTCTATTTTCTCTTCTTCGGCCTGATGGTCGCCGACGCGGGCTACGGGCTTGCGGTGTTTTTGGTGGGGCTGCTGGTCAAGCGTTTCGTTAAGCTCAAACGAAGCTCCAGGGGCTTCATCGACTTTCTTTTCTACCTGTCTTTTCCCATGATGGGCTGGGGGCTTGTCTACGGCTCGTTTTGCGGGATGGATATTAAGTTCGGCGATATGCGCTTCGGCCTGATTTCGGTCACGGTGGACATCATCCCTATGATCGTCATATCCATATGCCTCGGGTATCTGCACATCATGACGGGGTTGGTCATGCAGATGATAAACCAGATCAAGCTCAAAAAATATTTTCTCATGCTGACCGGCGGGCTGGCGTGGTTTCTGACATTTCTGGGCGGCGGCGTTATGATTCTTTTTTCCGGTATCGTACCGGTTCTGAGCATCCCGGCCGTTTTCTGGGCTGGCGCGGTTTTGCTGGGCGCGGGTCTGGGTGCTACCATATTCGTACCCGCCGTCGAGCACGGCAAAAAGTGGTATGTCGGTATCTTCAAAGGCCTGTACTCGCTGTACGGCTCGACCAGCTATCTGGGCGACTTTGTCAGCTACACCCGCCTGATGGCTCTCGGAATCGCGGGGGGCAGCGTCGCGCTGGCCTTCAACAAGATTTTGAGCTTCATGCCGAACGCGTTAAAATTCACGCTGGGCATCGTTCTGGCCATTCTCCTGCACGCGCTGAATATGTTCCTGTCGATGCTCAGCGCGTATGTCCACGGGATGCGCCTGCAGTTCATCGAATTTTTCAACAAGTTCTATTCCGGCGGCGGAAAGAAATTCGAACCCTTCAAGGCGGCGGAAAAGCATGTCATTATATCGCAGAACGCGTCGGATAATTGATTAGCATTCTGTAGGGGCAAACACTGTTCGCCCGCAAAACGTTGCCGTTCGCAATCGGCGATAATCAACAAAAAAGGAGTTATTTTTATGCAAAATTTTCTTGACAACCTGCCTGAGATTTTATTGATCACCGGCATCCTCATGTCGGTCGTGCTTTCGGGCATCGGCTCTGCCAGAGGCGGCTCGATGATCGGCAAGGCGGCGGCCGCCCTGATTTCGGAGCAGCCCGAAAAATTCGGCAAGTCGCTGGTGCTGCAGATGATGTCGGCCTCGCAGGGGCTGTACGGGTTCATTATCGGCTTTCTGATTTTCATGAATTTGCAGGACGGCCTGACCATCATGACCGCGTTGCGATGCCTGGGCGCGGGTTCGATCATGGGGCTGACCGGTTATTTCACGGCGATCCAGCAGTCCATAGCGGCAGCGGCGGGCATTCAGATTCTCGCGAAAAAGCCGGAACACTCGACCAAGGGCGTTCTGTATTCCGCAATGATCGAAACATATGCGATCTTCGCGTTTGTTATTTCTGTGCTGATCGTCCTTCTGTGATGATATTGAGGAGTTTCATATGAAAGAGACCGGAATACACGCAATAATTCAAAAGATAAACGCGGATGCCGAACAGCACAGCGGCGACCGTTTCTTGCAGCGCAAAAGCGGCATCGACAAAGAAGCCGACAGCAAAAAATCAGCCTACGCCGAAGAGCTGCAAAAACGCCGGGAAATGCTGAAAAACAACAACAAGCATGAATATGACCTCCTGCTGGACAGGCTCAACAGCCGTTTCAGTCGCGAGCTGCTGGCCTACCGGCGCGGCTTGGTCGACGACATCTTTGACATGGCGGCGGCCAAGCTGCGGGACGCTTCGGGGGAGGAATTTTCCGAAATGTTTTCGAAGGCAGTCTGCGGGCTGACGGGCGAATTTGTCCTGCATATCGGCGGGCTTTCAAAAGGCAAGCTGGACGCCGGCATAATTGAACTTGCGCAAAAAGAAAACGCCGGGCTGACGCTGACTCTTAGCCCGGACGCGATTCCGGCCAAAAGCGGGTTTGTTCTCAAAGACGACCGGGTGGAGTATAACTGCCTTTTTGAGGATTTGATCGAGGATAAAAAAGCGGAGCAGGCCAATTTGATTCTGCGGGAGGTTTTCGGGGAGGAGCGGAATGCGTGAACAGATATATCCCCGTGCCAATACAATTGTCTGCATCGAAGACAGCAAGCTGTTAAAGCGGTTTCAATACGAAATTTTTTACAACGCGGGCGGGCTTCAGGCCACTCTTGACGAGCTGAACAATATAAATTACTTTCATTCGTACAAAAACGCCGACGCGGGCAACTACGGCGTTATGCTCGACGGGCTGATGAAGGCGACCTTTGATTTGATGAAGGAGATTTCGCCCGACAAATTGATCTGGCGCATTTTCGCGCTTTACTATGACATTCACAACATGAAGCTGGTAGTTAAAGAAAAGCTGTTGAGAAAAAGGCTGGACAGGCTCGCGCTGGAATACGGCAGTTATTCCCTGCCGACCATCCGTTCCGCCGCCGTCAGGGCTTCGGATGATATTCTGGAAAACCAGACCCTGACCGAAGGCTTTTTTGAAGCACTCCGGGCGGGTGACATTTACGACGTTGATTTCATCCTGGACAGAACGTATTTCAAAACCCTGCGAAAACTGGTGGAAGAGCTGGGGATTCCCGAGCTTACCGAATTTATCATCGAGAGGATCGATCTTTACAACCTGTCGGTAGTTTTTCAGTTGCTGGCCGAGGGTGCTCCGGAGGGATATTTGAAAAAGGCGTTTTCCGAACACGGAAGTCTGCCATTAGTAGAATGGCAAAAATATGTAGACGGGTTGACGCCCCAGACTGCGGAAAATTTCGTTTTGTGGCAGAAATATAAGCCCGTATGGGAATCGGCGTCAAGCCGCGAGCAGATTTTTCTGGAGCTTGACGTCATGATCGACAATTATCTGATCAATAAAACCAAGGCCTGCAAGCTGATCGCGTTCGGCATCGAGCCGATATGCGCTTATTTTTACAACAAGCTTATGGAGATTAAGAACATCCGGATTCTGCTCGCCGGGAAGGAAAACGGCTACGATACCGCTGAAATAAAAAAGAGGATGAGAATACCTTATGAATTATGAGATTTGCGTAATCGGAACCGAGGCGTTGCTGTTCCCTTTTTTGCAGTTCGGGTTTACGACATACACACCCCCGTCGGAACAGGCACTTCGCAAATATCTGAAAAAGGTCATTGATGAAAATTACGGAATCATTTACATTGAGGATTCCTATTGTTTCAAGGTCAAGGACATCCTCGACAAATACCGGTACAGCCTGACGCCGATCTTTATCCCGATAGGCGAAGGTGAATCGGAGGACAGCTATTATCAGCAAACCATCAGCGAAATGATGGAGCGGGCTATCGGGATGAATGTGATTTAATTAACACGGACGGATGAGGGCATCCGTCCCTGCTGTAGGGTTCGATGCCTTCATCGAACCGCAATGCGCAACAAATTTGCAGGGACGCGATACATCGTGTCCGCAGACACCTTTAGAAAGGAATTTGAATCTATGGCTTCAATCTCAAACAAAGGCCGAATTCTCAGCATCGCGGGGCCGTTGGTCACCGCTGACAATATGCGCGGGGCAAGCATTCAGGACGTGTGCCATGTGGGCAAAAATAA
>Ga0123353_10009849_pt1 | contig 13246 bp, 8 predicted proteins | sample TergutLab28metaG_3_FD_92763 | JGI IMG/M metagenome (GOLD analysis project Ga0123353, IMG submission 92763) | Labiotermes labralis P3 segment gut microbial communities from Petit-Saut dam, French Guiana - Lab288 P3 | ecosystem: Host-associated > Arthropoda: Insects > Digestive system > Gut ...
AGGACTGCCAACTCCCATGAAACCTTCAAACTTATTCAGCACACGATCACTGGTGTACTGCATAAGAGTTTGGCTTACAAGAATCTAGTGATATAACTTCACAGTTTTGATAGCATGTATCTGAAATGGAATATTTGCCTGGTTCCTGAAAGAAATCCCATTTCTATGTGTCACTAAACATTTCAATTTAATGGGAGGGGGGGATATATATAAATAAATGTACAGGAAAATAAACTGCATATTTATATATATTGCAACTTCAATTATTTGAACAGAGACAATCAGTTCTCACACAACATTAATAATAAAAGTAATTTTCATTTTATTACCGTGCAATGTGATAAAAATATTTATTAAAACCAACTAATTGCACATATTTGTCAAACCATTAAAACCACATTATCTGATTAAAATGGATTTAAAATATCTCCTACGTGTTTCAATCCCTCTATGGGATCATCCTCAGGGAGCGTAAATTAGTGTAGGAATGAAGTTACTAAAACAGACTGTACATGAGGTTATCTGGTAGCATGCCTGTGAAATATACAAAAGTATGAGCTGATTTTTATTCCCCAAGAATTTTGGTGGACGTCAAGTAACCCCATTCAACATGCAGTTTTCTTGAGGTGTCAATATTAACTCAGCTAGACTCCATATGGAGTCATGGTGACACAGTTAACCAAAACTGTATTCTTGTAAGAACACCACCCTGAAGATGGCAGGAATACCAACCGAAACATGTTAATGAGAACATTGTGAATAAAGTACATCACAAAATATTAATGTGCATTTTGTTGGTTATTTATATATTTCTGAATAATATATATTTCTTAATAAAATACTGGTTTGTCTAAGTCACTCTGAAATGTGTGAGCATTCTCTCCTTGTACTGCAACATGCACTTTCTACATGATGTTCACAAAAAAACACTTCTGAATATGATCACGAGCCATGCATTTCCAGTCCATACATTCACAACCTATTTCTTTCTTTACGATTAAATTAGTCCATCTGATCCCCTTTCCATACTGGAACATGGTGAATTCTCATTTGGCACTTAAACATGTGGAAAGAGCTGGGATGGCAGCACCACGTGCAGCGGCATCGAACAGAACCCTGCCTACACCTAGGTCTTGTTTCTTTAAATGAAGTAACATTTATAAGTAAGCATATACATGGAATTGTGATATAGGGGATCCAAATTATGGCACTGAGTACATATTTGTAAAAAGGGGCCAAGCCTAGACTACTTCAGTGCATAAGCTAAACACACACCATGTCACATAATGGAAATACTGTGAGTCTTCATCTCCTACCTTCCATTCTGCATCTTACAGAATTGTCACCATACTACATCACACTCACACACAAAACCAGCACGCCATGTAAAATTCTACAGTATGACTTCATTATACTAGTGATAAGTTTTGTCCCAGTAGCATCATAAGGCTAGCATATGTATTTACCTACACAACACATCAGTGTGTAGGTGTGTGCATAAACACACCACAAAATGAAAATCCATTTAGGTCAGGCTTCAGGCCTTTTAATTTATGTACATATCAAGCCCAAGGTGTGGGTTTACAAGTATACTAAGCTTAGAATTAGGCTGTGTATGTATACACCACAGAATGGTCTGCTGTGTTAGAGCTATTAGCTCCAGCCCAAGGCATCGTGGTTCGATTCTTGGTAGTGGCAGGAGAGTTCTCTTCCGGAATACGCCCAGGGCAGCTCTGGGTCCCACCCAGCCTTCTATTCGAGTGCTTCCCAAACTTTTGCTCAAGGACCCCTTTTGTCTTAGAAAAATAACCACAGATCCTCACAAACTTGCTCAAGTAAATCTGCCAGTGCCCAAATGATAAGAATCCAAGATTATAAATTTATATCTCAGAATTGATATTAGACAGATACTAATATATGCCTATGAGGGGGCTAGACGGGAGTCCTTAGCAGTGGTAAAAGCAATCCGTCTAGGGGAGACAACCCCAGACAAATCCTGGTCCTCCAGGCTGGGGGTTTGCCATGAGGCCAGCTCCCTCACACAGGAAAACTACTGGCTAAAAAAGCTTCACATTGAGCAAGCCAGAAGCTTGTACAGTTTGTAGCGCTTTATAAGAAGAAGACTAATATATACCAGAAGCACATGTATTTGTGATTTTACCTTAATTAACTCTTGAATTATGGAGCAAAAAAAAAACCACCTACTCTAACCATGATGGGTACATTGTGTAGCCACACTTTTTAATCACTTTCTAAACACTTTTTTCCTAAGTCTGATTTCTAGACTCAATAAAAGACAAAGAAATGCTTTTATTTAAGTTTCCCATTTCTCATGCAACTATATGGAGTGAAATATATAGTTTTTGAGGACAAGAAAATATACTTTAGAATAGAAATGTGAAAGAATTTTTTCTGTATTATGATTGTTCCTGGCAATAGTCACATTTTGTTTGAAATGTCCTCAAAGAGTGGTTCTTGCACACCCATTTTGAGCACCGGCAATATTTCCAATCCAGTCTTCTGTCCTTAGCTGTTGTACAACCAGAACTCCTTCCACACAGTCTTCCTCTGTCTTTCTTCACTGTTGCAGCCGGAGCTAGTTGTTTGCAAGTGACATCCACCGCTCTTGTGGCCCTGCAAATATGTCTGTCATTGGTTCCACTATCAGCCCTTCTTCTTATATGTGGTTTTATCATTTCTTCTCCCAGAGAAAGCTGATACAGATTTTTTTTTTCGAACAACTGATACAGGTATCTTCGGTGATTCTTCTTTGTTGCCAATTAGGACTTTTCAGCATCCACAGTAGCAAGGCATTTACATAAGCAACATCAATCAAGCTGAGGAACAGTTTCCAACACCAGCACCTTGTTGATCTCATACAAGTGTATTCCTTCACAAGCTTGTCCAGGACATCAAACCCTACTTCTAGTGGCATTACAGTGCCTGATAACTTCAGGTCTGTGATCTTCCTCACCCAGGCACGTCACCATGACGCTCTGATTAAAGGAAGATGACAGCCTTGTTTCTTGCTGGTACATATGGTACAAGTGTTAGGTCATTGGTAAACCTAAAGACAGAAGAAGACATTTCTTTGTTTTCTACTAAGAAATAATGCTGGAATTTCAGACTCATTCTTCCTTAGCATACCAATCAGTGTCATAGTCCTAGTCAAAAGGAAATATGATAGTTCACAACTTGTGAGGAATTTATCAGTGGTAACACCTCTTACGGTTCCATACGTGTAGGAGACCCTTTGACAACTCGAAGGCCCTGCTTCTTCCCCCTTGCTTCAACAGTCTTGCCAGTGTATACTTGCATGTTGGAGGCATAAAAACTGTTTGCATCAGCATCAACCCTTACTCTGATCCCACACTTTTGCAGTTTTTAATTTATAAACATGCAGATTGAACAATTATCTCTAAACACCAGTAACCTGTTCACTAATATTTATGTGCTCACTTGGGGTTGAAATTTTAAATCTGCTGATTACGCTTTCAAATACACCTCTGATTCGATTTAATTCATCTGTTGATCTGTGTTGATTCCTTGTAGTTTTGTCATCAAAATAAATGAGATGTAGAATTTGAAAGAACTGACCCCTTGCCACTGTTGCATGAAAAATCAGTCTGGCATAAACCGCCTTTTTTGTCCACAGATTTGCTACTGGTTCCATTCTTGTCCTAAGAATGACAGAAACAATCATGAGTCCCAGCCCCACCATGACAGCTTCCAACAAGTGACTGCAAAATCTGCATTCCTTAGTCAGTCAGCAGTCCCACAGAGGTGCCAGTGTCAACAATCCTGCAATTCTTGTGTTAGATTATTTACACAAATAAGTATTGGCAGTACATGTATTTGAGACTTTTTTAATACCATGAATACAGAATGGTCCAGTTACGTTTAAAAAAACATTATACTAAAAAACAATATACTCACAGTTTAATAATAATTTTGTCAGAGGGAATTCAAAGAACATATAAAAAAAGGGATGAGTGTTACTCTACCCCACGAAGAACTGTTCATAAAAAGACACAGACTAGGTACACTTTCTAACCAGTCATTAAACTAAGGGTTAAAATGATTATCGCTCGCTTCGTGGGATCAAGGGGTTTCTTAATTAGATATCCTAACGGCCAAATGAAATATATCGCCAATGCACGAACTTCCTTGTTTATTATTATTCCTTTAATTAAAAAATAAGTAAACTTCAATGTTACCATTACGGAAATGTATCCACAGATCCCCTGGCAATTGGGAGCACACTTTGCGAGCCTCTGTTCTATTCACTTGACACCGTGCACTTTCCTCGGTCAGGCGCTATGGGCGCGAAGTTGACCAGTCACCCACCAACAAACGAGGTTAGAAACGAATGGAGCTATAGCTTGACTTCACATATCCCCTTATAGCTTGCACACTAACTCTACCTGTACCTGTATTTTCTATGGTAAGCGAATGGGTTTTTGTGTGCAAGCAAACAAGCGCGACGCCATCGTTACCCGTGTCCTCAATTGTGACTAGCCGCACATGCTACCGCTGCCATTACATGCCACCGGAAAGCAAGGTATATAATGATCATATTAGCATGTTCACTCACTGCTGCTCATTCTGTTACACAAACAACGGTCTTTTGAGGGGCTGCTGAATAAAGAACAGCAAAGAACTCTGTCAAACGAAAATAACCTTCTCCGCCATTATAAAACGCCGTGGAAATAATACCACAACAAAAGAAATGGCACTGCTGACAAACATTTCAATGCTCGCTTACCAGCAATTCAGCTCTCCCATCCGTGGTCAATACTACGTACCTATTAATACAATTACAGTAATTTAAAACAACCATCGGTACACCACTTCTACCAAACCGTCGCTCCTGTTTTTCTCTGCGTTCACATATTACCGTAGACTATAAGGTTCATTGACAGGTAGCAGCACGGATCCGTACCAACTCCCGCAAAAAGGACATAAATTTGAACACGTGTGAAACCTGCAAATAAACTACGATTTATAAGCGGCCCTGGATGCGAAGCTTTGAAATTGAAAAGCTGTTATCGTATACTGTAGTACTGCAAATTTACGGACGGGAATAGTACAAGGCTACCGTTCAAGCACCAGTTAAAATCACGGGGAATGACGAACATGTACTCTATTGGAAATCACATTGTCCTCTTTTTTTTCAGCATTGCCCCAAATAACTGTTTTACTTTAATACTGACATTCTTGTGACCATATTTTCGATGAACGCTGCCCAGACTCGGGCTCGCGTTGTTTTCTCGGGTATTTTAAATAATCCTTATTGGGAAAATGTTCCATTCTATGTTTAGATTTTCAGGCATGTTACTCAAACTTTAAATACGGTTGCCTATTACACATGGGTTCGTGAAAGCTGCGTATTTCGCTTAAATATGGGAGCTCATTCACTGTTGATTTCTATGTTACTGATAGTAGTAATACAGACAAACTTTGCTCTTTTCAGTGCACTGTAAAGCTAATGGTCTTAAAATAATGGACACCTGTATTATAAATGCACAAAGTGTCATGTTTCACACTGCAAAGGAACTGCAAGTCTCAGATTTTAAACAAATGGGCTATCACTGTAACCAGTGGAAGGCTCCATTTCATAATCTGTAAGAAGCACAATGCTTCACTGTATTTAATGCCATTTGGCTGTTGGAAGTATTCACAAGTTTCAGGTCTCTTAAGATGTGCATAAATTGGCTTCCTGTTTGTCTTTAAATTCTCTGTAAGCCCTCACATGCTTCATATCACTTATTATCCTTCAGCATTCTCCCAAGCAATGCCTTCCAAGTGTCAGAATAAAAATTTTCAGGCTTTTTTATCTTGACACTACTATTTTACTTCTCTGTTCCTATTTGTGCTTTACAAGTTAAACATTTTATATTTTGTCACTATGGTGAAAAGTTCTGGAAACTCCATATGAGATTCTCATAGTGGTATTGAGGATTCCAAGTTTTCTGAGATGTGTATGTCATGTCAAGGGGTACTTAGTCACTGGCATTTTTTTTAACATTGCTTGACCCTCAGGATGGATGCAAAGTGCACCCCTGAAATGTTGGTAACTATTTACCAGTACACATGGCCTGTAACATCCCAGAAACCTTGAATCCTTAAAGTGAGTATGCTCCGATTATTATGAACTCATTGGTGCTGAGAATTGACTATATACGAGGGTGAGTCAAATGAAAACCTTAAATAATGTTTTTATCTCATAATTTATTCAACACAAAAGGTACACAGTGACTGTTTTTCTATGTAGTCTCTGATCCATGACTCATATCCATATGTGCGGCTATTTCATTCACTGTTACGCAATGATTTTCCTTCACAATGTCTCCAACTGCTGCAATGACCTCTGGTGTTGCTACTTGGTGTGCCTAATCAGGTGGAGGAGTCTTTTACAGAAATAATGCTGTTCATGAACTTCCTAGTCCACTTGTACACTTGTTGTAGTGACAGACATGCATCACCATCAATAAATTTAGATGGGTTTCACCCCTTCACTACTTAAAAAATGGGTAACAGAACACTGTTCTTCTATGGTGCATGTTGCAAGTGGGGCCACCATCTTTACACTACTACTACGACGTCATGTTGCATTCCTGCATCGTACTGCCAACTGTCAGCCACTTTTCAAAACATGAGTATCATTGTTGTCAATTTACAAGACAATTGAGCTGTTTCAAATTATTATTGCACTTTTAAGGTTTTCATTTGATTCTCCCTTGTACAACGTGTAGTGTGATGCTGAAAAAAACATGTCAACTTATCTACCTCAAGAAAATACCAAGTAAGGGAAGCCATTCAAATTGCACATCTTTTGCAGAAAAAACCTGGCACTAATTCTGCCACCAAAGGGCATGGACTAATAGTGTTTGAAACAGGTCATAAAATTTGCATCACTTTCAGACACTTCTATGCATAGCACAAAGACTAAAAACAAATTCTTACAGTGTATGTGATATTCCAATTTATATTTTCAGTATGTTCATTTTATAAAAGGCAATCAAATAGGCATATGGTTGTAGCATTCAATAAGCACATAGGAATAGGACTGGCCCAAGGACCAAGCTACAATCATGTCATGTTGTGGACCATGCGATAATGCGATAACTAGCAGCTCAGCAAACCTTCACAGGAACACAAGACACTGCATATACCTTCTTTAAATTTAACATGATTTCAGATTAGTACTGTGATGTCACAACCACTAATCAACTGTTAAAAAAATATTACAACACCTCTACAAGACAAATTCTTGAAGCACTCAAGCTAAAGATGTTTGAGTGCGGCATGGCGTAAAAAGTTCACTGTAGCCAGAAATCATGTATGGAGAATACTAGTGCAGTTAAAGCATAAATTCATGTATTCATTTATTAAAACAACTTCCATCAAAATACAATGCTCATAAAAACACCACTTACTAAAAACCCAACACATTTGAATCACAAAAATCATTATCTTGGGCAACACTATAGTACAAGGATCAAATTAAAAAACTGAAAACAGAACTAAATTTCAGAATCAAGAAAACAGCACTGTAATTTATCCGTAAAAAATCCTTGTGTTGCAGTCACAAAGTAAATGCTCATGAATACTAACATCGCGTCCACGCAAATATGCGGTTAGAATGACGGTTGTATCCCTCCTAGCATTACTGTCTGACACGGAATTTTGCAGGGAAACAGATCACTGAACAAAATGAAACTCTTGTTAAGGCCATAATTTGTACACAACACAGCGGTCACAATAAATGCATATTTAGGTTAGTTTTCTGTGGTATGATACCATGCAGCCTCTTAGATAAGCAATGCTTCAGAAGAACCTTCTGCCTTCATTTTCAGAGTCAACACACTGAGAGTGTGTGAGGCTAACAGTAGCATGAGACAGATTCTGCCTCTCAGAAGCACCATGACAGAAACATGTGAAAAGCAGGCCAGTGTGGACCAACAGGAATGGTGAGAAACTGCCCCATCATATCAAGAAGGAAATAAGAAACCAATATGACACCACTGTACGATCATCATGCCTTAATGCAACATGTGATAAAACTGCTTTACTATATACAATCGTACATCGTACCACAGAAGCAAGAAGCAGACCTTCCTCCATATGCAGGATTATAACTCACTTGTGTCCAATCAAACTTGATAATAATAAATAAATTAGGTGTCTGTACAGACCATTGTTTCTTCATACCAGACACAGTTCATATTAAAATCTACATTGACGCACATGAACACATGAGGTTTCGTAACACATTTGTGAGTCTAGTTAAAATCTTGTAGTGTTAAAACTGTTCTCTCTTCTGGCCTGTAAAAGTTTCGCTGGTCATGTGTAGCCCTCTGTAGCTCTTGTTCGAAGTAAAGTACAGTTTTCCGGAGGCCAACCATCAGAGGCACCTAGTGTCAGGGATAAGAATGAATAATGTGACACAGAAAGTTACATACAGGCAATCTGTGTTTCTCCTGGTATTTATAGTTGAAGAGAATAAAATTTATTTATATTCTGTACAGCCATTACAGTACGAGGATCTAGCACATCACAGCATTAACATAATAAAACACAACATGTATATGGCATACATGATACATGGTTTATACAACCATTCGAAGTCATTTAATAAGAATATCATGCTATACAGATGAAAAGCACAACAAGATATTCTTATCAATAATTATTTAATAATGTGTACTAATGCGCTTTCAATTGAAATAATCATTCTTCAGAGTGGAAGTGAACAAAGGATAATCTTTCAGTGTATGTACCTAAATGAAGGAAGTTATACTGGAATGGTTTGTAGTGAACTATCTAAGATAGCAGATTATACTTTGGAAAATTTCTCTTAGAAGCCACTTGGAGTCAAGATGATAAAAATGAACTAGCTCATAACAGCAAACAGTTTTTGAGACCACCACTTCACATCCATCATCAGAGGATCACAAAGCCACTCTGCTGGAACCACAGATACAGCTAATCTTGAACCATGGTTTAAAGTAAATACAGCCAATTTGTGAATGTTGTTTCAAAAACCTGGGATAATCACAAAGCCCAAAGGGTGTCCTAATCTAAATGTCACACAGTCAATACAAAAACTTAAACATACCAAGGACACTGCTATGTTAAATAGAAAACGACACACATACTTTAGGCTCCCAGCCAAGGTATTTCTTTGCTCGGGATATGTCAGGCTTTCTTCTCTGTGGATCATCTTCTACAGCTGCCACTTGCCTGATGATACTCTGTTTGCCAACTAACTGCTTTATCATTGATGCAAATTCTGAAAAACAAGTATCAGTTACTGTTCCTTCAGTAGTGTTTCTCTGTTGATGTCACCAACCCTGCTGAGTCTACCAACAATTTATTTTATTGAAAAGTCACATTTATTCCTTATGAGAACTTTACCTTTGGCAAGTTTCCCTCCTTTTACAGGAAATTCTCACAATTAGCTATCCCTACTGAGATGCCTCAAAGCTCGGGTGGTCAGTAAACAGCTTCGCACCGTAGAAGCCACAGTTCAATCCCATAGTGGTAAAAGTGACATTTCCATTTGACAGAGTGGCAATGGGGCAGGTTCTTTTCCAAGCACTTGAGACTTCCCAAGACTTCCACAAATTACCTATGCATCTATCATCATTGGCTTCCACAACATATCCATCTTCGACTACAGTAATATTTGACTCAATCATGCCATGAGGCAGTATTATTTTAATGTTCCACCAGACAGAGAAGTTCAAGTAATATGTATATAATGCAAATTAATTTATATGACACAATCATAAAGCTTTGAATCTTACTCAGAGAGCAAAACACAAATGCTACTAATGGCACATACACAAGGAATGATACAACTGAGCTGTTAGAAGTCCTACTTTGTATTCAAAAGGTCCCAGATTCAAATATCAACTAGGAGACTGGCTATCCTGAGAGAAGTGTTATTAATTCTTCCATCGTACTACAAATTACACCACAACCACTTCCCTCCACATCCTGTTCAGTTTGTTTATCACTAATCACTCTGTCATTGAATGTTTTACAGAGACCTACACCCAGAATTATTAATAAACCAGAAATAAATAGTATGTGCAAATAAGGCAAAACTGAGTTGTAACCATGTTTCCTCCAATCATCACAATGAACCATTGTTCTTTACACCTCCTCTTCCCTTCAAAAAGACAAGTTTTCTAATCATGTTCTTTGTTCATTTCACTCAACTCAAATCCTGTGTATGATTACTATGTGGCTACTTAAGTTCGTGGCACAGTAAAATATATCTTACAAGACGATGTATGAAAACAGCATAAATTTTCCACAGCTTGAAATAAATACCACCCTTGGACATAGCACTAATTCATGGTGAAGGGTGTAGTGAGGTACAAGTGAAACAGAGGGCTGTGCTGGCAGTGATGTAGATGTAGGAAAGGCATTGTTCTTGCTGAACAGGTTCCATATGAATGGCCAAATGAAGACAGAGGTCACTTGATAGCTACAGCACAGACTGCTAAGGAGGAGACCCCCCCCCCCCCTATTTCCTGCAATCCCACCTTCAGACTCCTAGGACAACTTGTCTCCCCACACCAAGACACAAAAATGGAAACTGTCCCTGTGCACACCAAGAACACTGGGGCAGCAGAGGTATAGCTCCACTCATTCCTAACCCTGGTACTACATTGAGGTTAAGTAGCCAGCTGTGCCCTGGCCACTCTACCCCCTGGGGAAAGTACCAACATTATCCACTACATAGGAAGCTAGTTGCATCCTAGAACCAGTCTGCATGCTTAGGTCTCTTCCACTGCCATGAATTGAACCATAATTCCTTAGTTGTCCAGTCTGTATCCTACACATTACACTGACTACACTATCCTGGCTCCACATACATATAACCGGCAAGACAAAATGAAAGAATAACTCCAATGGGAACAGAACCAACCACTGGTGCCTAACCTCTGATGATGCTGAAATTCCACAATCATTGTAGAATATAAAGGTAGAATGGATGGAAATGCATGGCTTACCTTCAATTGTGTATTCAGTAGGATTTCCTAAATTAACAGGAAGAGTATAATTGGAAGTCATAAGCGCTATCAGTCCATCTACGAGATCAGAAACATACTGGAAAGATCGGGTCTGCTTTCCATGACCATAGATCTGCAATGAACATAATAGTCAGTCACTTTAGGACATAAATACAGGCAGTTAAACTATTCAAACAGCAATGGTAAGTCAATCTGGTAGGCACCTATGAAAAGCTGCTTTCATTCTGAAGAGGACATGAAGAAATTCATACTCTGGCATACTGTGGCTGGGTCAAAAAAAGGTACAATATTGATAATCATATGTTCTGTATGGTTGGGTGTCAATGTCTTTACATACAAGCAAATTACACTCCAGACAAAATTGGTCTCTCAACATTTGTCATATAGCTGGTCCATTAGAAGATACCCTCTAGAATCAATCCTGTCACTGACAGAGAAATGGCTACACCATAACCTTTTGGAGGCAAAGCTGGACATGTAAATTTTGGAGCATCCTTTATCTAAAATATGAATATTTTATGAACCAAAAAAGATAATATTATAAAATAAACAGCATTTTGTGGAGAAAAAAGGGGGGGGGGGAGATAGTGCATGTCTCTAAAAATTCAGTCAGTATATTTGTTGACTATAAAGGGTATACACAAAGAATGGTGCAGTTTCAGAACTTACCAAGGAATTTATTTCTCACCTTACATGGGCACAACGTACACCGTCAGCAGCAGCAACTGTCCAAGTTTCTCATGCGCTACCAGCAGTTCGCTTCTCATGCTTACTGCGGGGCCACCAAGTGCGTCTTTTCTAAACTGTGCATGAAACTCACGCTGCATTGTAATCACAGATCTGGACACCTCAAAACAGAGCACACAGAAAGCCTTTTCCTGCTGCGACGCCATCTTGGAAACTGGCCCCGCAGTAAGCATGAGAAACGAACTGCTGGTAGCTTATGAGAAACTTGGACAGTTGCTGCTGCTGATGGTGTATGTTGTGCCCGTGTAAGGTGAGAAATAAATTCCTTGTTAACTTTTGAAACCACACCATTCTTTTGTGTATACCCTGTATATGAAATGCAGTCATTGACTGGCAGTGGTAGCTGCATCCTAAAAATAGGACAGCTGGTGGCAAATACTAAAAGTGAATGCATGTAAAGTGAATATATATTATGCAACACTATCTCATTAAACATACATAACTGACAACCTACAGAAATAATGAACCCCATATAGAAATACAATTAGGAAATCTGCAGAGCTTTACCCCATCTTCCCCTTACATCTTCATGGTATGGTGCTTAAGACACATGGATAACTTTACTTTCACCCCACAGAAATTAACAAGATGTTCTTACTGTAATTGATTCATTCTTCAGAGCTTGTAATATGAAGTTTGAAACAACTCGGCCATCATTCATATGCATTCTTGGACCATATGTGTTGAAAATTCTTGCTACTCTCACATCTACTTTTTCTTGCTTAGCATAAGCATAACTTAAAGTCTCTGCTACACGTTTGCCCTCATCATAGCAAGCTCTCGGACCTGAAAGCAGAAGAAAGAAAAACTGTCAATGTACATTTGAATTATAGCTGTCATAGTGCAAGTGATCAGTTACCACCTTCTTACTGCATAGGCCCAGGTTCAATTCTGGAAGTTTGTGTAGGATCTGTGGTGGACAGTCTAGCACTGTGGCAGATGCTTCTCCAAGCACTTTGGTTTTCCCCTGCCAGTTTTCATTCCACCATCACTTCACAAGCATCTACCACCACGGGCTGGTACAACAGACCTAATAGGGTTAAAATAGCAGGGACTCAGTCTCACTCCACTCCTACAACTACAAAAAATTAATTTTGCATTAAATGCTTTCAGCAGTGAATGTATACTCGTACACACCATAGTCCCTGGCACAGCTGCTAAATGCCATACTGAAGCATTCAATGATACTGTTGCACCATAAACAAGATACGCTTGTTAGACTTCCAACATGAAAGCAACATATCCTACTTCAAAGGAGCATCATGCTAACCAATGAATTTCTGAAGTCGATCATTAAGGTATGATACAGTAAGGCATAGTCATTTGCATAAACACACTACAGGATGGATGGTCCAGGGTTCAGTTCCCAGGAGGGGCAGAAAATTATTCTTTTCTCTAAGAATTTTGAGAGTAGCTGTCCAGCCCATCCAGAAGTTTCTCCAGTGGTG
>Ga0123353_10009850_pt1 | contig 13245 bp, 6 predicted proteins | sample TergutLab28metaG_3_FD_92763 | JGI IMG/M metagenome (GOLD analysis project Ga0123353, IMG submission 92763) | Labiotermes labralis P3 segment gut microbial communities from Petit-Saut dam, French Guiana - Lab288 P3 | ecosystem: Host-associated > Arthropoda: Insects > Digestive system > Gut ...
ATATACCATGTTTAAAATATTCAGTACCTATATTTGTTGAATAAATATATAAAATGCAACTTTAGAGGTTAGCGGTGCGGTACGACCACTATAGTTGACATTAGGCGTCAAAAGGTTAAATGGGGATTACACATCACGCAAATTACGTAGAAGAAATTTACATGAACGTTTCGTACGGACTGATAAGAATTTATGTCAAAGGGAAGTTCTTCCCGTACGCAATTACGCATCACGTTAAAGAGGTAGGCAACGTAGATATACTCGTATAGCGCCAGGAATTATAAACCCGGCTGTCTCATGTACAGACAACGACAAGTATAGGGTAAAGTTTTCCTTAACAAGTCATGAAGACTGAGAGGTGGGATGGAATGTTGGGGTTCCATCCTTACTTTGACACTGGGTACAACTGGGAGGGCTGAGTTGTCAGCTCTAAGCGCCGGCCGCACTTTACCCCAAGAAAATTTCTTGGCAATCATTTCAGTTAGAGCCTGAGTGAACCCCAGGGCTACTGAATGCGAACAGAAGGAAGAGGTCACTTGAAAATTTCCAAGGACTCTACAAGGAATCGAACTCGAAACCTCCAGTCTTGTGGCGTAATGCCTCAAACAATGGCCCCCTGACAAAGATAAGTAGCAACCCGTTAGAACGCTGACTGGACCCCATTTGGTCTGGAGGCTGTAGAGAGGAGGAAAACATCTGCCCCTCTAATAACATTTTTAAAAAAATACACCGGATATGACACAAACCAGCAGTGCATGTTCAAAGACACTAAACAATGAACATTAAACGAAAATAAACAACTCTCCTAATAATATCCAAAATATTATGGAAGAATGTTTTCGTGAATACCAGAGCAGATGAAACTGAAGCATAATGCAGTGACCTAACTGCAGCCTTCCGGACACAATAAAGTGGGTCGCCTGCCCTTACATGCCAATATCCCGATCCAACAAAGCAATGGCCGGGTGGCGAGCTCTGCTTGTCTAAACAAACAAATAACCTGAACCTCCAGAACGCTTGGCAGAGTCTGCACTGAAATGCATTATTAAGCAGCAGGCATATTTCAAATTTCATACGTAATACTTTAGTCATAAATTCCAAGAATATGTATAATAAAGCATGTTTCAAATAACTGATAAACAGCTCGTGTTCTGATTTCAAATCAACTGTTCCACGTTTTGGATTTTAGCAAGCCACTATAAGGCTGGATACGAATATAAAAAGGTTTAAATTTACAACATATAATGCAACATATTCGAGTAGAAAACCTAAAACAACTATAGGATTTCGATATTGAACATTTCTGATATGCGGTTGTAAATTTCTCCATCTTATATTCGTATGCAGCCTGAAGAAGGCCTGCTAAAGTTGAAACAACCAGCTGTTAGTTTTACGTCAGAATGTAAGTTGTGTTTGACTGATATATTCATTGGTTTATCATCAACTAACACGGAAAGATGAATCACGCGAAGATAGTATTTCAGATAATTAATATTACTCAACTCAGATGCTCTATTAAACAACATGTTTTACAGTTTCTGGACATAATGGATTACTTTATTGATGCAACATTTTAAGCCTGATATAAGGGTGCCCCACGGACAGTGTCCTGATATTCTCATCAAATGTTACGTGACTGATAAATTTAATGAGACCACAGTGGTGGCAAGTGGGCCGGATAGCTCAGTCGGTATAGTGACTGAGCTACGGGTTGGACGGTCCGGGATCGAATCCCGGTGAGGACGAGATTTTCCGCCCGTCCAGACCGGCCGTGGAGCCCACCCAGCCTCCTGTACAATGGATACCCGGTATTTCCCGGGGGTAAAGTGCGGCCGGGGCGTGCTGCTGACCACTCACCCCCTTCTAATGCCGCGGTCACGGAAGAGTAGAGTTATACCTCTACCCACCCTCTGGGCCACACCGGGCCTGTAAAGGGAACACTTTATACAATGGTAGCAAAATTTGCGATACTCTTTTGTGAGAGTTTTATTTTTCATGAATTATAAACCATGACACGAACATTTCTATTAATTACTCAATCATAACACCAACCACTGTACATATATAAAATTTACACATTAAAACATTAAAAACGCTCCCACATGTTTCGGCCCTAAGACCATCATCAGGGAACTATATATTCCTTGCTAAAGTCACACTAGAAATAGTCACAGATTAATTTCGTTGTACCAGTTGGGTGCTGTGGCAGCATGCCGTGTTGTGTAATGTTATGTTGCTACATCCGTAGCAGGGCACTCTTCGCAACATAACATTACACAACACGGCATGCTGCCACAACACCCAACTTGTACAACGAAATTAATCTGTGACTATTCTAGTGTGACTTTAGCAAGGAATATATAGCTCCCTGATAATGGTATTAGGGCCGAAATATGTCGGAGCGTTTTTAATATTTTAATGTGTAAATTTTATAAATTTTATATATGTGCAGTGGTTGGTGTGATGATTGAGTAACTCGACAACATGCACGGTGTAACAATAAAAAATGTCTATTAATATTCATAAATTTCGTAATGTCACCCGACAGATTCGTATATGGAAGAGACCGATACATATGAAATTTGTATTTATGAATAAAATTTATTAATAACAAGATAGAACTTGAGGACAGGCTCGTTGCCATCAGTTTCAGAAGAATACCCTTACACAAGAAGTAACATCAGTGTCAACTTTGAAAAATTATGTCCCTACGTTTTTAAATCATTCTCGCTTACAATGACAAGTGAAAGTTGAAATCTAAAGAGACTGGAAGTAAAACCATGGCTTCTCATCTCTCTGTACATCCTTTATGACCACCACATGATCAAAAGCTCTTATTATGTTCCTAGCCAGATGACCACATATAAAGCGACGTTTTTAACTCGATTTACGGGCAAACAAAACAAGGAATGTATTCAAGGTTTTTGCCTTCCTGCAATATGCACCGCGCGTTTTGATACTCAGAAGTCTGCATGTTGTCCACACGTTATGTTCACGTGTTTTATACGCTTCTTAAAATAAACAGCCAGTCTTTCTACATACATTATGAACCGACTGCTCTTTGAAACAGAGATACGCTGTTATCTGTGAGAGATATGTAAACGCTGAAGAATTATACGAAATTCATATGGAAGTCAGGCTTGAGTGGATTTTAGGCGTATCTTAAAACATGGCGTGAAGGTGCGGAGTGGAGATATTTGGGGACACGAAACAGTGGCGTGCTTTTGTAAACATGGTAATACACTTAATGTTATCAATTTCCTTATATTAATGGAAAATTCTATAAAAAAAATTCTATAAAAATGCACAAACATTTCAATATATTATTTTTATATAAAACATTATGCCTCCAACGTATTTCGATCCGTAATGGAACATCTTCTGGAAGGAAACACATAAAAAATCATATATAAAGCAAGAATTAAGATAAAATTAGGCTAACAATGTATGATGTATATTGGCATCTTGAAGTCAAAAGTAGAAACGGAAATGTGAAGAATACTCCGTATGAGGTAGATTTGACACATACTCTTTATATTCCTATACTGCTGTAGTCAAATATAACTCATATGGGCTATTCTTCACATTTCCTTTTCTACTACGGACGTCAGGATATCAAGATACATCATGTATTGTTAGCCTAATTTTATTATAATTCTTGTTTTTTACATGACTGATGTGATTCCTCCCTGTAGATGATCCAAAACGAATTGAAACATGTTGGAAACATTAGGGTTTAGACATAAAATGGTATATTCTTATAATAAAACCAACTAGATGCACTAATTTCTCAAATTTATTTTTTGCAGAGTATTATTCCCAAAATTAATTTGAGAAATTAGTGCATCTAATTTTTTTATTATAAGAATTTATCACGATGCACGGTCAACTGAACGTCAAATAAAATGGTATATTGCAGTATTTGTCCATTTTGATGAGTGTAGTTTCATACAATTATGATAATGGATTCTGGGGTTCTGTAAAACTCAGCAGCTGTTCTCAATGCAGCCATGTATACTTAGTAATTAAGAGACTCGCAATTACCAGTTTTATTCCCATGAAGAAAAAAAATTTGTTTTTGTGCTTCTTTGTTTACGTTTCATTTGCATTATTCATTTCAGTTTAATTCCCCAATGTTACACTGTATCAAAGAGAATTGCACTGTTAGAATCCCATAACTAATGGATTGACACAAAGTCATGATGTTCTGGTAACAAATGATAAACAAACCGAGGCTTAACACAAGCACAAATTTGATTGCGAAATTCAGTAGGCTGTATACATTCAACGGAATGTATACATTAATTCAATTGTTTCACCACAATAATGGTAAATCCGAAATTATTGAAAATTAAACATCACATTACTAAAAACTAAATCTACGTAATGTGATATGGTCATGGCATTATCTATAATTAGTGAAATGTTCTGAACATTACACACAAAGCAGGAGATTGTACCTCAAAACCGCAATAGGGACTGTATATATAAACACTGGGGGCAATATTTTTAAGTAAAAGGTAAAGCAGTCCCTGTACAGGCCTGGAGAAGCCCTGAAGTTTCCAGGATTTCAAGACAATCGACAAACGTGGTAAGATTATCAGCCCTACGCACCGGCCATCTTTACCTCCAGGAAATTTTCCTGGTACTCATTTCTGTTAGAGGCTCAGTCATCTCCAGGGTCATAGTGCGGCTGGACGGAAAATGCCAATGAAAAAGTCCAATGACACCATCGGGAATCGAACCCGCGACTTTCCGGCTTGTAGCGCAGTACCTCAACCAACTGCGCCATCGCGTTCACCATGTTTCAAAGTATTCATTGGTAATACGTGAACAAGTCCATAGCCACAAGTTCAGAAGAGGAAGTCAAACCATAGAAGATCATTAAGATTAAAACATAGCTCTCCCTTTTTTCTTTTCTTTTCTTTTCTCTTTCTAATGAATGCACACAACGCCTTTCAAGCATCCCTTGTACAACACTTTAAGATATCTGTAACTTTGTGGACTTTTTTCACAATCATTAGTAGTCCTACACGACAATGCAAAACACAATCACGTATTTCCAAATTGACGCTTAAGTGCTTGTTCTTGTTGTAAACTCATTCTACTGGACGACATTGGCCACTTCAAGTATCCTGTATTCGGAGAATTCTTTGTATCATATTGCACAAGGCAAAGAGCTTTTTTAGATCACAATAGAACTCCCATCACTTCTTTTGTGGCCCGAGAAACCCTTTTAGTCTAGACAAATGTTGAAGACATTCGACCTCCCTGCCCCCTCAAGAGAAATAAGAGGGTGGCATGAAAATGGCATGCAACAAATTGCGATTTTATGACGCACAAAAATTTAATTTAGTTTTGAGGGTCTTCCTTTGTTACCTGTCCACTAAACAACAAGCACATATTCTTTCACCACATATTGCGACAATAAATTAAGAATTTAAAGAGGCCCTGCAGCACCCGCTCCTCACAACGAACACACAGCTGTTCGCTACGTAACGTCGGATGACACGAATGTCGGTAGGGTCAGATGCAGCTAAAGTTCAATCCTTTCTACTGAACCAGCCTAACAGTTTCAAATTTCCTGAACATCGAGGTGGAAAGAGCGGAACTCCTGCTTCGTGTGTGGGGGGTTCTGGAACAAATATCAGCTATCCTGGCTTAGGTTTTAGTGAGTTTCCCCAGTTCCTCCTGGCAAAAGTCGGGATAGTACTTCAAATTATCTCACGAGCCATTTGTTTTCAAATCTGTTGTTATCTCACGAGCCATTTGTTTTCAAATCTGCCGAAATATGTTATGATATGATATGACATATTTGTTAACTGCAATTGGTTAGCCACTCGATGGCAGTAGTACAGTACACATTTACACATACACACACACACACACACAATACACAGAACGACACAAACCAAACAATACACAGAACAACACAAAAATCCTCCTTCGCGAAGCTGTCTTCTGAGACACCAGAAAAGCCGTTAAAAAAGCAAATGATTATGTATTCAGAAATACAAAGACCATAAAGAACATGTGATATAAGGTAGCGCCTTTGTAAAATATCTCTGAACGTTAGCAAATCGCTCAAGAGGCGAATAATTAAGTTACAGTAGGGCCAAGCTTCATATACACATTTTAGTGTCTTCAGGCACTTAAATTGCCAGTTTCTGCTGCGTATCGTAACATTATATTAAGTCGCTTCCGCACTTTATTCATGACAAGTATTTAAAGAAAAGTCGTCACAGGCAACTTCACAAAGCTCAATCGGAATAACAGTTTTATTATACAGCTACACAGTGCTGACGTCTGTTAAAGCAGTAAATGCGAGCCACCGACTGAAAACAATTGCGTATATTATACGCACCTGATAACAGACGGCGATTACAGCCAGACAAGACGAATTCGTTTTCCTCCCAATTACTTTCAGATCTTTCAAATGGTCACATAATTTGGAGATCGAGCCAGTTATTTCAAGAGGTGAGTTCGCGACTCTTAAACGGGAGGTGCCCCATTCGATATTCGAATGTCACACAGACTCTTCTGAGGACTGTCGTGACTATCCTCGGTTTCGCCAAAAAACTACAGAAGTACGTCCTCAAATGAGGCTATGACCGGTTCCTTCCACACTCTTGCAGATTAATGGTCTAATAATTACCTAAGCTACGAAAGATGTCGTTAAAAATCCTGTCATGTTTAAGACCGCACTCTTGTAAGCAATCATCATCCGTCTCACAGTGCCATATGCACCTCTTTATCTCAGTCTTATTATTCTAATTAGCATTGCAAAAGCTTACAAATTACAAAACCCATAATTTTCCAATTTTATGAATAAATATGCTAGTTATCTCCCTTAGTTATAACCGTTCCACGCTGCACTTTGTTCTGAAATATGATTAATGTACTCTTCCCTTAGGCTGAGCCAGCCAGTTCTATGACCATAAATGCTACAAGTAAAATTACAGTTTTAATGTATAAATAACAGGTTTCACCAAAGTTATTACAAACTTCATAAACATTATTTTTTAATAAGGAGCAGCCAGCGGATAATGTGGTATAATCGAAGCACTGTTGCCTTTTTTAATGCTTGTGGAGGTGTCTCCCTTCAGCTTTAAAATTTTCCAACTCTTGTGCAAGTTCGTCATCACGCCAGTTGCTGACACGCCTGTTGAATATACTGTGTCCCTCTCCATGAGTCATTACTGTTTGTTTTCATACGTTAATTTTACACGCTTACAAATTCTGCTGTTTTATCTCCTATGCCTTGTTATCATTGTTGATATCATTATCAAACTGTACATAATTGTCATAACATGTAGCAACACCACGTAAGAACAGGTTTTTAAGACATGTTCCCTTTGCCTATATCAACTCATTAATATTTGTCTCCTGTCCTGTTACACCGCTTGCAAAGTATCAGTGACGCCAGCAAATAACTGTGCAAATCCTATTCATAAATTTAATTCAATTCTATGGTGACATTTATAACAATTTATTCATACGATCTGAAATGACACTCTACCGTGGTAATTTAGTTTCAAATTCATAAAGAATGCGTTATGGTGGATTATCTGACATTCGATTTCGGGCCAAATCAAGCAGAAAGCACTGTGTGGGAAGAAGCAATGTTATGATACAAACTACACCAGTGTCTGCAACGATTGGGTTGTTGTTTATGAAAACGCTGTCATGAACCTCTCAGAATTTTAAGTTAAATTATCTCTCTGTGAAGTTCTGACGATGGTGTATGACGTTTGAACATAACAGACTTTTTGGGCTTTTTCCATCGTATGTATTGGAATAACAAACTATGTTTCGAGGAAGTAAGAAGCAAGCCCGAAACGTAAAGTGGAAAAAGTCGAAAAATCTATAAGTTAAAAAATTTAAAGTCAGAATGACTGTTGTTTTCTTTATGGAGGAACAAAATACGCGAGGATGCGTTCATTTGGTACACACGGACAACACAAACATGGGTTTGACTTTGGACTTTGGTCTCGAAGATTTTGGACTATGAGACTGGCTGGGCATTTCGGTTTTTTTAATTCCTGTATTAAATTGCACGATTCAAGCTTCTACGCCCGCGGCGGTTTTCAGTTCCGTACGCTTTAGTTACACTATCCAGTCTGGCATGTAGTCGAACGGACAAAACGTGACCCAATTTTGGAGCGTTTGCTCCGCTAATAAAGTCACTGCCCTCCTATTCTGACGTTCTGATTGTCCTGTGAATGCCATTTTTGCATAATTCCTCGATGTCTCGTAAGTTTCTTAAGAAAGGAAATAAGGACAAAAAAAGTGGCTTCTTGAGAACTGCGCTACGCTGGGTTATTACGCAGCGAGTAGTGGTTATTTCTTACCAACGTTTCGGGACAACATATAGTTCCAAATCTGTCGGTGAGGAATTACCACTACACACTCGGTAATAGCCCAGAAGAGCGCAGTTCTCATCTAATTCGCGGCGTAAGCCTTAAATCTCGCAAGAGCGGACACATCTCTGCTACAGGGTCCACAAAAGGATCATACAGAGCGTGGTAATATTTTCATGGGCAGTAGTACTAACACTTGGCACTCGGTTCAACAACACACAACTCCAAAATTTGCACCGAGAAAATATCTATTCGTTCCAGTTCGTTCTCAGGATACACAATGCTGTCCTTCACATCACTCGGCAAATTCACTACGTAATATTTATGCGATACACACCTATTCTGCGTGACGTACGACACGCATTGCTATACTGTATTAAGACCTGCTTCGCCTGCTTAAGTGTTACTTCATAAGTTCCTTTTTTGTATATTTGATTCGTTAGGAGAATTCTAATCATCTGCTCATGTGCTGTTGATTGCAAAATGCAAGAAAACTAGGAGGAAGCAGAAGCGTCCCTCTGATCACAAACAGCAGTTTTTCCTGCTTAAGTGTTACTTAATAAGTTCCTATTTTGTGTATTTGATTCGTTAGGAGAATTCTATTCATCTGCTCATGTGCTGTTGATTGCAAAATGCAAGAAAACTAGGAGGAAGCAGAAGCGTCCCTCTGATCACAAACAGCAGTTTTTCCTGCTTAAGTGTTACTTCATAAGTTCCTTTTTTGTATATTTGATTCGTTAGGAGAATTCTATTCATCTGCTCATGTGCTGTTGATTGCAAAGTGCAAGAAAACTAGGACGAAGCAGAAGCGTCCCTTTGAACACAAACGGCGGTTTTTCCTATTCACATACCGTCGCACGCACAGTGGCGTGTCACCGTCATCTTATCATCTTGAGGCACTCGGCTCCAGCTTCTATGCTTTCAAGTTACAGCAATAAATGGACTATACCTCAGCAACAACGATCCAAACGCCCAGTCTACCTCAGAACAATTCTAAAGCTCCTTTTGGCTTATTTAACGGCTTTATACCAAATTCGGGCATTATCGAGAGTCAAATAAGATTTTCTCCTTCAGTTTACAAGGAAAATGGAAAGCCTGTCAGAGGTCTATTGGAAATTACAAACTAGTTACTGCGTTGTGGAGATTACTACTGACGGCAGGTGGTGTTATAGGCGGAGCAAAGTACTGCCATTATAAGAAGAATATTATGGGTGCAATTTACAACTCCGTGGGCAAAATTATTCCAGCTCCTCAGCTGACTAAAAATTAGCAGCGGTCACATTACGAAAGCGTTCCATTGAATATGAGTAGGATTCGTCTTCTAGCCAGGGGTGAACGCCATGTCACTTACGCCACTGATCTTCTTACCCCGGTTTTATAAATCATTCAAAGAAAACTACGTATCCCTTCGCAGTATTTTCGAATTCTCACTGACAGCTGTACAATCGATTTCATCTTCCCCTCAATAAACAACAGAGCCACAGAACACGTAGGCGTATGGCACGAATCAGCATATTTGTGTACATGATAAGAATTCTATTTGGATTGTTACCTCTCCCGGAATAATGTACTGAAATTGTACAGATGAAATAAGAGGGAGCCTGGAGAAAGAGAAGTAATTAGGGACAAAGAGGGTACGGAAAATAAATAAGCCTATATGAAAAATCTAGAAAATAAACAGACACAATCCACATGCACTGCTGGCCTTTGAAGTGATTGTTACAACGAACTGAAGCCAATTACACACGCTGTAATGCTCCTATATTAGAGGTTTCATTAATAAAATCTGAAATCTGTCGAGAGACACTTAAGATGCTATGAGTCTCTTCAGGAAAGTAACCATACCTGACTTGAAAGGAACTGACGCCCACACAGGGGTTTGATGTGGAAACCCGAGGGAAAAAAAACACATGGAAGACATAGGCGTAGATGGGACGATAATATTAAAATATATTTTTAAAATAATAAGAGGGGGTGGGATTGGATTGCACTGGCTGAAGATTGGCAAGAGGTGGTTTCTTGTAAAAGCGGCAACTAGGGTTCGGGTTAAAAAATGTAGGAAATTTCTTAACTAGCTGAGAAACTATTAGCTTCTCGAGGACTATAATCCATAGAGTTGGTTAGGGGTTACATAAGATAAGGTGAACATAAAAGAAGACCCCTACAAATTCTATCATAATCTACGAAAGGGTTCCGGACATATAGGAACAAATTTAAACGAAGTGACTCTAAAATTGAACCACTTAAAAAAAAGCTCTGAGCAGGACACATAAGTCTGCCTTCCTTATGCTAGAGTACTACAAATGCATTTTTTCCTTCGCTCACCAGTCATTAGTGGCCAGGCCTTCCTAACTGTCGAGGCTTCAATATCACACTCAACCGCACCACATTCGATAGGGCTCCTATAGACAGACGATCAGCCCGTTGCAGAGACCTCTAACTGACACCACACAACACTCATAAGAGACAGACGTCCATGCCCCCAGCGGAATTAGAACCCGCAATCCCAGCAAGCAAGCGGCAGCATATCCATGCCTTAGACCGCGCGGCCACTCAGATCGACCCCACTAATGTACAACAACTGTCACTACTGCTTTATTTCACTGTCACGGTGAACTAAAGTATAAATTGTTACAACGTTTAATTCGTCGGATGTAAGTGCAAAGTTTAGCACCGTCGCTACGTTTGGAACTCGTTACTCAAAGCCACACTTTATACGTTTTATGAAAATCGTTAAACATGTTCAATAAACGAAAGAAGGTGAACCCACAAAAGTATTTTGGTGGTCTGAAAAATGATCGAAAAAATTACCTTCCCGAAGAAAGAAAAGGGGATAGAAAAAGGATAATTTAGTGCTAGTCTACCTAATAAATTTGATCGAAATGTTTCAAGTTACGGACAGCCGGATATGGCGAAACTAATAGAATGCTTTCTAAATCCTTTGTTATTAGAAATTACATTCAGTTTAGCGCGTATATACTATGAGCTGGACGAGCAGTATTCGGGGTCAAATTTCCACTCTGTCCTCAGCACCTTCTCTGGCTATTGAACACAACCAGCATCCTTTACAGTAAGTACCATACTCTTATTCTAGGGGTTAAAGAAACCGGAGCCTAAAGTTGGAAATTTCTATTACATTTGGAGCTAATTCCTGCTCCTCCACACCCTCTTCATGGAATGGCGCTTGATGAAGCATGGCTTGTTCTCAGTTAGCTCGAGAAAAGAGGCGAAAGTAAATTCATATAATTTAAATTGCTGAAGACTTCAATTTATGCAAATACATGGAAATACGTACATAAAAACTTGGTACTTTTGTAAACTTTTGTGTCAGAGAAAATACATTCACCGAATACATTCTGAGTTACATAGGTAGAATATACTTTTATTTTATAAATTCTTCTGTTGAGTCACAAATGCTTTGCATGTAACCAAAACGTAAAGAAGAAAAAAACAACAAAAGTCTGTTTACAAAGGAACGATGGTTATGCAATTATTATATTATAGATTTAATATAAGTTCGGCAAATACAAGCGACCTTGAAGACTGGGGAAATTACTCGTAACCAGTAATCATGATTGGAAGCTTTTCTGTGTTTTCCTTACATCTTTTTCTTTTCTTTCGTATATAAGACCTTATTATGTGCCGGTCATAAATTCAAATAATTCTGCTAAATGACAACATTCATATTTTGAGAGTCATTTTTAGAGTTGGACAGCTGAAGGAGAAGTGTAATTTTGTAAATTATGTATTTTATTGTTATGTTTATGTATTATTATTGTTGTTTATATATTCTAATTGTTATACACGTTCTGTTCTGTGTATTGTTTCTTTGTATTGTCCTGTGTATTGTTTATGTGTAAATATGTGTACTGTACTACTGTCACCGGGTGTCGAACCAATTGCAGTTAACAAATATATATCACATATCAATTTTATTGATATTGTTAAATTACGTAAATAAAGAGAGGCGAGGGGACAATACTTTGTATTGTGGGTGTAATAATACCAGGAAGAGAGGGATATTACTTTGCACTCAGAGTGAAATAATACTAGGAGGAGGGGACAACACTTTGTACTGAGGGTGAAATCATACCATGAGAAGGGGGACAACACTTTTTACTGAGGGTGAAATCATACCAGGATGAGGGGGACAATACTTTGTACTGAAGGTGAAATTATACCAGGAGGAAGGGGACAATTACACATTAACAAGCTTCATACTATATACCAGGGCTGGCCAACATGCGACCCTGGAGAAAAGTAATGGCGGCACTCAGTAACCTGATTAATTACAGTAGTACAATTTAACAAACATAATATGACAGGTCTACAGAACATATGGGAACTTTATTAGCGGGGAAAGTTTTACAAACCATAAGTTATCACTTTTAAGACAGCATACAATTGCCTAAACCAACTATTCTTTGTGTTCACTGTGGCCTACTGCTTGTCATTCGACCGTACTTTTGGCGTAAATTACTGTTTGTAAAAAACGGTCTTATAGTTGATTCAGTCCACTCATCCCCTCTTTGGATACATAAAACCTAGTGGGGCCCTCAGGCGAGTCCTTAAAGAATTGCTCCTGTGGGTTTAACTTGGCCAGCCTTGATATGTGCTGTTCACAAAAGATCTCAAATCAAGGAAAGAGAGCTAGACGGGCCTGCACTACGGCCTGGGAGAGAAGATAAAATTTGTTAGGTGGAGAGTACGTAGAAAACACAGACTTAGAAAGACAGGAGGATAATAGGAAGCGGAATCTAAAAGACATGGGTTGAAAAGGTCTGGGCTGAACTTAACCGGCGGGCTCTGTCGAAAGCGCTAATGAATTTTAGAGTTCAATACAAAGCGAAATTCCTTGATTAGCTGATCGAACTGCAGTTTCTGA
>Ga0123353_10009851_pt1 | contig 13245 bp, 5 predicted proteins | sample TergutLab28metaG_3_FD_92763 | JGI IMG/M metagenome (GOLD analysis project Ga0123353, IMG submission 92763) | Labiotermes labralis P3 segment gut microbial communities from Petit-Saut dam, French Guiana - Lab288 P3 | ecosystem: Host-associated > Arthropoda: Insects > Digestive system > Gut ...
ACCGGCTGGTAATGATCGGGTTGCTGGCCGTCGGGGCCTCTTCGCCGGTATCGAACGGGTTATCCTGGAACCGGGGGTTGCGGATATACATCTCGCCGGTTCTCGGGCCGTCGAATTCAAACTGCAGCCCCATCTTCCGGATCGCGCTGAAGCTGAACTGGTCATTTGTAAAGGTTCCGCCCGCGAAGGTGAGCCCGCTGGTATTGTTTCTGGCCAGCTGGGCGCTGACCCTGACCCAGGTTCTGGGCGCCGCCGCCCGGATCTCATCGACATTGAGCTTGAGCCGCGCGCAGGAGTCGTTCCACGCGTCCTGCTCGCCGACCATGATGAACCAGTTGTTCCCGCCGCGCTTCATCTGCAGCAGGCTCTCGTCGGTCACATACATCTCGAACACGAAGTATTTGTATTCATAGGCGCTCCAATCCTGACGGATATCGCCGTTTGTGTAGTTGATGTGGAAGATATCGTGGTTTGCGATATCCACCTTATACGCTTCATATCTGTCCGGAGCGGTGGCGCCGGTCGTGATATTGTCATTGCGGCCGTTGAAGTCGTCCGCCATGATTTTGGGCACCGTCGGCTCATAGGCGGGCGCGCTGGCGCTCGGATTGGTCTGGAACCGGACGTTCCGGATATACAGCGTGCCGGGCAGGGCGGTCTTCACCGTGCGGAGCAGCCGCAGCCGGACCGCCGTGACGTCGGTCTTATCCACGCCGCCGCCGTTGGTCGCGTGTACATTGTCGTCCTTGATGCTGACCGCGACGGTCTTCCAGGTATTGGCCGACAGCGCTTTGATTCCGGCCACCGACGACGCGCCCTGATACTGCGTCTGCTTGGCTTCGGTGTCGCCTCCGTTGCATATCCGCGGGAACAGCCCGCCGATATCCTGCAGAAGCGCCGTGTTGGTGGCCATGATATCGAAGGCTATGTAGTCGTAGGCGGAGATGTCCATGCCCCAGGTGTTCCGGACCTCGATCTCGTATCCTTCGCCGCCGGTGGCGTGGCTCTGCACATAGAACGCGTATCCGTTCTCGGCGGGATCCCGTTCCACCCGGCCGGAAGCGCCCCCGTTGGCCGAGAACACGGTGATGCCCGGTTCATAGCCGCGGGCGTACATGACCACTTCCAACGGCGGCGGCGGTTCGATTTCGGTGGCGGTCACCATCACGATATATTCGGCTTCGGCGCTGGCGTAATCGTTGTCGGCCGCCTTGAACGCCCGGATGACGGTGGTGCCGATGTTGACCGCCGTCACCTGACCGGTCGTCGGGTTCACCGTCGCGATCAGCGGGTTGGCGCTCTCGTAGGTGACCGGGCCGGTGCCAGCGCCCGGAACGGTTATCGGATACACGCGGGAAGTGCCCTTCACCATATTCAGGGCCGCGTTATCGTTCGGGAAGGCGATGGTCTGGGGGGATTTTTTGATAATATTCCCGACCGATATCACCTGATCCACGCTGATATTGTCGATGGTATAGACGCCGCCGCCGTCCGGATATATCCTGTGACCGGAAGTGGCGCCGTTCAGGAACACGTCAAAGGTGCCGGCCGCCATAAAGTCGGGGGCGATATCCAGCTTGAATTTGTATGTGCTGCCCGATTCCATGATCTTCTCAAAGCCCGGCTCGGACACCATGGTATAGCCGAGCGGACTCGCCTGCCGCGCCACGGGCCGCGACGACGCGGATTCGGTTTGGGCGAGGTTGAATTCGGTCATCGCCCAGTAGTTGCCCCGGTTGCCCGCTCCGGTGGGCCGCAGAATCATGACATACCGCGCGGTCTGGTTTCCGACGTCGATGACGTTGACGCCGTCGGAGAATTTCGGCTTGGTGTTATCGGTGAATTCCGGGCTGGTAATGGTGGTCCAGTTCGCGCCGGCCACGCCGGAATTGGTGGTGTCGGACCAGCAGGCCGCGTTGGTACCCACCCGGATAATGGCGTCCTGCGGCCAGTCGCCGCCTCTCCAGGTCTGGGGGTCGCCTCCATAGCCGCCGTGCTTGAGGATCAGCGTGTTGAAGCTGGTATTTTTCCCGAGATCCACCATCCACCAGCCCGGGAGGTTGGTGCCGTTCTGCGGCCCGTAATTCCACTGGCTGTTGGTGCTGTTGTCGGTCTTGACAAGGGCTTTATAGGCATTGCCGTTATCCACATTCGCCTTGGCGTTCCAGGTACCCCGGCTGAGGAAGGGGTTGGGCATCATGGAGATTTTGAAATCCTTCATCGCCCAGTACAGCCCGTCGAGAGTCGCATCGCCGGGACGCAGGATCATGATATACCGCGCGGTCTGGGTGCCGACGTCGATGGCATTGGTGCCGTTGGAGAAGCAGCTGGTCGCGACGGTGGTCCAATAGGTGCCGTCCTCCACATTGGTGTCGGTGGGGTTGGAGAAGCAGAGCGGATCGGTCGCCACCCGGATGATGCCGTCCCGCGGATAGTCGCCGCCGCCGCCGGGATTATCCTGTCCGCCGCCGTTTACGACGGTTATGGTGTTGAAGGTCTTGACCGAACCCAGATCCACCATCCACCAGTTTGGCAGCGCGATGTTCTGCGGGCCCTGCTTGTATTCGGTGTTGACGCCGCTGCCGTTGATGGCGTTCTGCGGGCCGTTGTTGTTGTTGTCGCTGTTCAGTACGACCTTCGCCTTGGCTTCCCAGTTGTACCGGGGGAAATAGGGGCTGGTCGACAATCCGACCTTGAGGCCCAAAATACTCCAATAGCCGCTCTGACCCGTGACGGCCGCCTGCCGGAGCATGATATACCGCGCGGTCTGCAAGTCGAATTCCATGTTGGTGACATTGCTGTTGGAGGAGAAAATGGGACTGCCCCAATTGGTTATGTTGCCGTTTTCCAGATCTAACGTCCCGGTCGCGCTGTCGGGGGCGGCATAGACGGTCAGATCCCGGGGCCAGTCGCCGCCGTCCCATAACGCATTGATGGTATTGAACACATAGTCTTTGCCCATATCAATACAGATGGCCCGGGGGAATGTCCCTGAATTCTGCGGTCCGGTCGTCCACCTGGTCGCGTTAGTGGTGCCGTCAACAAGGACGTTGGGCAGCCTGCTCTGGTCGAAAGCGGAGGACGCGGTCCAGCCGGTCCGGTCATAGTAAGTGAGCGTCTCCGGCTCATCCACCCGGTCCTCGGCGTTGAAGCTGCCCGACCCGATCTTCTGGAGCGCCGGCGTGTCGGTGTACCGCATCGGGCTGGCGATCTGCCAGAGCCAGTTCTGGCTGCCCGTCAAAACGTTGGTGCCGCCGTTCTGCCGGGAGTTGATGAATTTCAGCGCGCCGCCTTCCAGCTTCAGGAATCTGTCGCCGGTCGCGTCAACGTTGGCGGCGTAATGGTTGATGGTACCGGTGTCCGCCTCCATATCGAAGGCATTGTTCGGCCCGCCCCAGAAATCGGTGGCGTAGAAGTTGGCGGTGAAATCGCTGTCCGCCTTGCCGACCATATAGGTGGCGTCGGTATAGCCGAATTGGAGCGCCACGATCTGGGAATTGATGAAATTGCAGGTTCCGGTCAGCCCGGTGTCAAAGACGATTGACTGGCGCGAGCCGTCGACGCCGAGCCCCATGTTGTTGGCGTTCTGCGGCCCGCCGTTGCCCTGGTTGACATAGTGCAGCCCTCTCCAGGAGCCGAAATGGAAATTGTTGTACAGATAGATGTTTTTGCAGTCGCCGATCTCCATGAAATCCAGGAATTCATAGGAATAGGCGTAGGCATCGCCTTTGGTGGGGAAGGAGTTGTCCCATCCGCCGAATTTGCTCTCCTCGCCGCAGGCGTAGATGATGACGTTGGCCATCACGTTCTTGATGATAGCGCCCTCGCCGTCGTTGCCGTATTTTATCGCTTTGTTGAACACGTGGCCGGATACGCCGTCGATGTAGAGGTTGTCGCACCGGTAGGTGTCGAAGTCCATCGCGTTATATACCGCCCGCACGCCGATGTTGGCCAGATAGATGTTATCGCCCCGTCCCTGGATGGCATACGGATACGCTTTCACATCGAGTTTTCCGGCGGTCACATTCCGGATGCTCTGCTCGGGATAATTGAAGACGATGCCGCGCATACCGCTGCGGGCTTCCATGATAACGGCCGGATCGCCGCCGGGGTTGTTGCGGTTGCCCCATATCTCCAGCACGCTGCCGGTGCCGTGGGGGGGCGAGGCGATCTCGGCGCCCGAACCCCGCAGCTCGACACCGTACGGGATGGTGATGGACCCGCTCACCTTATATTTGCCGGGGGGCAGGAATACCACGCCGCCGCCCGCCGCCGCGGCCTCATCCAGCTTGTTCTGGATCAGCGTGGTGCTGTCCGCCGTACTCGATGTGGTGGTATAAGCGCGATTGCTGTCGCTGTTCATGAATGCCACCCGGTTGGCGGTACTGACCACATAGACATCGGTCTTCAGCGGCGCCTTTTTCAGCGGCTTCGCGATCTCATTGGGGAACGGCGGCGCCTTGATATTCTCGTATTTGTAATCGCCGCCGGGGGTGTTGTTCATCTCGTGGGCATAGATCGAGTTGTCGTCCGGCATATAGGGCTTGGTAAAGGTATTGTCGGTCAGGATGGCCCGGCCCACGAGGCCGTAGGTGACCTGCGGTATATTGTTTTCAAGCCGGTTGCCCAGCGCGTTGAGCACGCCGCCGTTGACTAAGACGGTGCCTTTGCGGACGATGCTGCCGTTCATCAGCAGCATGCCGCTCTCCACCCGGACGGCGTTGCGGGACGCGGTGATGTCGGCGTTGACCAACTGCACCGTCTGGCCGTTGCTGGCCGACACCACAAAACCCTCCTCGCAGTCGACAATCTTGATGTCGGTAAACATGATGCCGACGCCGGCGCTTTTGTCGACCTGTACGCCGGTCTTACATCCGGTCAGGTTGAAGCCGTAATGGTGCCCGTTGGGGGTTCCCTCCCAAAAGCCTTCGTGCGCGCGGAAGCCGATGTTGTATCCGTCGACGTCCACATAGCAGGTATACGACCAGTCGTTGCGGCGCATTGAGACGCCGACGCCGTTGGCGTAGACATAGTCCCGCAGGGCTTTTCTGGCCGGCTCGGTGGCGAACGCCGTCGCGTTAAAACCCGAAAAGATCCAGTAATCGGGCGAAAAGTGCAGATTTTCGATCCGGCCGACGTCGGCGATGGCGTCGACCTCCACCCCGAGTTTCAGCGGGGAGCCGTATACGCCGTTGATGACCGGCGCCGCGCCGCCGTTATAGTAGTTGTACTGCACACCGACCCAGGGGTTGACCAATGTCACGTCCCGGACGTTGCAGTACTCGTTGCCGAAGTAGCTCCGGCAGCCCATGACGATGGCGGGCGAATAGCTGACGATATTGTCCGGCGTCTGCTCGGGATAATAGATCGTCACGTTGGCGACGCAGCTCTCGATCTCCATCTCGATGCAGGGCTTGGCGGTGGTGGCGGAATCCGCGTAGTCCGTCAGCCCGTTGATCCCCCGGCCACGATAGGCCAGCAGGACCGTATTCTTCGTCAGGTCGATCTGCTCGCCCCGGACCGGTTCCACCCAGTCGCCCCGGAGGGTGACCCCCCGGCGGATGGTCAGCGTGCCGTTTACCCGGTATTGCCCCGCGGGGATATACAGCGTGCCGCCGCCGTTCATGTAGATCTTGTCGATAAGGTTCTGGATGACGCTGGTGTTGTCAAAGCTGGCGTTCTGCGCGATTGTCTGCACCCGCCGGGCCGCGTTCAAATTCGTACCCGCGGCATTATAGGCCGCGACGAAGGTTCCGACCGCCAGATCCGCGTTCGGCACCTCGGCATAGATGGGATTCTCGGTAACGTTTGACGACCGCGGCGGGGACGACGCTTCCGCCCGCTGCCCGGGCAGCTCAAAAACGGCTATAAGCGTCAGCAGCAAGCATACGGCGCTCACCAACGACAGGGTTTTGATGGTTTTCTTTTTCACAGTGATACTCCCTTTCCTCTCATTACAAGAGATTTCATGCGTGGATGTTCTGAGATGTGCTGAAGATACTCTGAGATGTTCTGAATTGATATATGCATATTGCCTAATAATCCCATCCCCTTTTGTGCAATTTCACCAAGCAGGGGGCGAGATTATGTTGTTTTTTTCATTCTTGTTATAGTATAAGGGTATAAGTAACTTACATGTCAAGTAAAATTTTTAAATTTATTCACTTTTTTTTAATATTTTTTTTACGTCCCGTCAATTTACAGGAAAAACCGGCCGGCAGATTTGATCTGCCGGCCGGCTGGAATCCCTTTCCGGGGTTCTTTTTCAGTGATTCGTGGTCCGCGGCTGCTTATGCCGGCCATGCGGTGATCTTTCCGACTAAATATTGCAGGATGATGCGGGCGTCGGTGACGCTATAATTGTCAGAATTGGAGACCATTGCCGCTGATCTTGCGATTAGGTCGATGTCGAGTGAGGTTATCTTTTCGACCAGATTCTGGAGCAGTATACGGACGTCGCCGATCTTGACCTCTCCGTCGCCGTCCACGTCACCCTTCAACCGCATGGCGGTATTGAGAACCAGCGCGTCGTTGATCGCTTTGGCGGCGGCGTTGACGGCATCCTGGGACGCCAGCGCGGTGAGCGCCGCTTTGCCGTCGGTTATCGCGGTCTGCAGATTGGTTTTGGACAGGTTGCAGAAATTTTTATAGTCCTCTCTGGCCTGGAACGCCTCTCCGGCCACGATCGCGGTTTGCAGTACCGCCGGATCCACTTTTATCAGTACCGGCAGCGCTTTGCGGGCGTCGTCCAACCTTTTGGCCATGACGGCGATCTCGGCTCTGGTGACGAACTCTTTTTCATAGAGCGCCTCGCCCTCGGCCAGCAGGCCGTCTTCCTTGAACATATCGATCCACTTCGGATCGGTGGTCACATAATCCTCCGGATCCAGCGCTTTGATATTGTCAATGGCCGTTTTCAGCGCCGTCCGGTCAACCTCCGGCGGCATAAATTCGATGGCTACCATTTTTTCCTTATCGGCGGTGGCGAAGATTCTCACCGCTTTGATATATACCTCGGCGGTGAACCGGTTGGATATCATCAGCAGCGCACCGGGGCAGACGGTGTTGTCCTCCAGATTCGCGTTGTCGAAATCCTCCATTTCGATGGTGACCTTGCCCCATTCGCCATATACGCCGTAGCGGATATCGACCAGACCTTCGAAATCGGCCTGCTCAAAAAATACCGCCGCGTTGGTGACAAAACCGGATTCACGCGGGTGATCGATGGTGAACCGGTCGCTGCCGTGGGCGTCATCGGCGAACATGAATTCCACCTCGATCGTGACGGCTGAAACGCCGTCCAGCACGCCTTGGCCCTCTTCGTCCTTAGCCTCATACAACGGCATATACTTCTCGTTCGGGCGAACGACCCAGCAGCGGCTTTCGGAGATATTTCCGACATAGCCGGTCACCGTAGCGTCGAGATCCACCAAATCAAAGCCCTTGAATTCGGCGTTGGTCAGGATATAGGTTTTATCCTTGATGACCACTGTTTTGCTCGCCGTCTTGATATCGTCTATCTGGGTGATGATGTCCGCCTGGGTAATGGTAACGCCGGGTTTGCCTTTGTTGTCCCGGACCAATTGCTGGGCTTTGGCGATCTCCGCGTTATAGTCTTCTATACTTTCGGGGGTATAGAGGGCGGTGTCCAACCGGTTGTCGATATAGTATTCCAGCAGGGTCCAGTCAAGTCTCGGGGTCGGATCCTTATAGATCCGGACGCTCTTGATGATGAGGGCTTCATAATCATCCGCCCCGGGATTGGTAACCGTGCGGTTGGCGCTGTGGAAGAGCATGAATTTGATGCCGTCGGGGTTGGCGTTGACCTTGTTGGCCCCCAGCTGCTCTTTGAATTCGTAGGTGACCCACTCGTCAACCTTGCCGATTTCGCTTCTGTTCCAGGTGAAAACCGAATTGGCGTCGCCCAGGCCCACCTCGGCATGTAATTTGGTGTTATCATTGGTGGTGTCGCTCGGCCAATAGAATACGACCTCGATAAAGACGAATTCGTCGTTTTTGAACAAGCCGGGCTCGGGTACGCATTTGAATCCTCTGATATGCTGGCATACCGAGAGACCGACATCGCCGCCGGCCTCTACATGACTGTTGATTCCGGAGTCCACGCCGCAGGTACCGCCGGTCACAACCGGGTTTCCCCCTACATAAGGGAGGGAAAAGTCGACAAAATATTCCCCGTCTTCCGCCGCGGCCGGAAGCGCGAAGGAGCCGACTGCCATTACCGACACCGTCATGACCAATGCCAGAATATAAGCCAATGTACGTTTCATGCTGTTTTCTCACCTTTCTCTTTTTTATGTTTTTTCTGAACGATAAGCCGTTTATCGTTCTTTGTGTAACAGTATACTATAGGACTGTATAAAAAACAAGTCACTTTATGATTTTAGTGGTCAGTGGTCAGTGATTAGTGGCCAACTGCCAACTGCCATCGGCGTCACTTTTTTTATTGGAAAGGCCTCCGCGATCAATTTTCGGGCGGCGGCGATATCTTTTACGGCGTCCGCCGCTATCCATTGCACCGCCGCGTTGCCTAATACCGTCGCTTCCACCGGCCCGGCATATACCGGTATTCCGCAGGCGGCCGCGGTCATTTCGCAGATCAGCGGGTTTTGGCTGCCGCCGCCGATGATGTGGATGGCCGGGAAGGTTTTGCCGGTGCAGCGCTCGATCTGTTCTTTGCTCTTGCGGAACGAGAGGGCCAGGCTCTCATAGATACAGCGGGCGGTCTCCCCCACTGTCTGCGGCACCGGCTGTCCGGTTTCGGCGCAATAGGCGCGGATCTCGCCCGGCAGGTCGCCCGGCGGAGCGAACCGGGGATGATCCGGGTCGATCAGGCTGCGGAACGGGGGCGCTTCGGCCGCCAATTTTTCGATTTCAGGGAAACTCAGTTCATTTCCTTCCCGCCGCCACTGCCTTCTGCTCTCCTGCAGCAGCCAGCAGCCGGTCATCGTCTTCATCATCAGACTGACCCCGCCGGCGCCGCCCTCGTTGGTGAGATTTTCATTCTTCACCGCATCACTGATAACGGGTTCGGCCAGCTCGGTCCCCATGATCGCCCAGGTGCCGAGGCTGATAAACAAAAAGTCATCGGTGACTGCCGGAACCGCCGCCGCCGCCGCTTTGGTGTCGTGGGAGGCGGTGCGGACCACCGGAATCGGGGGCAGCCCCAATTCCTCGCAGATTTCCCGCCGCAGCACCCCCGCCGGCGTGCCGGGCATCACCACAGGCGGCATCAGCCGCTTCGGCAGCGACAGCGCGTCGAAAATTTCGCCGCACCAATCCTTGGTCACCGGATCCAACAGCTGGGTGGTGCCGGCGATGGAGAATTCCGCCGCGGCTTGGCCGGTCAGCAGGTAGGTCAGCAGATCCGGCATCAGCAGCAGCGTCTGCGCCTGTTCCAGCAGCTCCGGCCGGTATTTTGCCGCCGCCGCCAGCTGAAAAACCGTGTTCAGCTCCATAAACTGGACGCCGGTCAGCGCATACAGCCGCTCCGCGGGCAGCCGGGCGAAGCATTCCTCCATCATGCCGGCGGTCCGGGCGTCCCGGTAATGGACCGGGTTTTGGATCACCTTGCCGTCGGCGCCGATCAGCCCGAAATCCACCCCCCAGGTGTCAATGGCGAGGGAATCCGGCAGCAGATCCCGGTCCCGGGCGATTACCAGCGCCCGCTTGATCTCCCCGATCAGCAGATCGAGGTCCCAAAACAGCGTATGAGGCGCAGCGGCGCCGGCGCCGCCGATCTCCAACGGCTGGTTGACAAAACGGTGTATTTCCTGCATCTCAATGGCATTTCCGGTACAGCTGACTAACATGGCCCGCCCGGAAGACGCGCCGAGATCCACGGCAAGTACGCGGTGGTTCATAGGGGTATACCTCCTGTTGTTAGAAGTAGTCAGTGGGCAGTGATTAGTGGGCAGTGATTCGCATTGTCAATTATCAATTATGCCCAGCATCTCCTCCGCCCGGACATAGAACCAGCGGCCTTCACACGATACGGCGAAGCGGTCGTCTCCCTGGCTGGCGAGATAGATTTCTTCCACGCTGTCTTGCATGATTACCCGCAGGTGATATACTGTTTTCTCGAAGAACGGGTTATCCCATTTTGTGCCGTCATAGGTCATACTGCGGAAAAAATTGATCTCTCCGGTATAGATCCAGGTTTTCCCGTCCTCCCAGATTTCGATCCGCTCGATCCGGTCCATATCGGTTTTTGTCAGCCGCGAAAACACCGGTTTATCGAACAGTGCGTTATACGCGCTGTTAGTCTGTATCAGCAGATTGTGGGAAACCACCGCCAAAAACAGCGCCGCCGCCACGGCCAGCAGTATGATTTTATATGTCTTCTTCATGACCGTTCTCCTTATCACCTTTTGATAAACCGTACAAAAACGACCCAGCCGTCAAACTGCGCCGCTCACTTATTGGTCAACGCTCAAATCGCCTTATGATCCGCGTCCTTATACCGTTCGGTCCCTGCGATCCGGGGATTGGCGCCCTCTTTGATACCCCGGGAGGTCAGCACATGCACCGCCGTTTTCAGCAGTATCCGGGCGTCGGCGCGCATACACATCGAATCCACATACACCCGGTCGAGATACGCTTTGCGGCGTACCGGCACATTGTCGCGGCCGCTGATCTGCGCCAGGCCGGTCAGGCCGGGCCGTACAATATCCGCGCCGATCCGGTTTCGCAGCCGGATCAATTCGGTCTCCCCCGCCACCACCGGCCGGGGCCCGACAAAACTCATATCGCCTTTTAATATGTTCAGCAGCTGCGGGATTTCATCCAAACTGAGCTTGCGGATACACCGTCCGACCCGGGATATATACCGGTCATGGTTATCCAGCAGATAGGTCGGTTTATCCGCCGGCGCATTCGTCTTCATCGTCCGGAATTTCAGCACCTTGAAGGGTTTCAGATTACGGCCGATCCGCTGCTGCACAAACAGCGGCGAACCCTTGGTGTCCCACGCGGCAATCACGGCGATCACAGCGCTCAACGGCAGCAGCACCGCCATGACCGTCAGCGACATCAGAATGTCCAACGCCCGCTTGCAGAACAGATATCCTTTTTTCGGCCGTTTTACCGGCTGGCTCAGATCGGTTATATCCACAATCTTCTGCATCGAAATATCCATCCTTTCTTCAGAGGGCTTCGGCAGTCGATGTATTTTTTCCGGGGTCTATGGCAGATATTATACTATATAAATCGATATAAATCAAGCCACTTTTCTGTAACTATTGCACAATTCGGAATTCTGACGAAATTTATCGTAAAACACTTAAACCTTTTTAGAGATACTACCCAAATTTCCGCCCGTTTCCAAACCATTGTTGTCGCGTTTCAATCGGTTTTTATTGATTTTCATCATGAATTTTTCGATTTTTAGTGATGTTCGGGGCTCGTGATCGGGGCTCGTGCGCCTGCGGGCGCGACGTCGCCTGTTCGCTGTTCGTAATCGGGTGGAATCAACGCACAGGCGAAGTCGCGCTTTAGCGCACGAGCCCCGATTACGTCGCCTGTTCGCTGATTCTAATTGGGTGCAAAAACCCATTGGTTTCCCAAAATTGTGTTAAAGCGCACCAAAAACGCCCCGCGGGGTGTTTTTATGATGTGTTGGTTAGCAGGTTTCCCAACATTGTGTTAAAGCGCAGAACAAAAATATGTTCTCCAGTCCGCAGACTGGAGAACATATTTCTTGTGTATGTGTTGGTTAGCTGGTTTCCCAAAATTGCGTTAAAACGCACCACAAAAATATGTTCTCCAGTCCGCAGACTGGAGAACATATTTATTGTGCATGTGTTGGTTATCAATTAAAGCGCGGTAACCTTGCCGACTATGAATTGCAGGAGGACGCGGGCATCGCCTACAGTGAGGTTCGTCTGGGCAAGATCAACTTTCGCGGCCGACAGGGAAATCATGTCGGTGATGAGCTTCTTTCCGACTAAATGCTGGAGCAGCACACGGGCGTCGTCGATCTTGACAAGACCGTCGCCGTCGATGTCGCCCTTCAACCGCATAGCGGTCGTCTCAACCAACGCGGCGTTTATCTTTGCTTCGGCGGCATCGACCGGAACCTGAGCGGTCGCGGTATTTCTTATCGTTTTACCGTCAGCGACCGCGCCTTTCAGATTATTCACCGAAAGGTCGCAATATTTGGCTATCCCCGCGGAAGCCAGTTTCGCTTCACCGTTGGCGATAGCGGCATCCAGCTTGGCGAAATCAACATCCGGAGGAGCAGCTGTCGTGCTCAGCACGACCTTCCGCACTAACACATAGTCGTCACCCGGGCCGTCTTCGTTGCCGGCGGCCCAGAATTTCACGTCGATTCTGGCGCCCGGATTCAGCTGGGAACCGGTGAGCTCACCCACCAAGTTGACCCATTTGCCGGTTTGGACGCCGGTGGTGGTTTCCGGGGTGTCGATCGACCAGATAAAGCGGCGGCTCTCGCCGTTGGGCAGGTTGAAGTTCGGGCCGGGATTCCATTCCGCCCATACCCGGGTACCGCTGCCGCCGGCATCCTCTGCCGCATAGGCTTTATCCGCCGGCCACCAGGCTTCGATGATGAGATATACCTTTTCGTTGCCTCTGAACACATTTTTATTGAGCTTAAAGCTGAACCCGTCGTTATGTTTGGCCAATTTGAAAGCCTTGGTCTCATCCGGAGCCGTTCCCCAGACAAGATTGGGTTCGCCCTTGAACTCTTTGCCGTGCTGATATTCGACGGTCGCCGGAGCCAGGTCCGCAAAGGCTGTTTTGACCGGATTCAGGCTATCAATCGTGCTGCGCAGGGTTTGCGCCGCATTATCGACCTGGGACTGGGTCGCGTTGGGGTCTTCATACCGCTGTTTCGCGGTGGCCAGCGCGTTTATAAACTGGGTCCATCTGGTATCCTGTAAATACCAATCCGCATGCGCAACGATATCATCGCCTTCAGCGATCAACGCTTCCAGCTCTTCCTTGATGACGCCCGGTTTGTTGAACACGATGGACACTTCTTTATCCACATCGCCGTTTTCATCCTCGGTATAGATGCGGATATCGCGGATATAGACGTGCTCGCTTTCGCTGCCCCAGTTGGCGATATCCACGATGGTTAGGGCTCTTTCGCCGGATTCGGCGGCGCTCTTGTTGTTGAACACATTGACGATGCCGTCGAACTCGAGGGTGACGGTGCACCATTCGTCGAACACCAGCTCAAATCCCGGCTGGGCGGGCTGGCCGTCG
>Ga0123353_10009854_pt1 | contig 13243 bp, 15 predicted proteins | sample TergutLab28metaG_3_FD_92763 | JGI IMG/M metagenome (GOLD analysis project Ga0123353, IMG submission 92763) | Labiotermes labralis P3 segment gut microbial communities from Petit-Saut dam, French Guiana - Lab288 P3 | ecosystem: Host-associated > Arthropoda: Insects > Digestive system > Gut ...
ACCAATTGGAAGACCTAAAACACGTTGGGAAGATGACGTTTTGGAAGATATAAAGAGCATAAACATAAGCAATTGGAAGAAAGTAGCACAGAATAGAGATAGTTGGAAGAAAGTGGTTGAGCACCCAGAACCTTTTATAGGTTGCAGCGCTTTATAAGAAGAAGAGGAAAAGCTACTATATATTGTGATATTGAGCCCAGTGGCCCTGCAGTCTAAGGTGTGGGACTGAAGGTGCTTGATTGCCAGGGATCGCAGGTTAGAATCCTGCTAAGGGTATGGATGTTTTTCTCTTACATTTTTTTGTGTTGTGGAGGTAGCAGTCTCTGCACTGAAGTGATTACTCGTTTAGAGGAGTCCTTCTGGGTGTGTGTTTAATTGTGTGTGATAAAGGAACCTCAACGATGAGGTACCCTGTGCCTGAGTTGGTCTATAAGGCCACAGAGAAAGTACATTGTGGTATTTACAAGGAAGGCAAGTTCTGCATTTCATGGACCATCAGACACATGACAGTTTTAGAAGGAATATTTATGGGGGGGGGAGTTTTGGTTCACATTTTTAGCTTAATTTTGTGGAACATGATATCTGTGTGGCAGTAGTCACAAATTTCTGAAATTGCAAAATGTTTGCTTCATAATTGGCTGGCTTCTTCTGTACTATTGCAGTTCAGGTATGCATGCTCAGTCCATGCATATTCATAATTCTGTAGCACCAAGAAGCTGTCTCAATAAAATCAGTGATGTTGTGTGTGACCACCTAGCTTCTTGCTTAATTTCATTCATTCCTTTGGCATGTGCAGAATGCGATGATTCCTTGCCGTTCACAGGAGCTTCATCCATTCCTCTCTGTTAATGTACTTTTTCCTGCCACCCTTCTCCACCAATTTTTCGTCCATCCTCTCTCACCTCATCTTGCCATCTATATCTTGGTCTACCTCTCAGTCTTGTTGTTCCCAGATTCATATATAATACTCTTTAGGAATTCTATTTCCTTCCATTCTCTGTACATGCCCAAACAAACATAATCTATTTAACCTTATCGTCTCTACTATAGTAGGTTTTTTAACTCTTGCATAAATTTCTTTATTGGTTAGTATCCTCCAATTTTCTTTTTCATTGTCATACACTGGACCTAAAATTCTTCGATACACTTTCGTTTCTAAAACGTTCAGTTGCTTCTTGCTTCCGAAATAATAATTTTTCTAGACCTACAGAAATTCCTGGGCAGAGGGCAGGTGTCTCTCTGTGTAATAATACAAACTTTAAGAAGTTTTTGGTCATGGCAAAATTGTAAAGGTAAAGTTTTCCCTCTCCACATTATGAGGGTATGTAGGGGGATTAGAGGTATAGCTGCACATTTTCTGAATGTCAGCATGAGATGGAGGTGAGTGGTATAGCTCTTGCCCCAGCTGCTTTACCCACTGAGAAAGAACCCTGGTACTGATTCAGTACATGGCTGAAAAGAACAGTGTAGTGTGAATAGGATATAGTATTCTTACAGTGGTAGAGGTAGTGGGGTATTTCATTCCTGTAAAGTTCAAAAGCGCTTGCATTTGAACATGTTATCATTGAAATCACATGTGGCACAGAAGTTAGGTGAGTTATATCTAGACTCAGTATTTTGTATTTGCCACTGGGATCAACTCATTGGCTTACCATAGGCAGCATTATACATTTGTAGAGCTGTAAGAGCATGTAGGTTTAACACCATTTGTTTGTGTGTATTTAAATATATATATATATTGCTGTTCTGTTGCATGAATATATTTAAATAATTTTTCAATAAAATGAAGTTCTTTGTATTTTGTACATGGAATCACCAGAGACATATTACATAACATTATTATAGAATGAATAAGTGAAGGATGATAGTGATATTTGGCACCAGAATTATTTTTTAAATTTTAGCACACCCTGTATATAAAATGTGAATAGTACAGGAACCAAACAAGTTAGAATTATGAAACAAACTGCATTTTGAAGAGAAAAAAACAGAGATTATACACCATGTTTAAAATATTCGGTACCTATATTTGTTGAATAAATATATAAAATGCAACTTTGGAGGTTAGCAGTGCGGTACGCCAACTATAGTTGACGTTAGATGTCTAAAGGTTAACCATCAGTGATTTATATGAACATATTTGTTTCAGCATCTTTGGCACCTGATCAGTGTGATACAGAGAAACAGTTCCAGTGTCAGTCTTCAGGAATTTGTATCCCTCGAACATGGCACTGCGATGGTACAGCTGACTGTGATGATAATTCCGATGAGCCTTCGTCTTGTGGAACTGTAGGTTAAAGTGCAGAATGCTGCATACCTTATGGGCCTTATGAAGCATAAACATTACAGCAAGAAGTTATATAACACAGGTCACACCTCCCTAATCCAAAATTCCATGATCTGTTTCGTCCCTTAGTCTGGTAGCTGCCATGGTAAGGTAAAGTGTTCCCATTACAAGCCCAGTGTGGCCCAGAGGTTGGGTAGAGGTATAGCTCTACTCTTCCATGATCACGGCACTAGAAGTGGGTGAGTAGTCAACAGCACGCCCCGGCCGCACTTTACCCCCAGGAAAGACCCGGTACTCATTTTACAGGAGGCTGGGTGGGCCTCAGGGCCAGTCTGGACAGGCAGAAAATCTCGTACCCACCGGGATTCGATCCCGGACCGTCCAGCCCATAGGCAGTCACTATACCAACTGAGTTACCTGGCCCACAGCTGCCATGGTACAGCATTTAAATGAAAGTCACAAAAACATCTACGATAATCATGTATCAAGTTTTATGCTTTTGTGGTGTTGGTGTTAGAATTTTGTTCTTTTCCGGTTTTTTTTAAGTTATATGTTTACTGTAAATGTCATCGATCTTAATATGTTTTGGTCATGCACAGTGTGTTCTGCGGGTGAGTGAGTTTGCATCAGTGCAGATGTTGTTCATGCTCACCATTCCTGGTGCGAGGTGGATGTAGATGTTACTGTTTTGCGCTAGCATTAACTTGCTAATGTATGTACCCCAAAATATGGCTCCAAAGACACCAGGACGCAGTGGTGACCACCCATGGTTCAGAAAAGTCACTGGTCTGTGCCAGCCAGCTCCCAAGGGAGACAGATTAGTGAGGTGTGACCTGTAATACATTATGGAGCCATAACTTGTTAATGTTAATATGATATAATTATTAATAAGGTCTGTTTATTTCGGTGGTGCTAAGAGTCCACTGTGGTCCAGCACCTTCCAGTTCCTAGTTTTCTGAGCTTGTTTGGGGATATTTGGTACGACTCCTTGGGTGAGGGGATGAGCTGATTGCAAGGCCCATCTGTGTGCGATTTGAAACTACTTTATTGTTTGGTGGTACAGGATTGCAGGCACCTGAAACCACATAGGAACTATGATTGCCAGCCTCTGTTGTTATGGTGCTTTAATCAAAATGTGTAAATATTAGAAATGGCCTGCTGTTTAGGTATTTGTGATTTGACATAAAATATAGATTTTACCATGATATGCAAATGTTAGGTAAAAAATGTACTGTGCATTGAGTAGGTAAAAATGTAAGAAAAAATATTTTCCCACTGTGGAGCATGATATTCATAGTGTGAATAATTTTGCGACAATTATACTTATATCTATAATAAATAAACTTGACAAACATTGAAATATGCAAAATGGCAGTGGGTGCCTTTGTGAAATTTGTGTATTCCATTATAGGGGCATTTCTACTTTTTATTTTATATATATATTGCATGGTCCATTCAATCTGTTGGACTGGCATATCAGTATCAAACTACAGTTTGTGTGTTTTATTTTACAGGTGGATTGTCAAGCAGGCTTTTTCAAATGTAACAATTCTCAATGTGTCTTCAAAGCATACATCTGTGATGGGAAGAATGACTGCATTGATGGCTCTGATGAGGATGCCCGACATGCATGTGGACCTCCACCTTTCAGGTATCAGAATGTGCATATGACTTATGTGATATGAGATTTTGACAGTAGTGGCTGTTAAGATTATTGTCTTCCAGAAGTTAAAGTCATGTTTGAAAGGTGTTTGCAGTGAACTGCTGGAAGAACCTGCTGCCTTAGTGTGTAGGCTAGAAGCTGACAACAGCAGGTTTCTCCAAAACACTTGTATCTACCAACCAAATTACATGATGTAACATTCCAGAAAGTGTCAGTCTTGGCTAGCAACCAGTTTGCACTGATTGTTGGTGAATGATAAAATGCAATTGTATTTGATCATTCAACAACGATCACATGAACATTTTAGTCTATTAATTTTGTTGAGCCATAATTTTAATAATTTTGTAACATTAGCAAAGTACAAGGTTAAGACTCCCTGAAGATGATGCAGATGCATTGAAACATTTAGGAGTGCTTGTGATATATAAAATATTATTAATATATATGTCATGCATTTGTCATTCTGGATAATAAACTGGAAATGTATATTCAAAGTGCAGTTACCTACCATTCTCAAGTCAAGAGTTTTGGTGCCATGTGAGTCATCTCACTGTCCTGTAATGTACTTGGTATGTGTGGTAGACAAAGAATTAATAGTTTTTGTGGTGGTGTAGGACCACAGTTTACAGTCCACAGTTTATTCTTTTTGTTCACAGTTGTAATCACACTGACACGCTACTACATGCATGGTCCTAGAAGAAGTTGCACAACATACTTTACTGTTGCATATATTTCTACTGCTGTGTATTGCTTAGTTTTCTTGTTTTATTTTTTCCTTTAAGATCTCATTACTTAAGTACAGATTCTGCCTGTGTTAAGTTTGTCGGTGTAACTTCAAAATTTCATCCTCCATCCACATTCCTTATTGGGTTGCAAAGAATATTTTGTATGTAGTGTATGGTTATGTTTGTGATTCATCTGTGAAACAGACTGCATCCCATTGGTTAATTAGTTTAGGCACCGAACAGAGTGTCAGAGAAAATGTTTGTTCAACCATCATGTTGCTGTTTTTTGTTATACAAGAAAGGTTACTTTGCTGTAAAACAAACAAACTCCATGGCCTTAGTACGCATGCGAATTACTTTGCTGTAACAGAGGTTAAATTCATTTTGAAAATTCATTACCGTACCTCATTTCAGGATTTTGTATTAAGTGGTACTGTCACTCCAGACTCAGAATTTCATGTGTGCGTGGTGTTATCACTGATTGTAAGAGGTTAATGTTTAAGACGAATACTGTGAAAATTAGTCACCTGATACAAATTTTTAACAAGGAGGCATGCAGTCATATCATCCTCCAGTGAAGAGAAGTCGAGTCAATTGGATGAAATCAGTTTGTCCTTACCTTTCTAGTGTCTGTTTAGGGACATACTGAGCTTATTGTGTCAGTAGCAGTGGTAAGAGTCGCCCAGTATTTTTGGCTTGCATGGAATATGTGGGTGATCCTTGGTAATTTGCCCTTACATTTTTGAGAATACGCACAGTCAGCACTGTGATATTTTATGTTACTCAAAACTGTGCATGTTTGTAGAATCAATATGTCATACAACATATGCATCCAATGAAATACAGTTAATGACAAGTATCAATCTACTACATGCTTCGGTGCTAGGGTGCCACCATCAGGGAATCTTCTAGAACAAAGGAATACAAGTCCAACATGGTAATCTGGGTATTGCATCACCCACACTGGAATTATTGAAATATAAAATTCTGGAATACGTAAAACTGACAGGCATAAGATTACAGTGTTGTGATATTAAAACTACATGATAGTCAGCTTCTTCAAGTACGAGCCATTTATATTCTGTATAGAGTATGGGTACAGACATCTGTCTCAATATGTGTGATCCGAAGAGATCTTGTCCATATAGAGTGTGTGAAGTGTATCATGTCCAGGGGATCCTGGGGCTATGTAGTATGTTACACCCCCGCAAAATTGATCACACAGATTGAGACAGATGTGTGTATCCATACTCCATACAGAATATAAACGGCTGTGAGCTTGCATTTGAAGGATCTGATTGTCAACTAGGTTTAATATCACAACATGCTAATTTTATGATTGTAAATTTTATGTATTCTAGAATTTTATATTTTAATCATTCCGGTGAGGATGATGCAATGCTGAGATTAGCATGTTGGACTGATATTCCTTTGTTCTAGATGATTCCCTGAGGTTGGTATTCCAGTGCTGAAACATGTAGGAGTTTGGTACATACCATGAGTTGTATTTTAGTAAGTGCATTTGTAGGTTGATACTTTAATATCATTGTGATATGTTAAACATAAAATTTGCTGAAGAAAATAAAATAGAATTCTGCCTCCATTTTGTTGTAAGACAAGAAAGTGAGTTCAAGAAGTGCTGTGAGTTGAATCATTTGCATTATTTATTGCAGTTGTGATTCAGGTAAATGGCAGTGTCCGGGTGTGGCGGAGCGTTGTGTGAATATAACCCAAGTTTGTGACGGGAAGCCAGATTGTCCAAATGGTGCTGATGAAGGAGAAGGCTGTGATTTTGATGAGTGTGAACATCAGGGAGGGTTGTGCTCCAACAAGTGCATGAAGACGCCACTGGTTAGTTCTGCCACAGCTTAATATCTTGATATTTTCCAAAAGATTATTTCATTGGCTACAGTTTTCTGTATTAATAGGTGCCAATTATAACAAGAAGTTTGCATTTTGACATTGGTACTGTCTCTGTCTTATATGATGATAAAAGGCAAAGTCGTCCTTGTGCATGCCATGCAGGCATATTGGAGGGAGTAGCATCATAACTCCACACATTCTTAATCTTGGCAGTGGATGGAGGCATTGGTCAGTTTTATGCCTCTGTTGCTTTATCATGTGGAAAAATGTTCCCTGTATCTATTTACTATGAGGCTGGGTGGGTTCCAGAATGGTATGGGTGCTGTGGAGAAGGAAAAAATCTCAAGCTTATTCATGAAATTTTAGAACAATTGCCTGGTCGTTGAACCCATAGCTCAGTCACTGTACCAGCTGTGTTATTCTGGCTAGCTGTGATGATTGAATTTTGTTTTCATGTTGCAGGGAGCAGTTTGCACGTGTCCAACCGGTGAAGTGTTGAAGAATGACTCTCATGACTGTGAGGATCTAAATGAGTGCGATCCGCCTGGTCGCTGTTCGCAGCAGTGCACCAACACAAAAGGAAGCTACTACTGTAGCTGTGTTCCTGGGTACACTCTGGAAAAGGACAAGCATAGCTGCAAGGCCATCAGTAAGACAAGTTTTCTTTATATTCCCAATGTCTTGGGGTATTGTGCATTATTTGTGCTTCCAGCTGAATAAAATGACGATGTTTGATACTGTACATTTTCTGTGCAGTTAGTACATATAAAAACACATTTATAACCAACTGATTGCACTTTTTGTGGGTTAACATTTACATTGTTAACTCTGTAACATGTTTTTGGCCAATAGTGATACCCACCCTCAGGGAGAGCATTCATGCTTCTGTGTCATCCTTCTTTGTAAGGATGATTGCATGTTGTACGTCGTACAGTATGTTACTCCTAACAGTCCCACCCACGCAAAATAGAATTTCCCATTTTTGTTCTTTGCCCCATACTGTGGTGTAATATAATTATGTTCATTCTGTACGACTGGCAGCAAAAAGCACTTCACAGTTTTTAATTTGTTGAATAATGATGTAGGCCAGTTCTCATCTTGGACTGTCAGAGCCATACTTTATTTTTGTTACCAGTCTTTCTCCTGTAACAAGTAAGGTCACTTCAAAAACATTCCAAAAGATATAAATTGTTTATGTTGTGGTCTTGTGGTTTATGGCATGCTAGTTTAATTAGTGGTTACTCACATATGGGACACAAGTTTCTGTCCTGATCTTCAGGATAGATATTAACATTTTATGCATGATTGTGCAAAGTACAGGCGTGCACAAATCCTGGGCATCAGGTTCCTCAGGAAACTAAATTTTGTACGGTGGCATCTAGAATTTGAGGTGGCCCCTGGATATTTGGAAAATTTGTGCGCACTTTTATACTACAAGGGGCTGCTGATAAGTCCTTAGCCTGACCTACTTCCCGATGTCGTAGGACGGAATCAATAGTGTCATTGGAAAGAGGGGTCTGTTCATGTGCCAAATTGCAAGTCTTTTCTTCTTACAGAAGCTGAAAGGAAGCATGTCAGGTGATGCATGTGTTTTAACAACATGGAGATGCGAGCTGTCATCAAGTTTTTTTTTCCCCCCCCTTCAAGGCAAGGTGCCCAAGGAAATTTATGCCATTCTGACAGAAACATTAGGAGAATATGCACCACCATATGCCACCATCAGAAACTGAGTGGCCCAGTTTAAAGGTGGTGATTTTTCCACCTGTGATGCGCCTTGTCCTGAATGACCCAAAACAGTGACCACCCCGGAAATTATTGATCAAATTCATGAGCTAATCATGGAAGATGGTCAGATTTCGGCTAAACCAATAGCTGAGCAACTGGGCATCTCATGTGAGTGGGTTGGGTCCATCATTCGTGAAGATTTGGACATGCAGAAGCTCTCCACAAAGTGGGTCCCAAAATGCCTGGATGCGGATCAAAAATGTCAGCAGTGCCAGTCGTGTGAGCAACTTTTGGAGTTTTTTCAGCGCGATCCAAATGATTTCCTGTTGCAGTTGGTGACCATTGACTAAACGTGGTTGTATCACTATGACCCGGAAACAAAGCAACAATCATCGGAGTGGTGGCATATTGAGGCTTACCCCACCCTTGCTTCGATTTTTTGGGATCAAGATGGCATCCCCTCATTGATTATCTTCCAAAGGGCCGAACTATGAACGCAGAGTATTACTTATCTCTGCTGGTGCAAATGAAAGACATTTTGAAGGAAAAATGCTGCGGGAAGTTCACCAAGGGGGTCTTGTTCTTGCACGACAATGCCCAAGCTCATTGGGCACTTGCAACCCAGAAGAAACTGGCCTACCCGGGCTTCCAGTGTCTTGATCACCCACCATATTCTCCGGATCTGGCCCCATCAGAGTACCAACTGTTCCCTGGACTGAAAAAAGAATTGAAAGCTCTAGGAAGTGTGTCATCCCCGTTGTGTGTGTGAAACTTGAAAAAGTGTATGTAGTCAAACACAGCTGTGTCACATGAGGTGTGTTTAATTTCTATATAATGGACAACTACATGTTTTGGCCTGTACTGGCCATCTTCAGGTTGTCTTAGGGGAACTTAAGATCTTACATGCATGCATGCTTATAGTCAGATCTTAAGTTCCCCTAAGACAACCTGAAGATGGCCAGTACAGGCCGAAACATGTAGTTGTCCATTATATAGTCATTAAATACACCTTATGTGACACAGTTGTGTTTGACTACATACAATTTTTCAAATTGAAAGCTCACCATTTTTCTTCTGATGCAGAGGTCATTCCTGCTGCGGAGACCTGGTTGGATGGACAACCTTCTGAATTTTTTTTTGAGTGGCTTGCAAAAGTTAAGAAGAACGAGCTAAGAAGTATACTGAGCTTCGTGGGGAGTGTGTTGAATAAATCCTGAGTTTGGTTTGCTGTAGCGTGTTTCCTTCCTGGTCGGGCTAAGGACCTATCAGCACCCCATTGTATTAGTGTTTCTGTACTGCAGTCATCAATCAAAGTGTGCATAGACTAAGAATGGTTAATCCTGCATTGGTAAAACATACACTTGCCTAAAATCTGTGCTTCACTACTGCCACAATGCTGCATAGTAATGTTTTCTTGAAGTTGGATAGACCACAGACAGAATTAGAGAACCTGCTGCTTTGGTGGCAATACTTGCTGGACAGGTTCCCATTTATTTACAGTGACAAACTGACATGATCAGCACAGCAGACATGTATCTTAATGCAAACCCCAAACCATTGCTTGTGCCAGATATTACCTACCAAGAAAAGTTATTACTGAGTGGTTAGCATTTCTGCTCGATATTCAGAAGGGTCTGGTTTCAAATCCTGCTCTCTGCACTAGCTAACCTGACTGAAGTTTTGTGTTTTTTAATTCTCCTGCAGACACGCAGGGTCAGTACCATAAATTAGGCCACATCCACTCCTTTTCAAATTTATCCTTCACCAGGTGTGTACAGATATTCCCAAATTGAGGTGCTGTGTTGAAATTCTAGGTGCCATTTTGAAATTTCAGGTGCCAGAAAGGTTGACATGAAACAAGTTGCTTTCTGAGGATTCACTAAATATTAGGAGTCACACTACACAGTGTCATCATCCAGCATTTGTGCATACCTGTCCATCTCTTATCACATCTTACCATTAGGCATTGTATAGTCTGAACCACTGACTGATTATTAAAACTAGTTATGAATAAAAGTCATGAAGACATATAGGAGTGGAGATAATAGCTCTGTTCATTTGTAATCTTAGCACTAGATGGAAGTGAATGGCTGAATGCTTCAGTGAAGAGAGATATTTCTTGTCTCTTTCTGGAATCAATCTCCAGAATGTCCAGCCGATAGCACAGGCCCTTTATTGACTATTCTATTCCAGCATATAGTTGTAAATAAATAAATAAATAGAATGAAATATTAGCCCTTTTCTCCTTAAGGCTTGTGGTGAAGTTGACAGAGCATTTCTGACCTTTCTTTAGATCACAGTGCAGCTTTTCTCATCATCTCAAACCGTCATTCGATCTTGGTGGCTGACCTCAAGGAACAGGGACTGGAAAGAGTGCCGATCATTGTTGAGAATGTCGTAGCAACGGCTTCCAATATGCACACTGGCACCATCTTCTGGTCGGACATGAAGCTGAAGAAAATCTCGCGATTAGACAGAGGAAGCGAACCACAAGAAGTAAGTTGCATTAAACTTGTACCTGTCTCTTGATGATGCTGTTACAGACTATGGCTGGAGACACTATTTGGATGTAAGACTGAGGAACTTAACATGAGGCTGTTGTAGGCTTTGCAGTGAGTTCCATGATTTTTGCTGTTTACCAGGAAGTTAAGATAGGTAGAGAATGTAACATACGTGAAAGGGGTGGGAAATGTACATTTTTATTAAAGACATAAGAAGCAAAGAGACCACCTGGGAGGCCTAGACAGAGATGGGGGGGATGGTATTAAAATGGAACTTACAGAGTATGAGGTTATGCGCTGGATATCTTTCTCAGAATACTCATCATTGGTAGCCTCTTTGTGCATGATAAAGATTTGTTTATTGTTGTTGTTATCTTGAGAAGGATGGTGTTGTACACTGTGAGGGTATATGGTTGAGGGAAATTATCCCTCCTCTGACTGGAAACCTTGGTGCTAGATGGAGGTTAGTGTTCAGCTTCATATCCAAGCTGTTTTACTGGTGAGTTGGTTCCCACTGTGGTCATTAAATGGAAGGCTAGGTGGGTCTCAGGGCTGGTCTGCATTTTTTGGATAAGAGAGCAATTTTGCCCCTACCAGGAATCAAACTGTGCTTCATCAGTTGTTCAACCCATATTCTGGTCACTGTACTGATTATTCCTGGTTTCTGTAATGATTTTGGTACTTGATATAATTGTCACAGGTGATACAGAATATAGTGTGTGGTGGTGTATTTTTTGCAGTAGTATTTGAGTTTTTGATTGTTTCAGGTGATATCGAATGGTCTGGATCTAGTGGAGGGACTGGCATATGATTGGATTGGGGGCAACTTATACTGGTTGGACTCAAGACTCAATATGATAGAAGTGGCTAATGAGAATGGTCTCAATAGAATGGTTCTTCTCAAGGAAAATATAACTCAGCCTAGAGGAATGGCCCTAGACCCTAGCAAGGGGTGAGTCTTTCTACAGTATGTGGTAAAACTGTGCTTGCTAGTTGAACTAACCACCCATCATGTACCATGTAGTCCCAGAAGTCTTACAAATAAAAAGACATAATTTAAAGTAACATTAAAAGGATACAAATCATGGTGGACCTTTGAAGAGACTTCTGGATATGTGAGACCAGAACGGGTCAACAAGTGGCCGAACTCCGTGAAAGATATATGATGATGATAATGATGATTAAAATGCCTTGTACTCAGTTGCTGAATTTTAAAGTTAACAATGACTAATTACCTATTTTGAACCCTTCAACTAGTAATGTCTGCTGTATTTTTTGACAGTTTGGAGTAAGAATGTTAATTAAAAAAATACATGTTGACGTGGAGTTCAGATGATGTCAATTGTGCTTGCGTACAAACTTTAGGATTGTGATCTCTTTCAGTACTTATGTGGACCAGATAGCAGTGCAGCCATAAATATATGACATTACCACTCAGTGGGTTAAGGGGTATATCTTGTGTAATATTATTTTATAAGATGTGGTGTCATGTGTACATATTGAATACTATAGTATATATTAACCTTTCTGTAAGTGTATTGTGTATTAGTTTAAATTGTAATATCCTGTTTGTTTAGTGATTTCATAACTTATCATTCTACTGTCTGGGTCCTTGGAATGCAAATGTGTATGTGCGTATGTGTGCCCATGCATACATTCCATTGGCATGTGCAGAATGCACCGATTCCTTGCCGTTCTCAGGAGCTTCTTCCATTCCTCTCTGTTATGTACATTTTCCTGCCACCCTTTTCCACCAACTATTCTTCCATCCTCTCTCACCTCATCTTGCCATCTATTTCTTGGTCTACCTCTCAGTCTTGTTGTTCCCAAATTCATATGTAATACCCTTTTGGGAATTCTATTTACTTCCATTCTCTGTACATGCCCAAACAAACGTAATCTATTTAATCTTATTGTCTCTATTATAGTAGGTTTGTTAACACTTGCATAAATTTCTTTATTGGTTAATATCCTCCAATTTTCTTTTTCATTTTCATATACTGGGTCTAAAATTCTTCTATAGCTTTCCTTTCAAAAAAGTTCAATTGCTCTCTATCTCTCTTTGTTAGTTCCCACGTTTCTGATGCATATGTTAATATTTTGTCTATTGTTGTGTTCTTTAGTCTTAATTCTAGTTTCTTTGATGTGTTTTTATTTTTAAAAAAATGTTGTAGCATAAAATATGTTTTGTTAGCATTTTTTATTCTTTCTTGCAAGTCTGTTTGGTGTGTGCCCATGCATAACCTTTATTTGCTTTGGTTAGGGAAGTAATTTTAAATTATTAAAAATATTTGTTTATTAGGTTATTTAATGGTACCTTTGTATCTAAACAGGATACATTACACTGAATGATGTGATAACCAGTGGTGATTAAGTATAAATTTGATCTGATGTACAATTTGAAATTTATGCAGTTTGAAGTGCTGCCAGCAGCATTAACCTTTTGGCCCTGGAGCTGGACATTTACAATTTAGCACAC
>Ga0123353_10009855_pt1 | contig 13242 bp, 5 predicted proteins | sample TergutLab28metaG_3_FD_92763 | JGI IMG/M metagenome (GOLD analysis project Ga0123353, IMG submission 92763) | Labiotermes labralis P3 segment gut microbial communities from Petit-Saut dam, French Guiana - Lab288 P3 | ecosystem: Host-associated > Arthropoda: Insects > Digestive system > Gut ...
GTGCCTCAATAATGGTGGCGAATATGTGGAAACATAGTTTGAAGAATGTAGAATCTGATAACAATAAAATTTTATACGAAACCTTACTCGATTTTTTTAAAGCGAACGGTACTTACTTTCTAAATAAGCCTCGTACTTACTTCCTTGCTTGCTTAATTACTTATTTATTTACTTACTTACTTACTTACTTCATGGAGCTGAGGTCGTCTTGGGAGGCTAACCGGTTCTCAGCTAGTCAAGAAATTTCCCGCATATTTTGGTACCCGAAGGTTCATTACTGCGATTAGAAGAGTCCACCACCTATCCCTCTCCTTTGCCGGATCAATCCAGACCATGCCCCCATCCCACTTCCTGAAAATCCATCTTAATATTGTCCTCCCATCTACGCTTGGGTCTTCCAAGTGGTCTCTTTACCTCCAGGTTTCCCTACCAAAAATCCTGTATGCACGTCTTCTCTCCCCCATACGTGCAATTAAAGCGAGAGTTTGTGGTGAATGTATGTGGTATTTAATTTGATGTCGTGGCTTTACTACCGAAACACTTATTCATGTAGTCTGAAATACAGACTGTACCTGGGTGTCCAAGTCAGTTCAATTGGTGATCACGTAAGACAAACATTTGTACATTCAACTACGTTTAATTTTCAGCTAAAGGTGCTCGAGAATATGGTTCTGACGCAGAAATTTGGGCCTAGAAGTGATGAAGTAACAGGGAAATGGAGAATACCACATAACGAGGAACTTTATGCGCTGTACTCCTCATAAAATATTATTCGGCGATGAAATCAAGAAGAATGAGGTGGGTGGGACATATAGAACTTATACAGGATTTTGGTGGAGGAACATGAGAACAAGAGACCACTGGGAAGAAGATGGAGTAGATGGGAGGATAATATTAAATAGATCTTTATGGCCGTTTATGTGGTTTAATTCCTTTACTAGGTGTCAAAGTTATACATATTTGGCAGATAAAACTGATTTTTTTAACATTAGTAATTTGGTTTAGGGTGGAAAGGAAATTGTAATGAGTATGTACAGCAGCTTAGAGGGAACAGAGAGACAGTTTAGGCCGCGTCTAATGAGACAGCAAGTTTTCCGCTTGTCAGGGTCAAAATTAATGGTTGAGGGAACTCTCTGGAACAGTCGAAATTGTATACTTGGACAGCTTTTGGACATCTTAAATCTTGCGGGGTGAATAACTTGTGGGTCGCACTTGCAGATTAAGAAAAACCCAGTAGGACGCGTTTAGGGGTTCGTACTAGTTACGGCACGGGAAACAGCGTTAAGTTAAGTAGCAGCGAATGGAGGTAACGTATTCAAAATTTCAACTTTTGGACCTGTTGGGGAATAGTGAAATTTAACATTCAGCCAATTGGGAAGTGTAAGAAAATGTAAGAGGGGATGAATTTTGAAAAGTGCAGGTTCGTAAACCGAACGCCAGCAAGTAGTCTGCTTTGTGCCTAGGAGATGAAAAGCCGTGTTTATGTTGCACTAGTCTGATGTACCGTTTACACGATTTGAAAGCTGTGGTTAGAGCAGTTAAATTAACTGCAGTTATTGAAAGGGGAACGTATAACACAATTTTCAATAATTACAGAATAATCGAGCATAATTTGCATAGTGTAACCAACGTAGACAAGTGCATAAAGTTCCAACGTCGCATCCAAACTTAAACATCTGTGACTCAGAATTTGGTTAAATAATAAAAAAAAGTATTGTGACCAGATACTGAGGCGACTCTACCTGTGCTGCTTAGAAATGCTTAGATTCCCCGAAATCAAGACGTGCTAACCGACTGGGCAGCAGGGGCGTGTTGTTCTTCAAAAAGGTGGGTGGGGGACAGGGACTAGATTGATCTGGCTCAGGAAAGGGACAGATGGCGGGCTCTTCTAAATGCAGTAATGAGCTTCCAGGTTCATAAAATGTGCGGATTTTTTTTGACTAGCTGAAGACATGTTACCTTCTCAAGAAGAACTCTACTCCACGACGTTATTAATGAGAAAATATGAAAAGAGACTGTAATTTCCTTACCACATTTCCTCTGTCTCTATAGATGCATCAAAAGTCTTTGGCATATAACGATCAGGCCTAGAGGATGCCTCGGATAAGCCAGGAAATACGGTGTGTATGCACGTGTGTTTTGTCGTGAGTTTGGATTTAACATTTTCTCCATTGAATTTCACCATACGAATAAGTTCAGTCGGTACAGGTAGAAAAATTTTCTGCGGGATGGACGATATTTTGATTGCTGGGAGGGGCAGAGAATTTTTTCTTCGAGTCTATATTTAGACCGGCTCTGGAGTACACCCAGACTCCTAAGATATGGGTACTATGGACCAAAGGCGACTGGGACGCGAAGGAAACCACTTATTTCAGTATTCAGCCGAACACTAAAAAAAAAATAGACCTATTCTGTCACTTTCCCTTATATTATTGGATGTGCGATGCTTTGGTCATTTGTAGAGGGCATCTCATATAAAAAAGGAAGTAAATAAATTCATTAATCTGATGATAGCTTGTTCATAGTCACTGCAGACGTTGCGTTCACTGAAACGTAGGTTAAACGTTACCTGCTGCTGTCACGAAACACTTTAACGTATTCATCACAGAGTCCATCTCAGTTGTGCTTTTTCCACGGTATGTTGTAAACTATTAGATTTACTTACATGTAATTAATTGATGCGGTTTTGTGTACTTATGAATACTTACTGGCGACAGTTAATTACGTGCAGAATGCAGTTGAGGTAGAGTCCGATCGCATTCTTATGGCACCTGTCTGCATGGTCAGATTGTTTACACTCTGGGGTAAGAGGGGAATGGTGCTCATGGAGGAAGAAAATATGCCTACAACAGTGACGTCTTTATTTATACGAGTATAGGTTTATATTCTTTTCTCGGCCATTAGTTTCCATTCTAATAACCCCTCTTCATACCTGCACTTACAAACATATTACTCCATTCAACGTCTTTGACTGTGAATAATTTTATGGTTTCATATCTTGGTGACTTATGGTTTGCGTATTCTTTGAGGAACAGAACTTTGTTTGGTTAGTACAGGACAACAGGAAACTATCTTCCCTGCTTGCAACCAACTAGCCCAACGCCCTTCTAGTACCTCCTGCTTACGATTCCATGCAAAACGACTACAACCGGTTCTTTGCTCGGTGCCATAAAATTGCAGTCGGAGTGTCTAGCTGTTTTGGGAAAACCTTTCCCTGTCTTTAAGGTTAAAAAAAATGAGTGGATTTTCCTGTCTACAGAATATTAAAACGCGAGATTTGAGGTTCTTAAAGCGGTAGCCACGAATATTGCTGTGTTTAGAAATGTGACGTCATTCCTTCATTATATAAGTACCAACATTTCGAAGAAAAAACCTTCGACCTTCTTCCGTGTAGGAATCTTTCCCACTACGTTAGACTATTGATTGTTGCACACTTTGATAAATTAGTAAAAGTGAAAGTAGTCCCTTCCCACGTCAAGAAGACAGAAAGGGAAAATAGGGGTATAGTTCTACCCATTCTTACCTTCGGCACCAGAATATCATGCAATTGGAATAAAAATAGTGTGGTAAAATTGAAGACAAATTTATGACTCTGTGTTCAGTTTCTAGCCCTTCTCTACGGCCCGTTGCCCTATCGCGAAAAGATTTCGTAGAATCGTACTCTGAAATTGTTGGTTTCTTGGAAGCTTCTTTTTACTGTAAGAGAATTCTGTGAAGCCAGGAGTGTATACTGTACACTAGCTAAGCTTCTTGAGGCCCGTGGAGAGTTGTATCAAAAGTCCCTCTACTCTAGATATTGCAGACGGGATTTTCTTCCTTTTCCACCCTCTTTTTGTCACCTGCTGCTCTTCCGCCCGTCTTGTCTATCCACATATAAGTACTTCTCTGTTTGTACCGACTTCTTGTCTGTGTTTGAGCCGAAGGCTTTCTCGAATTTAAATGTAAATCTTCAATACACATTTGAATAAAATATTATCTCAAAAAATTCTATTGACTTATTGTAATCTTGAAAAGAAAGCTAGTCTGTAGGTACTGCATATATCTTATCACGTAACGCCTTTACTCACAACACGCATATCGTAAGTGCTAGCGGAGTAATTTTGGGAATTAATAAAGGAAATAATATCTAAGTAACAAACAAACAATTAACATCATGGATCCTTCTTGGGAAATTTATAGTTTTCCAGAGAGTCCAGCAATTCCCCGCATTTTACGGAACCCGGAGCTTCATTACCGTGCTCACAGGAACCCACCACTTTTCTCTATCCTGAACCAGATCAGTCCATCCTAAACCTTTCCAGCATGTTTCTTTAAGATGTATTTAATATTCTCCTGTCATCTACGACTATGAGTTTGTTAAGTTGCAGGAAACGTTTGTAGTAATGAAAAGGAGCAGAAGGTGGTTACAATTAGAATGTGCACTTGAGTCGGTTTCGTATCATACACATTTGCCGAAGAAGTGTGTAGCATACTTCCAGATGGCGCCATCGCTGAGTGCGTACTGTGGTTTTAAGTTCACAAGAATTTCCGTCCGGAATATACATATTCAGTGAAACTGAGGTTTGAGAGTGTATTTTGTTCGTAATAAAACAAGTACAGTGTGACGAAGTATAATGTTCATAATCGTGGAAATTTTCCGTTAAAATTTGGACGGAGTTTCTACCATTGTTCACAAAACTCATTAGAGATTGTCCAGTGGATATATGATATTACTGCCTTCGTTTGGCCGCCCCTGATTTATGTGCACCCTTCCTTTTCTGGAAACTTCGCGGAAGGAAGGTCCAGGAAAGTGGGCGAGATAGATACTAGATGCAGCAGCGTTAAGATGTTCTCTTCTATCCGATTGATACATAATTACCTTCCTTGTTCACCACCCTGCCTACTGACAGGGGTCTTCATCTTTGTAAACGGTTTTTACCGCAGATATATTTTTGCTTCTTCTAGATGTTTAGACTCCGATTGCCAGCTTATGGCACTTTTGTGAGCGGGTAGTTCACATACAGCATGGCGTACGAAGTGTGTGCGGGTCGTAGGGTGTGAACACGACTGGGAATGAACATGCCTGCAGCAGTGCAACTTGTACTAACTAACACGAACACGATTTTCTTACCTCATTGTATGATTTATTCAGTAGGAGTCCGATGACAGAAGTATCATATTCGTCAGTATTATCTATATGGTGTTCTGTGTTAGTTCCGTATTAGGACTACAGTTCGGATATTCTTGGGAGAACAGTGTTGGTGTTCGCTTAGCAGCGGACTAGACAAAGCCTTGCGCGTTCTGTTAATTCACCTGTCTGTCACTTCCTGTGGGCGAGTCGAACTAATTCTTGGCGCAGTGCCATAAGAATGCGATTGGATAAAACGGCAGTATATTGTGTGACAGAACATGTGTTTCGAAGGACTTCAGAGTGTGCAAGGCAGAACTCCAGACGAATGTACTGCACCTTGATGGTAGTTGGATTTGAGCCTCAAGGTTTGTCCTCCGTCCTGCAGGACAGAACTGTCAGCTCCAGTTCATAGAAATGTCTGCATTTTGCGGCAAATTTTAAATTTCATCAAACGAAAGGTGAAGCTGGTAATATTAGTAGTTGTAGCGGAAACTGAAAGTAATAAATTCCGCTACATATTTCAGTTATTGGCCAATTTATCTCTGTGAAGGCCCGGCTTCGATTCCGGGCCATTTCATGTGGGATTTGTGGTGGACAGAGTGGCACTGGGTTATTCGGCTTTCTCCAGTCAGTATTATTCCACTGGTGCCTCATACTCATTCATTCTTTCATCTCCAACCGACCCTATATAATTTTGGTAATAAATAACATCATTAAAGTTCACACTTGGAAACTTATTGCAGTTCCCTCCGGCGGCTACACAGAGGCTGTCAAAGTAAATTCCATGGTTCTACAACCTCAACATCGTCTAGCTATTACATGAACTTTTAATGTTGTTACCTCCGGTTGTCAAGCTGTTTTGTTCAGACCTTCATTAAGGAAAAGCATTTTGGCCTGGTTGACGTAGAATGGATAGATCTGCAAGGGAATGCTATAGTAGACAGAAAGGCGGAAGCCTTTGTAGTACCGTTCTGACTCCACATGGGACCCATCCTGTGACCTTAATACAGCCGGGTCGGACTTGTGTTTCAGATTGACACTACAGTTAAGCGGAAAAGATTGTGTCAAAGTAAAGTTTTTATGTACGAGAAGTTTTAACTGTGTCAGCCATACTCACTACAGTCACTGAAGAGAATTCGAAAAAAAAACAGTTTTAATTTTGTCATACATTAAAATTCTTAAGGATTATATTTAATTAATTACAATGAAAATGTTATTCTTAGTTGTAACTCTTTCCTCCGGAAAATAATTGAACCTGAGAGGGATGATGTAATGTGATGGGAGAGAAATTTCATAACGAGGATAATGGTACTTGGTATCCGTCTTAAAATAGTAATGTTTGTTCAACGACATTGAGATAGGCGAGACATGTAGCTCGCATGACGAAGATGTAAAGTGCATAAACATTTGAGTTTTAAAATCAGAAGGCTAGAGAATATTTCGGTGATATAGGCTTAGATTTGCATATAACAGTGTTTGTATAGGACAGTGTTTTGTGTTAGGCGCGGTGTGCGCTGTAAGAAACATTCGGCTCCAGTAAGAGGTAGGGGGCAGTACAGATATGTAGGTGTGCCCTGGACACCTGAGAAAGTATCAGTGGACTTCTATAATTCTGATCCAAAGGCTTTAGTTGTATACCTGTTCCTATTTCATATATAAATGAGTTATTTTTTTAATACCATCAACGGCGTACCGCATCTTTCTCTGTTAATGATAACAGACAAAAGCCTTGACGACGACAACAACGTATCTTTCATCGTCAAGTGGTGATGAATAAGCCTAACTGAAGCTTTGTAAGGTTTATTGTAATATTAATATACAAGGATACTCTGTGCCTTTGAGGGTGTTACATCATTATCATCGTCGTCGTCATCATCATCATCATCATCATCATCATCATCATAATCTAGCTAACACGTAGTCAGACAACTTGCTGACCCGTTTAGGTCTCACGCATCTAAAAGTCTCTTAATGGTCTCCCCTGATGGTCTGTAGTTGTTTAGTATTCTCGGTAATCTATTACGGACCATTCGGTTTGTATGTTGCAACCAATTTCTGCTGTATTCCTGCATTTTTTCCAAAATGGAAGTTATATTTAGTTCTTTTCCAGCTCTGTGTTTGTATTATAATCTTTCCAAGTGTACTCTGCTGTTTTTATCATATATTTCATCTGTGCTGCTGTTATTCTTCTTGCGACTCTTCCTTTAATGGTCAAATTTTCACTACCGTGTAACACAGCTGTGAGGGCTAGTATATTGTATAGTTTTATTCTGGTTTTCTTTAACGTTTTCTGTGGTCCAAACATATTGTTAATAATGCCTGTTATTTTCAAATAGTTATTCTATTTGTTATCAACGTTCACTTATTTTTCATGAGATATCAAATTTTCTAAGTAGTCAAAAGAATTTAGTTGTTCTGTAATTTTGTTATCTACAACAGTTTTACTTCTTACTGGATCTCCCTCTTTAAACTCCATCAGTTTTGTTTTCTCTACAGACATTTTTAAACCATGTTCTGTTATTGTTCGTTTTAATTTATTCACAGCTTTCTGCGAGTTATTTTCTCTGTTAGATATTATAAATTTTTCGTCGGCAAACAACAGCTTTAGCATTTGTTAATTTTTTGGAAGTGGAACCCCTTTTATATCTTCCACCCAAAAGTCATCCTCACCTTTTCGTGGTAAACCTTGTTCCCACAGACGAGGCAGTGACGACCGAGTCACAGCGGTATAACTGTTTCATTAGGAACGGAAGAAATGCCATCCCAAAATATGCCTGTCCAGAGTAATCCTAGAGCTGAACTTACCCTGCTCGGGGGATATTCTAACTACGGAAAGTCTCACAAGAAAAGCCGGACGGATTATTCCCAAAAGACGTCTCGGAAAGTTATTTGAAATGACACTTTTTTATATCTTCCGTGTAGTTGGACATATAGTTATGCGTTAAAATGCTTTATCTGCATTACTAAAATGTTGCTTTGCCTGTAAATGATAGTAAATATATCGCCACCATCCAGCCTTGCCTTTAAGAATAGTCTGGAAATGAATCTAATTGTAACTTTGACTGTACAGTAAAAAAAAAAATTGTTTCCGGTTTCTACACTAAACCAAGTGCCTGGTAGCTGAAGTCGTGGTGTTTCTGCAGGTATATGCAACTTAATCGATAACCTTAACTCAGGGGATCGGATAGTGGGCTAAGAGAGAGAAACAGAGGAGAGAGTAAGCTGCATTACCTAATTGGATGTAACTTGTAGCTGAATTGTCACTCTCCCGAGAGGCGTGGTCTTCTTCAGGGTAGTCCAAATTGTGACTCCTTAATCTATATTTGAATTAAAGACGTTAAAAGTGTAGGCTGTAATCACAACGACGCGTGACGTATGGCAGTTAATTGCCATTGAATGTCGTGAGTTGAATAGAGCGGGCGTTTTTGGTACAATGAGGGACACACCAGTTTCGTTATGTTGAACCTGGCAGGGACATTATATTTCCACAAACATTGTTTTATAGCATACATTGATATTCTTATTGGATGTTATGTCACTGTGAAAAGAAACCCCATTGGTAGGTTGCAGGAAGTTTCTCAGAAGTTGCGGAGTCTAGAAAAAGTTGTGAAAGTGAATATTAACGAAGTGTGACATGAGGGACATATTGCTACGGTGTCCTTTTACATACTTACGTTCATCCTTGGTTTTACATCCAATCATACTCCAAAAATTGAAAGGAACGTTTCGGTTAAATACGAGAATAAAATTTTAAGTAGGCCACGACCTGTTTTTTCCACATCCTCTTCCGTTCACCATCCCTCTAGTCGATACGATATTATGCACCAGACAAAATTTCGTACATTGAGCTGCAAAAATGCACGTATGTGAACTATAACGAAATTCGTTTTAAAAATTCTGCAGCATGCTCTAATTTTTTTTTCAGTGAAACTTTATATTATAGGTGTTCTTGCATTAGAATATATTTCTCATGCACAGTTTCAACTGGCCGCACGTTTGTGACAAAATACACGTTGTTTGTCACCTAAGTGCAATAAATTGAAACCATATGTGAGAAATATTTTCAGTGAACATTTTTTAAATATATCAGTTAATTTTATATGTACGTATGCATGTGGCGAAGGGTACCCTGGAAACAAGCATAGCTCGCAAAGGATATTCCGGTTGTGACAATGCCGAACGTGCAAGCGGGAGAAGCATTGTTTCAAAGCTGTTAACAATAACGTGAGTCAAAGTAAAAGTAAATGAGAGAGACGTAACAAAGTAGAGAATGTGTGGTTAGTGCAACGATTGTAGGCTTTCTTTCATTTTTTTGGTGTTATCCTCTTGGGAATCGTAAGGGCTTACAACAGAGCATAAGACCGGCGACAAACCTTAGCAGATCCTCTTAAACAACCTGTCCTTGCGGAATTCAACACAACTGGTCTTTCGATACTTTCGCATATGCAGAAATATTGTTACATATTGCTATTGTTATTTTACATAATCAAGTTTCGCAGTAGCTTGTCCAGTCGCTTTAAAAAAGTAAACGTTTCAGTATCTCTTTGGGTTCCTCACCGAAATTCCTTCAGGTAGAAACCGCAGTGCTCGTCTGCGGGGTTAAATCTGTCATTACTTGTATATAAAACTTTTGTTATAAACATTTAGCGACTGAGGCTCCCTCATAGTCGACATGATTATAGGTTTCCTTACACCGTATCTGTCTTGTTCAATTGTGTTCTAAATTAAATCGAGTCCATAAATGTGAGTTACAGTTTCAAAGTCACTGCCCCCAGTGGAAGACTTCATAAATTTTTTTTTTGATTTCTTATGGGAATAGACGGACGGATAGAGCGGCTTTATTAAGCGGTCAGCAGAAATGCGGGAGCACCTGAAATGGATAACGGACAGACATTAAAGAAGGGAAGGACGATAAATAAACCGGCAAAAAAAGAAAGGAAAGAAATGAAAGCTACGCGAAGTTGTGACGTATTGTGGATGAGGATTTAATGTTCTTGGATGTGATGACATTCCTGAGGCAGCATGGTTCTCCGAAACGTCAGTAACTGCCAGTCTGCGCGGTGTCATATTCCAAAAGACTTTAATCTTCAAATAAACGAAAATGTGAAAAGAAGTGTGTGCTGCTGAGTTACATGCATAAGGCGACTTTTACTCTGTGCCACACAAACGCAAGATATATATATATATATATATATATGCGAGTAGGTACTGCTAAGCACTTCCCGTGTAAAAATTAGTAGAGTTCTTGAAAGAAAATCCTTTCTAAGCCGGAAAAATTTCAGGTCCGTTGGCATTCTGTCATAAAAAGATCTTATTGGATAATGTTAATGTCATTCTCCTGATTGTATCTCATGAACTTACTGTAGCAAACTGATAACAATTTTTAGAAAATTACATGAAATTCCTTATTGCTGTGGCGGTGATTTTGCTCTTCCTGTAAAAAAAAAGTGTTGTATCTGACTGTATATTAGACAGTTGGTCGCACTGTAGTCGTCATTCTTCTCATTTCTGTGTTATTGTTATTATTATTATCATCATCATCATCATTATATCATCGTAATCATTATCAACAACAGAGGTATAACATCTCTTGGGCTGTTACATTTTTTGGGGGTCTGTCCATTAGTTCCTCGTTCGACCTCCATTTCTTCAGTCAGTTGTGGTATCAGCCTCCTGACAATTTCTGCACTCAAGTAACTGCTTCCTTTAAGACACACTACCAAATTTTCGTATCGAAAGACGAATGGTGAAACTACCACCTGAAGGCTTTAGTTCAAATCCATGGTTGTACCGTCACCCAAATATGGGGTTGCCTCCCCCTGTTCCGTCGTACCAAAGTAGTCTCCTAGCCAGCCTTTGAGCTTTTCACCCTTATCTTGTACAAGTCCAGCATTCCTCCGGCAAGGGAGGGGTGTCTGTACCGCCTGTTGCAACACTCCGAAGATGATCCCGTCTGTTGCAATCAGCAGTGATCCTGTGCAGAAGGTCGGCATTTACTCCGTTGAACTGAATCCTTGATAGGGTGTTCACCTCCGCGACTACGACGCATCTGTTCCTGAGTATGCTGAGGTTTATTTCAGGCTTCTTTAATCCTTTCAAGTATAGTGTTTACTGTACGTACCACCAGGTTTAGCTCTGGAGAATTCTACATTCTGCCCGCACAGTGTATTTATATGTTTTATATGGGTCTTAGAACAAACAGCGATTATTTCCCTGTACAGCATTAACTAATTGGTTTTTGATAACCGAGACGGAGTGTGCTTAATGCTTATATAGACATATATAATTGAGGCTAATATTAGACTTTTAAAGCGTTTATTATGCTTCATTTGGGCATGTAAATACAAAGAAAAAGTAGAATGTGTCATTTAAGTCTTTGACATTCATACTGGGCGTATAGGCTGCCAGAAGATCAATTTTTAGTTTGAAAGAGCAACAGTCCCGATTGAGCATTTGCGTGGGTATTGTTAATTGTTGCTGGATAACCTTCATGTAAGCCACGATCGCTTCTTTCAACACCCTACACAAATCATTATTCAGAATTGTTATAATGTGTGAGCCATGTAATATGTTAAAGGTTAAAACTAAAACAATCCCTGTGGAGGCTCATTACAGGCCCAGAGGGTTCCAGGAGGTTCGGGCCCACAGATTTCGAGACAATCGGCACATGAAGATGGGAAGGTTGTCAACCCTACGCACCGGGCACCTTTACCCCAAGGAAATATTCCTGATACTCATTTCTGTTAGACGCCGAGTCGATCCCAGGGCTATAGTGCGGCCAGAGGGATTAAGTCAATAAGAACTTCCAATCACACCAACAGGTAATGAACCCGCGACCTTCCGCCTTGTAGTGCAGTGCCTCAACCAACTGAACCACCGCGGGCCAAAGCGTAATAGGTACATTTTAAAAATAGAAATTAAATAAACTGAGGATTCATGGAGACTGATATCTTGAGAAAGCACGGCTGTTGAGCCAGTTTTACTAGCTGTGACTGTACTTGGTTTATATCTGTATTAATGTTTGTGTTTTCTTTATTACTGACTGTGACAAATTGCGAACACTGGAACTGGATGACGCAGGCTCTGGTTCTGTCGTTGAATGGAGTAGTTCAATTTTAGAAGTTACACCGGAAGGTTATAAAGTGTATACTTCATTAGTGGGGCTGAATATTCGATACAGAATTACCTGTGATTTTAACAGTTGGAAGCTACGGGGAAGTTTGTTTGTGGAAGTCTTTGTTTCAGATAGGATCTGCTAAACAACACGGACAGTAAACACTTCATTCGGAAATAATCATTCCACTAGACAAATTAGGAAAGCATTCTGTTTAAAGGCACAGGACTACACAAAATAGAGAGCGTTGTGATGACGTAATACAGTCCTGTTACCGCTATTCCACGAGTTATTCTGCGTGACTTTATGTCTGTCCGTAACGCCTGAAATCTAATTTGTGTAAAAGTTTTCGCGGCGACCGGATGTAGTGGAGCCTTGGTGGGCGAGCAACCAAGAGAACATACAATTTCATAGGCTGTCTATCTTTCTATTATCAGAAGTTAATGTGATGATCTGGTGATGGAGGTAATTGTATACACTGGATACTATCTCCAAATTTCACACTGCTTATCTCCCGAGAAAGAGTCAATTTATCCTGATGTTTCTCTAACCGTTTGAGTACGGTAGCTCTTTCGAGACGTGTTAGGAGATGCACGCTTCCTTTGCGATAAAGCTGCTGTTCTTGGGGAAGCAATATAAGAAACATTCAGCATTTTCTTTCCTTGGTAACTCGACGGCCATTACAATCCTTCTGTTTCCACGAATCAGCAAAGAGTGTATAACACACGGCAAATTACAGATAAGATTTATTCTATCCAACTTATTCCACTGGTATACATCAATATAAAAATAAAAGTTATTGCGACATGTTTCGGCTGATGCACTTAGCTATCACGAGGGAATACATGAAAAGGTGTAGAATTCTTAAGTAAATATGACCTTTGCATGTACGTGTATCAGTTTAAATATGTTGGAATTAGGTTTCTGTGACCGTGCATCGTGAGCAAATTGTGAAGTGAGAGAGAAAACCAACAAGATGCAACAGTTAGATGTTTATTTTTAACAATTTCTCAACATA
>Ga0123353_10009856_pt1 | contig 13242 bp, 7 predicted proteins | sample TergutLab28metaG_3_FD_92763 | JGI IMG/M metagenome (GOLD analysis project Ga0123353, IMG submission 92763) | Labiotermes labralis P3 segment gut microbial communities from Petit-Saut dam, French Guiana - Lab288 P3 | ecosystem: Host-associated > Arthropoda: Insects > Digestive system > Gut ...
AACTGGTTTCTATCCGATTTTCTATACATAATTCACCCCAAAACAGCATTTTTTCCGGCTTTTCTATCCTTATGGTACCACAAAACGTCCTGTTTTTCCACTGTTTTCAACGCTTTTGGGGTTCTTCAGCAGACCCTAATTAAACACAATAGGAATTTACAGTTGCATTTAACAATGAAACAAAGAATTAAAAAGTGGCAGACATTTTGGTTATGAATCAGCGCAACCGCTACTCCAGCAACGCGCTGATCGGCTAATAACACAACAAACAACGGCACGAGAAAAATTCTTCTTTTGCCGTTGCGTGTTGCTTGGGGGCTTGGTGGAAGGGGTTTGCTGGCGCTGAAAAAACGTTTACCTTAAATATCCAGGCAACTGTTGCATTCAGCCGCTTAATACTTTATGCTATAGATAATTATTTTAAACGAGGGGATTCACAGAATGAAAAAACGCGTTCTTAGCATATCGCTGTCTGCGATTGTTTTGTTTTCATCATTTGCCTTAACATGTGGCCAAACGCAAGCGGCGGAGGCCGGCTACATAGAAGTCATACCGCCTAAATATGATAGTATAAGGGATTTTTCAGAAGGATTAGCGCCGGTTATGATTAACGGCAGATGGGGATATGTCGACGAATCTGGTAAAGAAGCTATTCCGCTTAAATATACTTTGGCATTTGAGTTTTCCGAAGGTTTTGCAAAAGTTCTTCTTGATGGAAAATGGGGTTTTATCGATAAGGCTGGCAATGAGATCATCCAGTTTAAATATCACGACGCAAGTAGTTTCTCAGAAGGTTTGGCGGCGGTTTGTTTCAATTTCAAATGGGGCTTTATTGATAAGACCGGAAATGAAGTCGTCCCGCTTAAATATGATAATATGCTCGAGTTTTCCGAAGGTTTTGTAGCAGTCATGCGTAGAGATCAGGAAGCCGGTAAATGGGGCTTTGTTGATAAAGATGGCAATGAAACCGTCTCGCTTAAGTATGATGATGTATATCCGTTTTCCGAAGGTTTAGCTAAAGTTGAGATTAACGACAAATGGGGCTTTGTTGACAAAACCGGTGCTGAAGTAATCCCACCTAAATATGATTTTTTGTTTGAGTTCTCAGAAGGCTTGGCGATAGTCGGGTTAGACAGCAAATGGGGTTTCATCGACAAAACCGGAAATGAAGTTATTTCACTTAAATATGATTATGTGGGGAGCTTCTCCGAAGGATTGGCACAAGTTGGCTTAAATGGCAAAAATGGCCTCATCGATAAAACCGGCAAAGAGATTGTACCTCTTAAATATGATGATGCAAGGAATTTCTCGGAAGGTTTGGCTCCGATTCGGCTCAACGGCAAATGGGGCTTTATCGACAAAATTGGAAATGAAATAATACCACTTAAGTATGATGCTGTGGATTCTTTTTCTGAAAGCATTGCGCCGGTTCAGCTCAACAGCAAATGGGGCTGTATTGATAAGGCCGGCAAAGAGATTGTGCCGTTTAGGTATGATATTATAGGTTTTTTCTCAGAAGGCTTGATATCGGTTCGGCTCAACGGTAAATGGGGTTATGTCGACATGGCTGGCAATGAGATCACCCCACCTAAGTATAATAGTGTGAATGGGTTTTTCGAAGGATTGGCAAGGATCACGCTCAACGGCAAACAGGGATTCATTGACAAAACCGGCAAAGAGATTGTGCCGATTAAGTATTCTGCCGCGTGGCCGTTGTCGGAGGGCATAGCGCGAGTCGAGCTCAATGGCAAATGGGGTTTTATTGCTATCACCGAAGCTGAATCTGATAATGGGATAAAGGTGCTTATTAATGGGGTAGAACTGTCTTTCGACCAGCCCCCAATCATCGAAAACGGCAGAACCCTTGTACCGCTGCGCGCGATATTTGAGGCGCTTGGAGCGACGGTAGACTGGAATCCATCAACTCAGACCGTCACCGCGGTAAAAGATGATATAACCGTTACACTGAAAATCGGGAGCGACGTTTTGGTTAAAAACGGCGAAGAGATAGAGCTTGATGTTCCTGCAAAAATCGTCGGGGGCAGGATACTTGTTCCGGCAAGGGCAGTTGCGGAAAGTTTCGGCGCGGAAGTTGAATGGGAACCGGCGACAAAGACGGTAATAATTACAGATTAAACCCTATGGTTTATAGCCCAAGTTTATTTAATCGATCAGCGTAACCGCCAATCCAGCAACGCGCTAATCGGCTAATAACACAACAAACAACGGCAAGGGAAAAAATTCTTCTTTTGCCGTTGCGTGTTTGGGGGCTTGCCACCGCAGATAAAACGGTTACCTTAAATATTTCAGGCAACTGTTGCATTCAGCCTCTTAATACTTTATGCTATAGATAATTATTTGATATTAAGGAGAAGCATAGAATGAAAAAAAGAATTCTATCTTTTACGCTTGTGGCATGCCTTGTCTTTGCGCTTATCCCTGCAGTCTCGGAGCTGATGTATTATTCGGATAAAACACTCGAAGCGGGTGTGGTATACAATAACGGAAAATAAGCCTCCTCACACCACAGAACCCCGCCGTGAGTACCGGAATCAGCGGCAGCACAAGCAAGCAGCCCCGAAGGGGAGCCCGAAAGCCCCCTATCGGAGCGTTTTATTCTATCTCATTCCAATCACAGTAATGAACGGAACAAGCGAAGCCATGAATTGTGGCCACGGGAAGTCTAAGAACCATTCCAAGTTATTTTCGTCTCCTTCAAATGGCTCCATGCCTAAAAACCGGATTTGATCCTGATCAATTTCAAAAACCGCTTGGATTGGAATTTACCAAAAGAAACTCAGGATAATGCAATGAAAATGCTGATGAATATAAAGCCGGAATGACAAAGACATATTGCTGCCTATGCTAGAGAAAAATATTAAAAAAGCATACGAAGAACAAGATTTTATGTGGTTGGCAGGGATAAAACATTTTATGCAAAACGCAACGATACCTGAAGCCGATTTTGATGACAAAAGTGTTTTCAATTTATTAGCATATGCAGATTATTAATGTTTACAATGATTTTAGCGCACATCGATAATGCTTTCAATCTGAATCTAAATGGAGGTTTTTATGTTTCAAACAGCTTCAGGGGTCACAATTCCTTTCCCTGAAAGGATAAAAGAAGAATTCCAAGTTTTTGAGAAAAGTATCTCATTTAACTTGAGTTTTGAAAAAATAAAACCTTTGGTTGATGAATTCATCGATCAACTTATAGAACCATTATTCTTCGTTCTTGAAATACCCTTATCACTGGATAAGAATTATTTACTGCGTTACAGGCTGAGATGGCTGGCAAATAGCAATATTTATGTTAGGGCGAACAAAAATAAAAAAGATTTTTCTAATTATAACTTTAATTGTAATGGCATTTATCCTGGCGTTAAGAAGGATGGTTCCGATAGGCATTGGGCAGATCATGGGAAAATTGTAACTGAAAAAGACATCATTCCAGAATATCTGGAAATGACAGGGCAAAAAGAAGTAGAGAAAAGCAAATTTAATGTTGCCAATATTCCAAAGATATACCCGATTGACAGAATCAATGAATTGGAAAACAGGAAGCGTTGATTTGAGATATTTGTTTTTTGATTAGTAGAAGCAACGAAGTAGAAAACCGGAGGAGTACATATGTTGGTTATACTTCCATTTTTATTAGCAGGTATTTTATTTTTTACAACACATATTATTTGCATTGTTTTCGCGGTTTCAGCAATCAAATACGGAAAAAAGGGGAGAATAATCAGCAAAGAATCTATTAACTCAAAACTTGGCATTAAGTCGGTTCCATTGATGAGAAAATTGTAACGATAGAATTTTGCGACGCTTTCGTCCTCCTCCAGCATTTTGGCCGCGGCTTCGCCGTTTGCGGCAACCGTGCAGGAAATGCCCAAGTTTTCGGCAACGAGCAGGAAAAATTCATGGGTTTCTTCCTCGTCGTCCACCATCGGCAGCATGGTGTTCTATGGCTACCTCCGCTTCGAATAAAAAATTGCCGTGCTGCATGGGTGCGGCACGGCAGGCGGTGGCCTCAATATTTGCCGAAATCCCTGTTGTCCGTAAGCTCGTATTTAATCTAGTTTGAACTGTGCGATTAGTTGATGCAGCATATCAGACTGGCCACTCATCTCCTCAGACGCGGCAGCACTTTCTTCAGCGGTGGCGCTGTTCTGCTGAACGACCTGCGCCACCTGGTCAAGGCCGGTGTTGATCTGCGCTATATCCAGCGACTGCTCCTCCGACGATCTGGCTATTTCGGATACGAGTTGGCTCGACTCGTTTATGCCGGTCACGATCTCCTTGAGACTCTCGCCGGTTTCGCTTGCTATGCGGACACCGAGTTCAGCTTTATCCATTGAGTTTTGGATCATGGCGCCGGTATCCTTAGCGGCTTCTGCGCTCTTGGCCGCGAGGCTACGGACTTCCTCCGCCACCACCGCGAAGCCCTTGCCATGCTGACCCGCGCGGGCGGCTTCTACAGCCGCATTCAAGGCCAGGATATTGGTTTGGAAGGCGATATCGTCTACAGTCTTTATAATCTTGCTGATGTTCTTGCTGGACTCATTGATATCGCCGACTGCTGCTATCATTTCGTCCATCTGTCGGCTGCCTTTTTCGGCGTTCTCTTTAATCGATTTGGACAGAACTGCGGTTTTGCCAGAAGTAGCAGCGTTTATTTTTGTTTTTTCCGCTATGTCCGCGATTGAGCTTGACAGCTCTTCAATAGAAGCCGCCTGCTCGGTAGCGCCTTGAGCCAGCGACTGCGCGCCGTCTGCGATCTGTTTTGAGCCTGTGGAAACTTGAGCGGTAGCGGCCTGAATTTCGCTGAACATGCTGTTGAGGTTATCAACCACCTTCGTAAGTGATATCCCAACTTTGTCTTTGTCAGACAATATATGAGGTTGGATGGTAAGATCACCGTCCGCTACCCCTTCTAATACATCCATCTCATGATTTATCCCTTTCATAAAATCAGCGGTGGCTGCAATAAGCTGCCCAATTTCGTCCTTATATTTTGAATACCTATCGACTACCGTAACCTCCTGCGGGCTGAACACAATATCCCCCGTGGCGCTTGCTTTTTTCATAAAGGTGGTGAGGGGCACAAGCGGCTTGCTGATAAGACTGGGGATGTAGAAAGCCATAACCGCTATAATCACGAGGAATATCGCCATTACGACCTGCGTTTGAGCGGCGGCATCGCTCAAGACTGTGCTGACATGCTGAAGGGCTTCCAATTGAATACGGGATAAACTAGTGATATCGCTACTTAAACGATCAGCGTATTCCTTCGCCATGCTCTCAGTTACTTCCTGTGCATTGTGCATGGCGTTGCGATATGCTTGGTCATCAATGTCTACATAGCCGACGCCACGCAGAATATCAACAACCGTCTTGGAGTCTGTGCGGTATTTTTCGACCAACGGCATGATCGTATCTATCATGACCCTCGCGCCATCCGTCACAATTTGACGCAAATCAGCCAGTTCGTCCCTCGCAGAAATGAGCACGGTATCCAGTTCAGTATATAAAGCGTCAAGGTTTGCCATTGTATTATTCGGATAGTATATCTCGCGTATGATCATCCGTGCCCTGGCATAGTTATCCTTTACATTGAATACATGGTCAAACTGTGCTTCGGTTATGTCTATTGCGTTAGAGTAGTCGGCGTCGTTTTTTCCATAAAGTACAAGCGTGACTGCATTGACGCCGACCGCGATTGCGAGGACAAGCATGAACGCCACGAGAAGTTTGCTGCGGACTTTAAGATTTTTGAACCATTTTCATAATTTGTTACCTCCATTTTTTACGTATAAGCGTATGATGCTGGCTAATATTAAAACTTGGATGCACAATAATTATAACCCGCCGATCAATCGCGTTTAATGGTCTAATATAAAAAATTTTTAATCGCGTAACTATACTTTTATCCGTATAAAGGCACTTGCAAAAAAAAGGGGAATCGTGCTATAATAACAAACAAACGCAGGAATTATAGAAAATTGCGCGGGTATCAGTTTATGGTAAGTCATGTTACAAAAACGAATAAAACGAAAACAAACCGGGTCGACGACTCCAATCATCTGACCCGAAAGCGTATCAACGCGCTTTTAGCGGACGCGGCAAATAACCCGATCATAACCGTGTGCGCGGGAGCGGGCTGTGGAAAAACGTGTGCGGCTCTCGACTTTTTCCAACAACGTAACTGCTCTTGCTCATGGATGTCGCTCAATGAACGCGACAACTCCGCAACTCGTTTTTGGGAAAATTTTACCGATACTGTCGCGCACTATGATATGTCCGCTGCCGACGAGTACAGGAAGATAGGGTTTCCCGATACAGCGGAAAAATTAGATCAGTTAATGGTTATCAGAAACAATATGCTAATAAAAAAGCCGGGTTACTTTATATGGGATAATTTTCATTTATTAAAAGAACCATCCGTGCTTCATTTTATTGAGAAGATGGCAAATACGATTCCAGTGAATTCGGTGATGGTTTTCATTGGCCGTGATATGTCAGCGATCAATATTGATGTTCTCCGGGTTAAAGGTCTTATTTCGGAAATAAATGAAACGGATTTACAATTTACCAAAAACGAGTTGTCAAAGTATCTGAGCCAAGAGGGGCTGTCTTCCGACAGCCATACCATGCATGAGATATATGAGGATACGGGCGGATGGGCTTTCGCGGTAAACCTTGTAGCGCGGTCACTTAAAAAATCCCCGAATTATTTCGTTTATATCAAAAAAACGTTGAAACAGAATCTTTTCAAATTGATGGAGCTTGATAGCTGGGATAATGTTCCCGCGCGTCTACAACGCTTTATATTGCGTCTTTCTTTAGTGGATTACCTTTCCGCGGAAATAGTCGACATTTTAGCGGAAGGGGACGACGAATTGTTATCAGGATTAAGAAATCAGAATGATTACATACGTTTCGACAGTTCTGTTGGCAAATATTTGATCCATCATTTGTTTTTAGACTTCTTGCGTACCAAGCAAAATATTCTGACAAATGAAGAAAAACGCGGAACCTATAAAGCGGCTGCGGATTGGTGCAAGCTGAACAACTTTAAGATGGACGCGTTCGGTTATTATGAAAAGGTTGGCGATTATGAGTCCATCGTTTCTATTTTCAAAGAATTGCGCGAGCATACGACATATGACCATGCGCTTTATGTCAAGGGTATCCTTGATCGGGCGCCTGTCCAAACAGTAGACAATGTGTACTATTTCGCTTCGGTACACTTATATATACTGTTTTATTTGGGGCGGTGGCAGGAATTCCAAACGGTTGCGGAGAATTATGAGCAAAGGTTCCTCAAACTGCAAGAGGACGATGTTCGTAGAAACTGTACATTGGGCGGTATATATTTTCACTGGGGTAATATGCGGCAATTGATGAGTACATATGATGACCGATATGGCCGTGTGGAAATGCTGGCTATGGAAGCTTGCGTCCATTATCAAATGAAAAACAGAGAACTAGCTTTTAATTCTTTGCGGGAAGCATATGAAACGGCGGCGCCTAACAATATTATTACTCCGTTCATTGAGCTTGGCAAGGATATGCGAACGCTCACTACAACAATCTTGCGCGAACAGGCTGATGGCGCGGTTCAGGGCACGGTCATTTCAAAATCTTGGCTGGAAACGATCAGGCAAAAAGCATCTTCTTTTGCAAAAAACCAATCAACGCTTATTTCGGAATATAATAGGAATAACGGTAACAACAAGATTTTATCCGCCCGCGAACATGATGTTTTGACCGATTTATATAATGGACTCTCACAATCAGAAATTGCCAGCAAACGAAATCTTGCACTCAGTACAGTGAAGATGGTCACGCACAACATTTATGGAAAGCTATATATCCATAAGATTTCCGACCTTATTCGCATTACTGCGGAACAGGGACTATTATAATCTTGGTTTTAATAACTGTTCTTAAATCGGTGTTCAGATTCGCCTTAAAACGATTGTGTCACAACGGTTTCGCCCGGTGTTCCAAGGCGCAGTTTTTCTGCCGTTTTTTCATTATGAATACAACGGTTCAAAAATAGTGGCTATCAATATGATACCCCAAAACGGTGTAACAAAAGCGTTTGCAAGCCTATGAGTGAAAACTTGCGGGTCGTCAATGATGGAAAGGGCCGCTATAATACCGCCGAGCAATGCTAAAAATGATGATATAATAAATTTCAATAGAATGTAGATTATTATGAAAATAAGGCCAGGTTAGGACGGGCATCCGGAGAATACAAAGATTGTAATCATAGCTTGTTCATGATAAAATGATCATATTATTTGGGAGGAGCTGAAGTCCATGAGAATTAGTTCATATGTATCATTCTGCGGAAACTGCGCAGAAGCAGTCGCGTTTTATGAAAAGGCTTTTGATGTAAAAGCAGAGATCATGAGGGATAAGGACGCACCGCCGGAGCAGGGTTATCAAATGCCGGAAGATACACAAAGTTTGGTTATGCACGCTCAATTTGAACTGAGGGGCGAGATTGTCATGCTTTGTGATATGCCGCCTGAGTATCCTGTTAAGACTGGGGACAACATCGCTATAATGGCTGAGTTTGATGATGGGAATCTGTAGGTGGTTGATAACGAATGTTATTCAACCCATTTTTTTTATAGGCAACTGAAAATATTTAACTGGTTCGACAAGCTTTTATGAATAGGAGGGATTAAAATGACTAACAACATCGTTTTTGGCAAAGTAACCGATGCAAACGATAGCCCACTGGCAAACGTAAAAGTGGAAATCCTTCATGCGGATATGCGGGATTGGCAACTGCTGGCCGAAACTTTTACGAATAGGGATGGCCAATATGAAGGCACATGGTCGCGTGACCAATTAAAAGAGAGAGCCCGGGAAGAAACAGATATTGTGGTCAAGGTTCTGACTAAAAAAACGAATACCGAAATCTTTCGATCATCAATCGATGATGTGCGGTTCAAGGCGTCCGACAGAGAAGAAATAAATATCAAAATCCGGCAGCCTTTGCCCAAAGAGGATATCGAGTTTAGCTTTCTTGTCAATGAAGTAAGCAGTTTGGCGAAACGAATCCCTATCACCGAGTTACAGGAGAATGAGGAGCACCGTGATGTTACTTTTCTCTCCAAAGAATTAGAAGTGCCTGCCGAGAAGATTGAACATTTGGTGATGGCGCATCGTTTGGCGAATAGTTCAAAAATAAATCCTGTTTTCTTTTATGGCTTGTTCCGGATGAATACCTTAATTTATAATAATACGGAAAACAAGAATATGCGTCTTTCAGTAGGGTTGACTGATGACGAGAACATTATTTTATACGATTTGGCGCTTACCGACCAGGGTAAAATTTATAGTGATATTCAACAAGCCGCTGAGGAAATGATTATTCCTTCCATGGATCAAAAAGATTTTGCATACAGCCTGACGATTATAAATACCTACATACAAAAAGCGGTAGACTATTATGAAAATGAACATCCTCAAAAAATAAACAATCTGTTCAACAATCTTTTTAAAGAAGAAAAAATACAGGAAATGCTGGAATTGTTGGGGGATGATAAAAAAGGCGTCAATGCCTTTTTTGAAAAGCTTTTTGACCCTTCGTTATTTGCTGTAAAAAAAGAGGAAAAAGCTAATACAAAAGAGCAGATCAAAGTATTAGACAAAGCCGTTCTTGATAAAAGAACCTTATCAAAAACAATTGAAAATGCCGAAGATGTAAAGAAACTTGCCAGCTTGAACAAGGCCGAATGGATAAAAGAATTGGAAAGAGCTGAAACGCCTGTACTGAAGAATCAGAAAAAAATCGTTTCATTTTTAAATAAATACGATGATTTTGATCTGACGAGAGATAATGTTGACTTGTATTTGAAAGAAAAAAAGGTAGAAGATACAGAGGCAATAAATGAAGAACTAAAATCGGTACAGCGAGTGTTCAGGTTAGTTCCGAATTACAGTAAAACAATGGCGTTAAGGGAACAAAATATAAAATCATCACAAAGCATTGTGGCAATTGGCGAAAAAAGATTTGTAAATGAGGTTGCGCTAAAAGCAGGCATTGATGAAAGAGAAGCTGAAAAAATATACCAACTGGCCGAAACCAGAAATAATGCCGCTTTGTTGATAATGGGTAACCTGCATGACAACCTGAGGGCTACCGACATCGCTTCTTTTAATAGTTCATTATTGTCAAAACTAAAATCTTTAGAGGATGATTTCCCTAACCTTAAATCGCTTTTTAAACTTGTTGATAATTTAGAATGTGAAAATTGCAGGTCGGTTTATAGCCCGGCCGCCTATTTGGTCGAAATTCTTCAGTTTTTAGAAAAACGAACAGTGATTGCAAAATTATTCAAACGAAGGCCGGATTTAGGAGATATAGACCTTGGCGGCCCTAATTCCAATACTCCCGTAAAATATATTGACCTTGTATGTGAAATTTTGGAAGAGGTGGTTGCTCCGGATAAAGGTGTTTATTATACTGGAGTGTTATCGGATGAATCCGATCCGTTAAAAGGTAAAATATCAGCTGAATTACAGACAGCTTTAGCCGGACTTAAAGTATCTAGCGACGCTTTGATTTATGAAACAGAATCAGCTTATGAAACAGAATCGTCAACAACAGGGCCTTATTATCTAAGGGATAAAGGTATTGTTTGTAAAATTGAGAATATAGGGGAAAGCCACTACAAAATAAACCGCCTGCGACAAACTTTCGCGACAGCAGAAGAATTGGATGCTGCGCCTGAATATGTAAATGAAGAGGTATATAAAAAACTACTTGATTCAAAGTATGCTTTTAAGCTGCCTTTTGATTTATTTCATACCGAAGCAAAAGAATATTTCAATCGCTTTGGCTTAAACAGGGCGGATTTGATGAGAGCTTTTCAAAGTGAAGCAATTCCAACGGACGCCAACATTGCTGTGGAACGATTGGGATTAACTGCAGCAGAAACAGATATTATTGTAAAAACGCCTTCACCAAATGACAACGCTGCGCAACAGCAATTTTGGAATGTACCAACTTACAGTTCTGTGGTTGATTATTTAAAACGAGTCGATTATTTTTTAGACAAAACAGGCCTTACTTACAAGGAATTAGATTTACTGTTGAAACTCAAATTCATTGATAACAATAAAAACCTGTATATCCGGCATGATGAGTTGAGCGGTGATACTGCTAAAAAATCCATTATAAATTTAGACTTAGATGTAGTAGACCGTATTCATCGTTTCTTAAGGTTACAAAAGAAAACAGGCTTGAAGTTTGAAGTTTTGGATGAAATCATTTCACAAAAGAGGCTTGGCGAGGGCCGGTTGGATGAAAAATGTTTAATAAAAATTGCCGAAATAAAGGAAATAACAGAGAAAATAACGGTTAAAATTGAAGAATTAATCGGGTGTTACGGTGAAATTCCCCATGCCATATTGAATGATGGAATAAAGCCGCTCTATGAACAAATATTTTTAAATAAAGCAAAAAATGGGGCAATAAATGAAGAATTTTTGCCTGAAAATTTTGCAAATGGCTCTAATCCGTTGAATGATGTCAACAACATCAGCTATTTGGCGGCTTGTCTTCAGTTAAACCCCAAAGATTTAATGTTTCTTATCCCATTTCTGCCTGACAAGAATCTATCTTTTTCGAACTTGAGTTTTCTTTTTGCAGCATCTAAACTGATTACAAAACTCAAAATTAAAGCGGAAGATTTTGCTATAATCAGTAAGTTAAGCGGGATAAAATTTTCATCAAGCCCCAAAGAAACAGTAGCGTTTATCAAGGTAGCCGAAGATTTCAAACACGTTCCTTTAAATGCAAATAATGTTGAATTTATATTAGAACACAAAGCTCAAAACATTGACGACAAAGAGATAAAAGTTGAAAGAATTGAAGAATTATTAGGCAAACTGAAAAGTGGTTATGAAGCTGTTTGTAATAAATGTAAATCAAAATATGATGGTTTTCTTCCCGCAGATGAGCAGAAAGAAAATCTTCAATCGGAATTGGCAAAACTGAATGGTATAACGGCGGAGGATGTTAAAATATTCTCACAGTTTATTGATTGTAATTGGAAGTTTGAATGGATAAATGATGAAGGGGTGGTAAATAAATGTTCAACGCTGGATCATGCCGCAGAGTATCTAGAATATAAATTAGCAAGCATAATAAATATTGATCCGATTCATCATAAATTTAATCTGCTAAATGATGCTTTTAACACCTATACAACTAACGGTGAAGACCAGGATGCCATTGATTTTTTTGAAACGGCAAGAAAAGATTTAGTAGAAGTATTTTTGGATGAAACTGCAGCTTTTCATATTCAAACAAACAAACAAATCCTGTTAGAACAGACTATGTCATCAGCATTCAAGTTAGATTTGAATTTAACCAAAACGGTTCTAACTTTTGCAAAACTTAAGCAACTTGCACCTGGCAACGAATCGCTGGATTATTTGTTATTCGATAATTTTGGCCAGGAAATTACTCCTGTAATTTATGCAAAACAATATGCGGCAATCCGGTTAGTATTCAAGCTTGCTTCATTGATAAGTGCCTTTAAGCTATCAGCCACTGAAGCAGAATGGTATCTCAAAAATAACGCTGACCCTGCTTTGGGTTGGTTCGAAATGGATGGTATTCCATATCAATCGGAACAAACCGTTAAGCCTTTTTCAACATTCCTGGAATTCTCAAAAATAATATCCTGGTCAAGACGGCTTACCCCTGTCACAAATCCTTTGGATGCAGAAAGGCCGGTCAATTTCTTCTCAATAATTGAATTAATTCTGAAAGGGACAACTTCTAAAGACGATTTTATGAATTTGATGGCTTTATTGTCAGGTTATGAAAAAGAGGACTTGGCGAATATTGATAAGCATCTGTTTTCTTCGTTTGATATTGTTAACTATAGGGATATAGAAATTTGGGAACGCTTATTTAAATGTGCCGATTTTGCAAGAAAGCTCGGTACAGATATTTCACAAATAAATAAATTCACAGGTTCAATTCTTTCATCTGAGGAAGCAGAAGTCTTGCGGGCAAACTTGAAGTCTAAATATGACGAAGACACCTGGCTAAGTACATTAAAGGAAATTATGGATGCGGTGCGTCCGCAAAAACGGGACGCCTTGGTGGCTTACTTGTTAGCTGAGTATCCTGATAAATATAAAAATGAAAATGATCTGTATGAGCATTATCTGGTGGATGTTGAAATGGAGGCAAGTATG
>Ga0123353_10009857_pt1 | contig 13242 bp, 7 predicted proteins | sample TergutLab28metaG_3_FD_92763 | JGI IMG/M metagenome (GOLD analysis project Ga0123353, IMG submission 92763) | Labiotermes labralis P3 segment gut microbial communities from Petit-Saut dam, French Guiana - Lab288 P3 | ecosystem: Host-associated > Arthropoda: Insects > Digestive system > Gut ...
GTCTTCGAAAACTTTGTACATATCACTTTGCCTTATGCCCTGGCCGGTATCCCTGACGGTCAGGTTCAGCCAGACTACATGACCCTCTCTCGTGCAGTTGACGGTCAGCTCTACCTCGCCTTCGCTTGTGTATTTTATTGCGTTTGAGAGAAGATTGTTCATGATTTGCTTGAGCCGCAGTTCATCTCCATATAGGGTCAGATAAATATTCTTGTCTATGTCAAGCTTCAGCTCAATGGGTTTTTCGCCCAGTCTCATAAGATTCTGCGTGACTGTATCGTTAATAAGGCTCGCCAGGTTGTATTCGATCTCGACAAGCTCCAGTTTCCCCGACTCGATTTTTGAGATGTCCAGAATATCGTTTACAAGGCCCAAGAGCGTCGTACCCGCATTATGTGTTTTTTCAAGATTGGACTGCGTTTCCTCATCGAGGTTGTTATTCTCCAGGCTCAGCCAGGTCAACCCTATGATCGCGTTGAGCGGAGTCCGCATCTCGTGGCTCATATTCGCCAAAAAGTCGCTCTTTGCGTCGTTTGCCCTTTGTGTTTCCATCAAAGCGGCTTGCAGCTCGATGGCGGCGTTTTTCAGATTATATGTCATTTCATTATGAAGTAGGGCGTTTGCTATCAGCAAGGTGCCTGAACGCAGGGAAGTCGCTACTTCTTCGGAGAAAACGCTTTCGTCGTAACAGTTGTCGCAGCCGACAAATCCCCAAAACTCATCATGCACATAGACCGGCGCGACAAAGATGGACTTAATCCCGTGCATACTCATCCGCCGCTGCTCTTCCGGCATCAAATCGCGAGTCAGTGAGTTTATGCACTCCCCCCTCGTCAGAACGCGCTCAAACGTGGGGATATTTCCTTCATACGGCACATCGACCGATATATCAGGGCTTGTGGCAAGCCAGTCGTGGGCGATCCATTCATCGACCAGAGTGCAATGCAGCTTCCCGCCAATAAGGCTGTTTTTCCATATGCACAATCTGTCTGCGTTGACGGCCCTGCCGATCATACCCATGCACTCTTGCAGAACACTGTCAAACTCTTCTATCTCGGATTGGAGAAGCTTATTTGCCGCTTTGTTCATGCTGTCGAGCAGCCTTGTCTTCTGTTCGATCTCGCGCAGCATCTCCTTTTGCTCGCGCAGGTCGCGGACGTAACCGGCTACGGCGAAATCATCCTCATATGCGACGCGGACAAGCGTTATCTCCGACGGGATCGGCGACCCGTCGGACGCGCGGTGCATCCATTCAAATGCGAGTTTTCCTTCTGCAAAGGCTTTCTTAATGTTAAGCATCGCCTGCTCGGCTGAGCGGGAGCCGTCCGGCTGGAACTCAGGTGAAAGGTCCCTGAATCTGCTCAGGTAATCCTGCTTGTCTCTCAGCCGAAACAAACGCACAGACTCCTCATTGCAGTCAAAGAGGTTGAAATTTCTGTCCCAGAGGTGGACTGCAAGAGGCGTCGTATCCAGCAGGAGCTGCGTTCTTCCGTGCGCTTCGCGTATCTGCGCGGACGTCAGGCTGCGGTTTATGGAGTTGACCAGCATCAGCGCGGCCGAAAGCAGCATCCCGATCTCGCTTTCCGAGTAATACCGTTCCTTGACACAGTCGTCGACGCAGAACAGCCCCCAGAACTTGTCCCGGAAGAACAGCGGGATCGTGATCGTGGACGTGACTCCAAGCAGGCGGAGCAGGCTCTGATCCTCCATCGGCATACTTGAGGTGGGGCCGTTGATACAATCGCCGCGCAAAAACTGCCCCAGCCAGCCGTCGCTGTACGGCACCGCCATACCAATCACCGCAGGCGGAACTGTTTTTCCTACTTCAGACAGCCACTTATACTTCAGGACGTAGTGAAGTTTGTTGTTTCTTATCTCGTTCGCCCAGATCTGGACGCTGTCAGCTTCCAGGTACTGACCCAGGAGTTTCATGCCCTGGATCAGAGTGTCTTCGTAGTGCTCCTCGTTCGCTGTCGCAAGCAGCACGCCCGCGACGCGGTTAATGGTGTTGAGCATACTGTCGCGCTGTTTGATGTCGCTCGTCATCTGCTTTTTTTCGCGTATATCCCTTGAGTATCCGGCGATAATGTACTCGTCCTCGTACTCCAGGCGGACAAGCGTGACTTCCGTAGGTACGAGTTCGCCGTCAGCTGTCTGAAAGACAAAGTCCGCTACGCATCTGCCATTGGCGTATGCTTCATCGAACAGTTTCTGACCCGCTGTGAGAGAGTCGCTGCCGTCAGGTTGATACTGCGGGAATATCTCGAAATAGCGTGTTATAAACTCCTGCTTGTCTTTAAACTTAAATAGTTTTACGGATTCTTCATTACACTCGAAAACTTCGTATTTCCCGTCGCCGACTCTTTTCATCAAGCGGCAGGCCAGGGGGGTCGCATCCAACAAGAGCCTTGTTCGTTCGGCAGCGGCAATATTGTTATAGTTATTGTCCGTCCTGGCGGGTATCTCCGGGTGTGCCATTTAATCTACCTCCCCGAATTACTTATTATTCGGATACCGAAAATATTCTGGTGTATTTTATCATGATTTTAGCAGTTGCACCACCCTATTTCTACAAATAAATGCGTTTCATACCTTCCTTGGTTTGCGGAGCATCATGCGGAGGAACTCTGATACTGTGCCTTTTTTCCCGCCAAGTTCTTTTCCTCTTATGTAAGTGTGCACTGCATTTGCCGATGACAGGGCGTCGATTCCGGCGGACAACAGGTTCGTTTCCGTCGTGAAGAAGCTGGCTTCCTTGCCCGCCTCAAGGGTACCTGAGCATTCGTCCTGACCAAGGACGCGCGCGGGGTTGACCGTGTAGCAGCGCAAAGCCTCGAAATTTGACAGCGACTGACCGGGGACGGAGAAGTCCGTCATGCCGACCAGCTGTACAAACGGATCGAGCGTTTGTATCGGCGAGTCCGATGTTGCGCAGAGCGCGGCGCCGGCGTCGTACAAACGCTTGAGCGGCACTTGGCGCATAGCAATCTCCGGCGGCAGATAGTTTTCGTAGCTTTTCAGATATCGCGCGTCGATCCAGGCAAACCCCGGCTGGACAGTGATCGCTATGTTGCCGTTTTCAATCAGCCGGTCGACAGCCTCGTCTGTCGGGAACTCATAATGTTCTATTCTGTGGAGCGTCTTACTGTCCAGCTTTTCGAAAGCTTCAACAGCGCGGTCGATTGCGGCTTCGCCGATTGCGTGGATCGCGATCTGGCAGCCTTCGCCGTCGGCTTTCTTTACCGCCTCGTCGATTTCGACCTGGGAGTAATAGCATTCGGCAGTTTCGCCCGTGTCTATATACGCGCTGTAGAACGCCGCGCTGTGGGACCCGACCGCGCCGTCTATCTCCCAGTCGCCGCAGCCGCCTATGCGGTTCATCCTTGACTTCTTCCAGAACGGGCGCGCCCTGTCGAGGTCCATATATTGCGGATAAAGATAGACGTCAATATCCATTCGCCGCGCGATACTCGTCAGCAGCCTGGTCATCTTGTCGTTCGGCGAGTCGCCGTTTCCGTCCATCGCGCAAACCCTCGTGATTCCATAACGTGCGCATTGATTGACAAAGTCAGCGACTCCGCGGGCAATGACGCCGACGCCTGTCGAGCCGCCCACGATTTCTGTCACTTTGCCCTGTTGGAACTCATGGTCCGCACCGGTCAGGACGCCGCTGTGCCCTTCGGGATCGATACCAAGTATGCGCAGCATGGACGAAGAAAGGCTCGATGAGTGACTGTCGATACTGTAAATGATCGTCTTGCGGCCCCCCGCCCATTCGTCCAGTTCCAATCTCGACGGCAGCCTTTTTTCATCTAACGCAGATGCGATATAGTTATTTACAACGATCAGGTCGTCGGCGCCGCGCTCCGCGCAGTAGGCTCGCAGGCGTTCGCCCACACCTTCGATGGTGTTCGGGGTAACCCCGCCGTCGCGTATTTCGCAGATATCGAAGCCCGAAGCCGCCCGAATCACCGAGTTCAGCAAATGCAGGTGCGCGTCGGTGAAAGCGGGAAAGACGTGCAGCCCGTCGAGTCGCACTTCCCTCTTGTAGTCCCCGCTGTCCGGCTTAGTATTTGAGAGATAGCTGATCTTGCCCCCGGTTACGCCGAGATACTGAAAGACCTCGCCTTCGGAACGCAGCGTATGAAACGACGCGCCCGAGTACAACGTGTCAATGCTCTTACTCATATTCCAATCAAACTCCCCGCAGCCATAAGAAATAGCACTGTCCAGCACTGATTATACTACATATAACATCTACTTTACAGAGGGTTGCGTGAAAAAAGATGATAAGACAAGGGGATAAGACAAGGGGACGGTTCTTCTGTCATATGACAGAAGAACCGTCCCCTTGTCTTATCCCCTTGTCTTATCATTCGTCACATTTTCGTCACACTTTTTGTCTATGGAATCGAAAACTCAATAATGTATAGATTTATTCTGCGGGGTATGCTATAATCGCTTCGATGTAGAGTATCGTTTTTACTGCGCCCTGCTTATAGCCTTACTATGCTCATGTATAATCAGATTATTTAGGGCAACAATGATGTTGCTGAATAGCATTGCAACGGAGGGGGGTGATCCCGGGAATGGAAAAGTCGCGCGAAGCGGACGATCTTATGAGAAACATGATAGACTCGAATCCGCAGATGAACATCCTGTTTGACGACAGCTATATGGTAGTCGATTGCAACCCCGCGGCTCTCCGTTTTATGGGTTTTGAAACTAAAAAAGAGATGCTTGCAGTTGTCGCAAAGCGGAATGAACGCGTAATTCCGGACTTCCGGTCGCATGTATGGACTTCCACATTACTTATCGACAGACTGATGACCGCAGCCAGAGAAGGTCTGACAAAGTTCAGCATTGAACTCATCGTAAGCGGCTTTATGCGGAACTTGGACGTGGAGTTCAAGGTTATCCCATATGAAAAAAGTTTTGTCACTATGGGATATATCTATGATATGACAGAAATGCGCGAGCGGGAAATGGAACTGATCCGGGCGCGCAACTTGAATGAGCTGCAACTTACGAAGTTGAACTTAATGGTAAAAGCGTCAAAAATAGGCCTTTGGGACATGGAAGTCGTACCATATGACCTGATCAACCCGATGAATCATTTCATATACTCGGATGAGTTCAGGCATATGCTTGGATACTCCAGCGAAACCGATTTTCCCAACCTGCTGGGAAGCTGGAGCGATCTGCTGCATCCGGAAGACAAGCAAAGCACCCTCGACGCCTTTGTGAGCCACTTAACCGACAGGTCCGGGCGCACCCCATATAATATAGAGTTTCGGCTGTTGAAGAAAAACGGCGAGTATACATACTACCGAACTTCCGGCGAAACCATCCGCGACTCGGAAGGCCACGCGATAAGGATCGCGGGAGCGCTTGTTGATATAACCGAAACAAAGAACATCATACTCGATTCGGAAAGGCAGCGCATAGAAGCCGAAGCCGCGAACAAAGCAAAGAGTTCCTTCCTCAGCACTATGAGCCATGAGATCCGTACCCCTATGAACGCGATAATAGGAATGACGACGATCGGAAAAAGATCGCAGGATTTAAAGAAAGCCCACGATGCTTTTCAGAAAATTGACGGCGCTTCCAAACACCTTCTGGGCGTTATCAACGATATCCTGGATATGTCCAAGATCGAAGCGGACAAGTTTGACCTGTCTCCCATCAGCTTTGACTTTGAAAAAATGCTGCAAAAAGTCACGGACGTCATCAACTTCCGTATCGACGAGCGCCAGCAGAATTTCTACATTAGCATCGGAAAAGATATTCCGCGCGTCCTTATCGGCGACGATCAAAGGCTTTCGCAGGTCATAACCAACCTCCTGTCAAACGCCGTAAAATTCACGCCCGAAGAGGGTACGATACGGCTTGACACGCAGCTCTTGTCGGAAGAAGGTGATCTCTGCCGCCTGAAAATCAGCGTGGAGGACACCGGGATCGGGATCACCGACGAACAGAAAGAACGCTTGTTCGGAAAGTTCGAGCAAGCCGAAGCCGGCACTTCGCGCAAGTTCGGCGGGACAGGACTCGGGCTTTCGATTTCCAAACGCATCGTAGAACTCATGGACGGCCAGATATGGGTCGAATCCGCACCCGGGAAGGGCTCAAAATTCATATTCACGGTCACGCTGAAGCGCGGCTCGGACGACAGGATAATGCTGCTGCCGGAAGGCGTAAACTGGAGTAACATCCGCATTTTCGTTGTTGACGACGACCCGGCTGTACGCGACTTCTTCATCGCGCTTACCGACGCGTGGGGAGTTGACTGCACAGTTGCATCCGGCGGCGAGGAGGCGCTCGCGAAGCTGGAGGACGACAACAACTACGACATCCTGTTCATCGATTGGAACCTTCCGGGCATGGACGGGTGCGAGCTCAGTCAGCGCATCCAGGAAAAAGCCGAAGACAGGCTGCTTGTCATTATCACATCGTCGATCGAACGATACTTGATAGAGGACGAAGCGCAGGCGGCAGGCGTGGACAAGTTCCTCCCGAAACCGTTGTTCCCTTCAATGATCGTCGACATGATAAACGAATGCATCGGATTCAACAATATGATGGGGAAGGGTTCAGATAATCCCTGGGATGAAAAAGCAGAGCCCAAAGACGACTTCACCGATAAGACGATACTGCTAGCAGAAGACGTGGAAATCAACCGCGAAATCGTGTTGGCGCTACTCGAGCCTACAGGGCTGAGCGTCGACTGCGCGGAAAACGGCTCGCAAGCTGTAGGCATGTTCGAAGCGGCGCCGGAGAAATACGACATAATATTCATGGATGTACAGATGCCTGAAATGGATGGCCACGAAGCAACGCGCGCTATCCGTTCCCTGCCGATACCAAAAGCCAAATCGATCCCTATAATTGCAATGACTGCCAATGTGTTTCGTGACGATATCGAAAAATGTCTCGACGTGGGCATGAACGACCATATTGGCAAGCCGCTGGACTTCAGCGACGTTCTGGATAGACTTCGAGCTTACTTAAAGTAGTCTGAAAGCAGCTGCTCTCATACTCGGAAAGGCGGATCATCAATATGAAATCATCAAGTCGCGGTAGACTAATTCCATTGGCAACGAAGGTCACGGTCATTGTCTTGCTGATCATTTTGATAAACACGATAGCAATTGGTGTTTTTAGCTTTATTTTCCATCGTAACGATTCCATTCAAGCCAGTTCCGATAAAGCAATGGCAATAGCAAAGTCCGCCTCCATGTCAATAACTCCCGGCGAGTTCCGCCATGCCCTTGAAACCGGGGAGAAAAACCAGCATTATTATCATTTGGAAAAACAGTTTGAGCGAATCCGCACTGACGAAGGACTGGCGTTCCTGTATGCCGGCTCGTTTTATCCGGAAGGCAAACCCGACCCCCAGGGCAGAGTTGATGACAGGACAGGCGAGCCTATGATCGTCGTAATGAGCATCTATATTGAAGGCACGCTGTTCGACTTGAACAGCGCAGTGCGGAGTACAATGTTCGAACAGCCCGCGTATGATGCATTCGCAAGCAACGAAGCCCGCGTTACCGAACCATACATTTTCAATGTGAACAACCGCCCGGGCATCGCGGCTTATGCGCCGATTCTCGATGAAAACAACAAAGCCATAGGGCTTATCGGCGTACTTATGAATATCGACGACGTCCTTGCACGGAGCAACACTTTCGCGGTACTGATGTTCGGGATTTCGCTTGTGATCTTCATTGTTATCATGTGGATACCGATTTTCTATCTCAGGCGGTCCGTCGCAAAGCCGCTGGCTTCATTGCAGGTTGCATCGAACAAAATCACAAACGGCGAGATGGATATACAAATGCAGGAGAGAAAATCCAATGACGAAGTCGGGTTACTGTCGAAAAACTTCCATACGATGCAGGAAATCGTTATCGGCATGCAAAGTGATATCAAAAATGTAGTTGAGAACGCGCTCAACGGTAACTTAAGCTTCCGCGCGGACTCGGACAAGTATCCGGGCGAGTGGCATGACGTCATATCGCGTTTTAACGACCTGATGAACACGATCGCACTTCCGATCGACGAGCTTGCCGGTACGCTTTCCGAAATCGCGGGGGGGAACTTTGACGCGCGTATCGAAAGTGAGTATAAAGGAGATTTTGACCGGATAAAGAGATCCGTAAATTCCACGGCGATCGACCTGGACAAGTATCTGACGGAAAAAGAGATAGCGGAAAGCGACGCCTACAAGGCTGAACTGGCGAAAGCGCAAGCCGAAGCAGTTGCCGACGCAATGCTTTCAAGCGCCAGATACGCCAACAAGATCCAGCAAAACCTCCTTCCGCAGAGAGATGTTTTTGAGAAAGCTTTTTCAGATTACTCAGTTATATGGAATCCCCGCGACATTGTGGGCGGCGACTTCTTTTGGCTCAAAAGTTTCAGGGAAGGCTCTGTGCTCTGCGTTTGCGACTGTACCGGGCACGGAACGCCGGGGGCGCTGCTCACTATGCTTGTCGCGAGCACGCTTGAGAGCATCATCACCGAGGAACACCACACTGACACGGCGTCGATGCTTTTCCAACTTGACAAAAGGCTCGCAACTGTCCTGAACGCAAAAAACGACGACATTTCCAGCATGGAGATCAACGACGGCTGCGACCTTGTAATCATGTTCATCGCGAGGGACGGAAGCATTTCCATGTCTGCGGGCAACATCAATGTTTTCACCTGCGACGGTAATGACGTCTATAGATACAAAGGGCAGCAGCTCTATGTCGGCGAGGGCAGGCTCGAGAGTAAGGATGACGTTAATGTCATTCAGATACATGGAAATCATGAGAGAAAGTACTACGTCGCTTCAGACGGGCTATTCGACCAAATCGGCGGCGAGAACAAAAAGCAGTTCGGGTTCAAGACTGTGGAAAGCATTATCCTTAACAACCATAACGATAAGCAAGAAGATATCTCAAACAGGATATGGGACGCATTCACAGAGTATCAGGGCGACGAACCACGGCGCGACGATTTTATGCTGATCACATTCAAGCCATAAAATGCATGACGTTTCCGAAACACGACATTTTTCAGCGACCTGAGAAACACAACACTTGAGGAGGTATCCGGGCGATGCTTGATATGAGCGAATATGCGGGAGTTGTAGAAAAACTGAATATAAAGGTAATATACAGCGGGCCCATGTGGGAAGACGGTATAAAGGGCCTCGCCGAAATGGTGAGGACTCATCTGACGCATGACCAACTGCCGGGAAGCGCTGCGAAGGCTATCTTTTCCGTGTTTGTTGAGCAGGTCACGAACATGCTGATGCATTCGGAGGAAAAGGAACAGTACGCCCAGCCCCCGGATTATAAGCTCGTCGACGTGTCGATAGGCACTGTGATAATGGGAAACAAGAATGACATGAGAGGCACGTTTTTTGTTCAGACGAAAAATGCGGTCAGGAATGAGAGCATAGATTTCCTTATGGAGAGAATAGATCATCTCAACTCTCTCGATAAGTTGGCGCTGCGGCAATACCACAGGGAGATGGTTCGCAATGAGAATGTAAATCCGGATAGCAGGGGAGCTGGGCTAGGACTGATCGAGATCGCAAGGCGTGCTACAGCGCCGATCGGGTATGCTTTTGAGCCATTCACCGACAGTCTGTCCTTTTTCACCATGTATGTAGAGATTGTACAGGAGGGGGTTTAGTCATGTCTTTCAAACTGGAAAGAGCGAGAACGAGAACGACGCCGTTTGTTCTTATCGACGAAGAGAAAAGTTACATGCGATTTGAGGGAGAGAGTTACTTTGAGGACATAATCGGGTTCTTCAAGGACATAAACGAATGGCTTCAATCATATCTGACCTCCGATTTTAAAGAGTTCACATTTGATTGCGCGCTGGAATATTTCAACAGTTCCACGACAAAGCAAATATACAACATTCTCAGGCTCATGGACGCAAACGCGCCCGGCAGAAAAGTGGTCGTAAACTGGATCGTCGCCGACGAGTACGACGATATGCTCATCGAGTGCGGCGAGGATTACAAAGCCGATATGGAGAACCTCACATTCAACATTAAGATTTCACGGTGATAATGCAGGGGCGGGGGCGTGAGAGCTGCTGGTCAGCGCGGGAATCGCAACTTCAATCAAAATGCCCGCCCTCATTTTGAGGGCGGGCAAATCAAGTCATCCACTGTTCGCAAAGATAGCAGGCGATTCAGCATATCGAGAGCTACTCGGGGAAAAACACAGAAACGTCCCCTGTCTTACGGCTCTGTCCTACGCTGCGGCGTCTATATAGCAGGCTCTTATTTGTGTGTTGCCTTTCGTGTCTACATACACTGTGTACCCGCCTACTTCGTAGAAGTCTGCCGCGTTGTTTTTGATCAGGAAGTCTAGTTCAAAGACGTTTGAGGGCGCCAGCGGGAAGACTTCGGTCACGGTCACTGTCAGCAGGTTCATGTTGCCGTTCAGCTTATCGACTGCCGCGGAGGGAACCGCTTTCATGTTTTCCTCGTTGTACTCGTTGATCGCTGCACTCAAGCGTTCAGCCAGCATTTGATGCCCCAACGGCGACGGGTGGATTATGTCGGGAACATTTATACCAAGGAAGGTTTCGGGCAGCATAGAGTAGTATGCATTTTGATTTCCGGGGAAAGCGTCATATATATTGACAAGGGTGAAAGCGCCCGGATTCTCATCAAGATAGGCCGTATAGGTCGCATTGTAATACGGGATCGCGTAATTCTGTGCGATGTTATAGAGGTTGTTCCCGGAAATCGATACACCCATTGCAGCGAGTATCATGATCGTTGACAGAAGGGCGTTCCCGTTTGCGAGAGCTTTATAGTTGGGCGTATAACTGTTGAACACGAAGAACGGGGCGTCGGCGTTCAGCTCACGGACGAGATCTACAATCTGAGCGAACTTAACCGCAATAACTGCCACATGCGCTTCCCACACGGAGTTGTCACCGCGGTTCATAGCAGCGACGGCGGGTCCCACCTTGCCATCCTCCTGCATATCGTTGCCGCCAATAGCAATCTGGATAGCGCTTGCATTAATAACTGCTTCACGCGCATCTTCGTCATTCAGGAGTTGGTCTATGACGTCGTCAGTTTTCCACCCGTCAACGGCGTAGTTCTCAAGGACAAGACCATACTCCGCCGATACGATCGCGGCATAGGTCTGTTCTGTGGTGACCCCGTATCCCTGTGCTATCGAGTCTCCCAGAACAACCAGGGTCTTTGGCGGTCCATCCGCTGCACCCGCTGTGCCTATGGGCGACAACAGCGCAAAAACGAGAGCTAAAGTGAGCACCGCAGCCGGCAGTTTCCGTCTCAGGAAATGTGTTTGTGTTTTCTTCATCTTGTTTGATACCTCCAGTTTATTTTAGATCAACATGCCTATATTTGTTTCTTCTTTCCGGTCAGCGCCCATTGTTTAATTACTGAACGGGAGAATATAACACTGTGCTGCTTTCGGGCATAAGTTCCTGTGAGATGATCTGCAGCATTTTTTCAAACTGCTCTGTTTCCTCCATAGAAAACCTTTCCCGAATCCTCCCCATGACAAGGTTTGCGTAGTTCTGGCTGATTGCGTAATAATCATTGAATTTTTCAGTAGTGACCAGGTGGTATTCCCTTTTATCAGTGCTTGAGTTAACCTTCTCAATGTATTCTTTTCGAATCAATCCGTTTATTTTGTATGTTGCGTTCGGCAGAGAAATCTGCAAAAACTCTGCAAATCTGCTAATCGTGGGCTGTTGCATCGCATAAATAACCTCTACGGCATAAGCCTCTGCGGCGCTCAAGCTGGAATCCCGCTCTTTGAGCCGTTCAAAAATCCCGCGATAAAAGTTTAGTTTGAACTTTGTGTAGACTTCGTTGAAGATTTCTTCAAGCATGATAAACTCCGTACAACTAATTTATTTAAAATTATTTAATTAAAATATTTTAACTAAAATATAGCACGACTCCTGTCCCCTGTCAAGCTTTTTTTGAGCAGAACCCCCCATGATTGAAATCACGGGAGGTTCAATGAATTGTCGTCATTCTCGGATTATGCAGTTAATACTTGCCAAATCCTCCGCTACCGCTATTACCCATGTATCCTGTGTTCTCCGGCTTGTTAAGCCGTTTCTGCGTCGATCTGTCATTAGACGGCATGCGGTACATTCCGCTGCCTTCTCTCAGCCGGAACTGTTCGATGAGTTGTTGCAGCACGTCGGATTGCCCGCTCATTTCCTCAGAAGCGGCTGCGCTCTCCTCCGCCGTCGCTGAGTTCTGCTGTACTACCTGTGCAACCTGATCGATGCCTATGTTGATTTGTTCGATTCCCAGTGACTGCTGCTCTGTCGCATTGGCTATTTCCGCGATGAGATGGTTTGACTCATTTATGCCGGTTACGATTTCCGCAAGGCTCGCGGCAGTTTCACCGGCTATACGCGACCCAAGCTGCGCTTTTTCCATCGAGTTTTGGATCATAGCGCCTGTGTCCTTGGCGGCTTCCGCGCTTTTGGACGCGAGATTGCGGACTTCCTCCGCCACTACCGCAAAGCCTTTACCGTGCTGCCCTGCTCGGGCGGCTTCCACGGCGGCGTTCAATGCGAGAATGTTCGTTTGGAAAGCAATGTCGTCGATCGTCTTGATGATTTTGCTGATATTTTTGCTTGCTTCGTTGATGTCGCTGACCGCCGATATCATTTCATCCATTTGGCGGCTGCCTTTTTCGGCGCTGTCTTTTATCGCCGATGAAAGTTTCGAGGTTTTGTCAGCGGTCGTCGCGTTTGTTTTAGTTCTCCCCGCTATTTCAGCGATAGAGCTTGACAGTTCCTGAATTGACGCAGCCTGCTCGGTGGAGCCTTGCGCAAGCGCCTGTGCGCCGTCCGCTACCTGCTTGGAACCGGTGGATACCTGACTGGTGGCGGATTGGATTTCGGAGAATATGTTGTTGAGATTGTCAACCATCTGTTTTAAAGACAATCCCATAGTGTCTGCATCGGATTGCAGCTCGACTTCGAATGTAAGGTCTCTGTTTGCAATCAGCTCCAACTTCTCCGCAATCTCTGTTACATGACCGACGAACGCAGCTGAGCCCCCGATAGCCTGCCCGATTTCATCTTTGCTCTGGGCGAGTTTTCCAATATTCTCAACATCCTCAGGCCTTAGGCTAATATCACCTGTTGTACCGGCTTTTATCATAAAGGCGGAGAGCAGCGCTAATGGCTTGCTGATCATTTTTGTGGCGAACAAGAAAATAA
>Ga0123353_10009858_pt1 | contig 13242 bp, 10 predicted proteins | sample TergutLab28metaG_3_FD_92763 | JGI IMG/M metagenome (GOLD analysis project Ga0123353, IMG submission 92763) | Labiotermes labralis P3 segment gut microbial communities from Petit-Saut dam, French Guiana - Lab288 P3 | ecosystem: Host-associated > Arthropoda: Insects > Digestive system > Gut ...
CCGGGAGGAATACCAGAAGATTGCTAAAATTGAAGAATTTGATGTAGAAAATGTAATTTCATCCCCTGCACGGACCCGGCTCAATTCCGGCGGTGTCATTATCGACAATATGGACGACTGCCTTGTCAAGTTTTCCCGCTGCTGCAATCCGCTGCCCGGCGATCATATTATCGGGTTTATCACCCGCGGGTACGGCGTATCGATTCATAAAACTGACTGCACCAATGTGCCGCGGGATATGGCGGCCAGCGCTGAACCGGAACGCTGGGTGCCGGCCCATTGGGCCGAAACGGCGAAAAATTCATACAAGACGACATTGGTCGTCCACGCCTTCGACCGGATCGGGCTGCTGGCGGACGTGACCACACAGCTGGCGGCGATGCATGTGATGATTTTCGCCATCAACACCCGGGACACCAACAGCGATCAGGTGGAAATCACCATGACGGTGGAGGTCAACGATTTACAGCATTTACAATCCGTCTGCCAGCGGCTGAAAAAAATATACGGCGTGGAGCGGGTGGAGAGAGGTTGATTGACAGTTGAGAGTTGACAGTTGACAGTTGGCGGTTGACAGTTAAACGAATTATGTAAACTCTTTTTTTGTAGGGAACGGTCTGTGACCGTTCCGTTTTTTGTATTAATCTCTCCGGGTCTAATTCCCCGACCCTTGGGGCGTTCCGGCATGGTCGCTTAAGCGACCATGGACGGCTATGCCGCCCAGTTCCCGCGAAATACCCCGACCCTTGGGTCGGGAAGGTTCATTTGGTATTATTTGGCAACGACAAAGGATAGCCGCATAGATTCTTTCCATCTCCAACATATCTATAAGGGAATTTCCCTTATAATGTGATAAGACATTATCCCTTATTGCATAATAATCAGGGGTGATTGTTATGTCATACGAAAGGATACGCAATCTGCGCGAAGATAAGGATCTTACACAATCTTTCATGGCCGATTATCTGAATATACACCAGACGACATATTCGGATTATGAACTTGGAAATTTAAATATCCCCATTTCCATTATGATTAAAATCGCAGATTTTTATCATACCAGTATTGATTATTTGGTGGGGCGTACAAACAACGAGGCTCCGTATCCACATATTTAAAAAGAAGGATCTTTCCCATGAACCAGCAAAAAGCCGAAATCATTCTCTGGTCGCTGTCCGGCCTGCTGCTGGCCGCGGTGGTTTTTGTTTCGTTGGCCACGCTGCCGGATTTCGCGCCGGTACGGCCGGCCGGCGAAGACACGCCGGCAACCGCGGCGATATTCAATCCCGCAGCTTCCCCTGATTCTTCCCCATCCGACAACCCTTCTTCCGGTTTTACTAAATCTCCGCTTGATTCTTCTACGCCCCCATCCGATTCTTCTCAACCTCCACCCAATTCTTCTAAATCTCCGCCCAACTCTTCTGAATCTCCGCCCGACTCTCCTCAATCTTCTCCCGATTCCTCCGAACCTTCTTCCGCCAAGACGTCTCATCCGCCGGGCAAGCTTAATCTCAACTACGCCACTGCCGAAGAATTGATGTCTATCAACGGCATCGGCACTGTTACCGCCGGCAAGATCATCCGTTACCGGGAAACCCACGGCGGTTTTTCGGCGGTGGAGGAATTGCTCAATATCGACGGGATCGGCGAAAAATCATTGGCCAAGTGGCGGGAATATTTTATTGTATAATTTTGATTGTTGATAGTATAAGAGTTTAGTTAATTGCAGGGACGCCGTTTATGGTGCCCCTGCCTGTACAACAGCACAGCGGCGGATTTTAAAATAAAATGTTGACAAACCCTGTCGGCATGGTATATACTGATATAAATATTTCGGCGATGAAGGAAAGAACCCGTTGATTTGAATCCAGAGAAAACCGCGGCACATGTATTCTTGCATCTGTGCGCTGGAATGCGGTTTATGAAAATCACGGGGAGCCACTCCCGAGCCTTTGCTGCAACTACCGGTCCGGTTTGTTCCGCGTTTAGGCGGTGCGGCGTTTCTGTGGGATCCACATGGCATCTGTACAGAATCCGTATGGCGTCTGTGCGAAATTCGCAGGACATCAAGTGCCGCATAACCGCGATACCGGCAGCATAACAGCAACGTTTCTCCGCGTTAAGGAATTTTCGAGAGTTATAGTTTTGTCTGCGATAAGCGTTTTAAGCGTGATAAACCCGTCACGCGCCAAACGTACAGCTTCGCTTACGGCAAGCCTGTTTCAATTGGGTGGTACCGCGGTTTTTGCCGTCCCATGCTTTGGGGCGGCTTTTCTGTTCCTACAATTATAACATTTACAACAAAAATGAGAGGATGAACAATCATGAAGTGGACCGGTTTGAATGAACTGCGCGAGCGATACCTTGCCTTTTTTGAGTCGAAGGCGCATCTGCGGCTGCCCAGCTTTTCGTTGGTGCCGCAGGGGGACAAATCACTGCTGCTGATCAATTCCGGGATGGCGCCGATGAAAAAGTATTTTTCCGGCGAACTGACGCCGCCGAACCGGCGGGTCACCACCTGCCAGAAATGCATCCGCACGCCGGATATCGAACGGGTTGGCAAGACCGCCCGCCACGGCACCTATTTTGAGATGCTCGGCAATTTCAGCTTCGGCGATTATTTCAAGCGCGAGGCCTGCGGCTGGGCGTGGGAATTTGCGACCGACGTGATGGAGATGCCGGTCGAGCGGCTCTATGTTTCGGTCTATTTAGATGACGACGAGGCATATGACATCTGGACCAAAGAGATCGGCGTCGATCCGGCCCGGATGGTACGGTTAGGGAAAGCTGACAATTTTTGGGAAATCGGCACCGGCCCCTGCGGTCCCTGCTCCGAGATCTACTATGACCGCGGCGCGGAGCATGGCTGCGGTTCCCCCGACTGCGCGCCCGGCTGCGACTGCGACCGGTATGTGGAATTCTGGAATTTGGTTTTCACCCAATTCGATTCCGACGGCAATGGCAGCTATACGCCGTTAGCCAGCCCCAACATCGACACCGGCATGGGATTAGAGCGGCTGGCCTGCATCTCCCAGGGGGTCAACAACCTGTTCGAGGTGGACACCGTCCGCAAGATCATGGGGCATGTCAGCGAGATCGCCGGCGTGACCTACGGCGCCGATGAGGCGGCAGATATCTCACTGCGGGTGATCACCGACCACATCCGGTCGACGACCTTTATGCTGGGCGACGGGGTCATGCCCTCCAACGAGGGGCGCGGCTATGTGGTCCGGCGGCTGCTCCGGCGGGCCGCCCGGCACGGCCGGCTGCGGGGCATCCGCGAACCGTTCTTATATAAGGTATGTGAGACGGTCATCGCCGAAAATCCCTCCTACCCCGAACTGCGCGAAAAACAGGAGCTGATCGTCAAGCTGATCCGGGTGGAGGAGGAGAGCTTCGGCAAAACCATCGACGCCGGGCTGACGCTGTTGGAGGAGATGCTGGGGCAGTTGCCGGGCAAAGTCCTGCCGGGCGGGGACGCGTTCAAGCTGTACGATACCTACGGTTTTCCGCTGGATCTGACCCGGGATATCTTGGAGGAACGGGGGCTGTCGGTGGACGAGGACGCGTTCAATTCCTTGATGTCGGAGCAGCGGGAACGGGCGCGGGCCGCCCGGAAGAATGCCGGTGCCGAAGGGTGGAAGGGCGGTATCGAAGCGTTGGGAAACCTCCCCGCCAGCCGGTTTACCGGTTATCAGCAATTTTCTTCCCCGGCGCGGGTGACCGCGTTGGTGGCCGATAACCAACAGGTCACGTCGGTATCCGACGGCGACACGGCGTTGGTGGTATTGGATACCACCCCGTTTTACGCCGAAAGCGGCGGCCAAACCGGTGATATCGGCCAGCTCGTCAGTGAATCGGTTATTTTTGAGGTGCAGAATACCTTTAAAACCGCCGGCGGTCTGACGGTTCACAGCGGCGAGGTCCGGCAGGGTACCCTCACCTCCGGCGATGAAATCACCGCGGCGGCAGACGAATCCTTCCGGCTGTCGGTCATGCGTAACCATACCGCCGCCCATCTGATCCAGGCAGCGCTGCGGCAGGTTCTGGGCAGTCATGTGGAGCAGGCGGGCCAGCTGGTCAACGAAAAGGTCATGCGGTTCGACTTCACCCATTTTTCGGCGCTGACCGCCGAAGAGATGGCTGCGGTGGAAGGGTTGGTGAACCGCTGGATCTTAGCCGGGATCGACACCGATATCCGCGAGATGCCGATTGAAGAGGCCAAACAACTCGGCGCAATGGCGCTGTTCGGCGAAAAATACGGTGACGTCGTCCGGGTGGTACAGGTTCCGGGGGTTTCGATGGAGCTATGCGGCGGCACCCATGTGGACAACACCGCCAAAACAGGCCTGTTCCGGATTTTGTCGGAATCCTCGGTGGCGGCCGGCGTACGCCGTATTGAAGCGGTGACCGGAGAAAACTTTTTACAATTAATTTATCACCAAAAACAATTGATGACTGAAGCTGCCGAAGCGATGAAGGCTTCGAACCCCGAAGACATCGCCCGCCGGGCGGCGCAGCTGACCGCCGAATTGAAAACCGCCCAACGGACCTGCGAGGAGCTGAAAAGCAAAATAGCCGCCTCTCAGGTTGACGGATTATTGGATCAGGCGGTAACGGTGGGGAATATATTGGTAGTAAAGGCCGCGGTTGACGCCGGCGGTGATACCTCGCGCATCATGGATGCGCTGCGCGCCATGTGCGACCGGCTTCGGGATCTGGCCGGCGAACGGGCGCTGGCAGCGGTACTGGCCGGGGTCATGCCGGGCGCAAGCGGTCAGCCCGGCAGCGTCTCCTTCGCCTGCTGCTGTTCTCCCGCGGCGGTGGCCGCCGGCGCTCACGCCGGCAATATTGTCCGCGCGGTAGCCGAAATCTGCGGCGGGCGCGGCGGCGGCCGGCCGGATTCCGCTATGGCCGGCGGCAAGGACGCCGCCAAAGTCGGCGAAGCGCTGGCGGCGGTGGACGGGATCGTCGGCGGGATGTTGAAATAGCGAGGGGATTTGCATAACGAATGAAACGAGATAGCCCCATCCGGACAATTGATTCGATATGTTATGTACATGATTACACAAAGGGCGATAACAGAACCGGCGCATTTTGCGGCCCCGCCTGCGTAGCCATGCTGACCGGCGTTAATTTTGATGAGGTCATCGAATTTATGCGCGGAGCGTCCACATCAAAACAACACCTGAAAAAAGCGCTCGACCATTACGGGATCCGGTACGCGCCGAAATCCACCCGATTCGACCCGGACGTCCCGCTGCCGGATATCTGCATAATCCGGATGATTATTGCCGATGAAAACGGCGTGTTCAAATTCAAAAAAGAAAACGGGCATTGGGGGATATATTTTAGAGGGACATATTACGACCCGGATTTCGGCGTTTCGGATAGTTGCCCGCGTCAGGTTAAAATATTTCAAGTATGGGAGATTTATCCCTGAAAGATAAAAAAGGAGCCATTTACATGGACTGTATTTTCTGTAAAATCATTGCCGGCGAAATCCCCTCGAAAAAGGTGTATGAGGACGACCGGATGCTGGCTTTTTGGGACATTGTGCCAAAAGCGCCGGTACATCTGCTGCTGATCCCCAAGCGGCATATCGCCGGCGCTGCGGCGTTGGATGAGGCCGCAGCCGGCGATGTGGGGTATATTTTTTCACGGATCCCGGAGATTGCGTCCTCTCTCGGTTTGTTGGATTACCGGATCGTCACCAACAACGGCCTCTCGGCGGGTCAGACAGTATTTCATCTGCATTTTCATCTCCTCGGCGGCCGTCCGCTGGCAGAGATGGGGTAAAAAGGTCGGGAAACAGGTGATCATATCTAATCTGTGGTGTATACTATGTACTATATCATAACCGATATCGAATGGAACGGCGCTTTTTCCAAAAAAGCCTGCGGATATTTCAATGAGATCATTGAGATCGGCGCGGTGATGCTGGATGAACGGCTGGAGCAGGTGGATACTTTTCACGCGCTGATCCGGCCGGTTATCAGCAAACAGCTGTCCGAAATCGTCACCAATATGTCGAGTATCCGCCCGGAGGAATTGAAAGATGGCCTCACTTTTGCCGGCGCCGTTTCGGCGTTTAAGCGCTGGATCGGCCGGCGGCAATTCGTTTTTCTCAGCTGGAGCACCACCGATCTGTTGGTCTGGATAGAAAATTGCCGCTATTTTTTCCGGAACCGGAGGCTGCCTTTTTTAAGATATTTTATGGATGCGCAGGCCTATTGTCAGCACCGGCTCAGGCGTCCGCCCGGCCAGCAGCTCGGGCTCGGATTGGCCTGTGACATGCTGGGTATTGCCTTTGAGGACATCCATCTCCACCGGGCGCTGGATGACGCGTTGTTGACCGCTCAGGTATTCCGCCGGCTTTTCAACCCGGAGACGGCCGCCGCCGCCATCTTAAAAGCCGACGAGGCGTTTTATGACCGCTTTACTTTCAAGGTGCGGTACATTTCCGAGCTGTCGGATCCCATGATCGACCCGGTCGAATTGGAATTCCGCTGTATGAATTGCGGTGAGTGGCTGGAACGCGCCGGCGACTGGCGGCTGCGCAGCCGCCAGTTTAACGCGGCTTTTGTCTGTTCGCATTGCGACAAGGTATTCAACGGCAAGGTGCGGTTTAAGATTACTTATGACGGACTTATGGTCCGCCGCAGATTAGATGAATCCATTCGTGAGGAGGAACCGTCGGATGAAGATAAAGACGAAAAAAGTGAAGAAACAGAGCTGGAAATTCTTGAATGAGTTCAAAATGTTCGTGCTGCGCGGTAACGTTATCAGCCTGGCGGTCGGCGTCATCATCGGCGGCGCTTTCCAGAAAATCGTCACCTCGGTGGTCAACGATTTGATCATGCCTTGGATCGGGGCGCTGACAGGTAATGTCAGTTTCGGACATCTTTTTTTAATTATCCGCAATCCGGACGATGTGCCTTTAGACCGGATAACCCTTGAAACAGCCGCCGAGCTCAAGGTGACAACCTTTAATTACGGCGCGTTTCTCACCGCGGTATTTGATTTTTTGATCATGGCATTAGTCGTTTTTCTCTTGGTCAAATTCATCAACCGGCTGACCGATCTGCGGAAATCCGAACCGCCGGAAGAGGCGCCGGAACAAAAAAGCTGTCCGTTTTGCTGCACGGATATCCCGAAAAAAGCCGTCCGCTGTCCCCATTGCACCTCTGGGTTGGAAGATGAATGACCCGCCCCCGCCCAATGGGTTTCACCCAAAGTACACATCAATCTGATCTGCTGATACTATTTTACAGCTACAATTACCGCCTAACCGCCGTCAGCCAAAAAGATTGTGGCAGTTGGGCGGTTCCCAATCTTTTTGGCTGCATCCATTGCAGTAACTGGTTTCCCAACATTGCGTTAAAGCGTAGTACAAAAATATGTTCTCCAGTTCGCAAACTGGAGAACATATTTCTTGTGCATCTTTGACGCGGTCAAAAGGTGTTGGTTAGCTGGTTTCCCAACATTGTGTTAGAGCGCACCAAAAACGCCCCGCGGGGCGTTTTTATGATGTGTTGGTTATTACGACATCAACAGGTCTGTGATTTTGGTTACCTTTTCGGCGGCTTGATCAATACCGGCTTTGGATTTTATCAGTGCCGCTTTGAAAAGCAGCAGCAGGTCCTCGTCCTCCAATGTATGCGTTAATGTATTTGCTCCGGCTTCGCCGGCAACATCGCCGGTAACATCCTCGGCAGGATCCTCCACAATATCCTCCACCGGTTCCGGTATCTGCTCGGCGGCGGCTATTTCAGCTTCCTTATCCTTTTTCGGTTTTCTGCCGCGTTTGCCTTTTTTTGCTCCCTTTTCAAAGGCTTCCCACTGCTTTTGGTACCCGTGCTCCACCAGAAAGGATTTAATCAGCTCGTCGCTGTATGCGGCGGCCTCGTCGGTTTTTCCGGCGAGATAATAGGGGTCGCCGCCCAGCACCATGGCTAGCGGGACCGCTGTTTTGACCGAAATAACGCCGGTGTTATAGATCCGGTAGATGGTCGCCCGGGAGATATCCGCCAGTTCCAGCAGCTGCTGTTTGCCCGCGTTGGAAGTACTCTGCCACAGCGCTTTCACGCGGGCGATGGTTTTTTCTTTATCGACGCTGACATTGCTCTGTTTTAACTGTTTAATAAAGTCCGTAGAAAGCATAACAAACCTCTCCATTTCTATTCATCTTGTATAAAGTATACCACATATAAAGATAAAAATCAATTGTTTTATAAAAATATTTAATAATTGTTCATTATATTATATATTTGTTATCTGTATTATTCCATAAGTAACGTCTTGTGGATCAATATCATATATCCTCTATCCGCAAGACTGTTTATAATATTTACAATTTATCCCAATTTATCTGCTCGCCGATATCCTCCTGCGACGGCAGCGAACCGGCGGCCGGCAGTGATTTTGTCCGGTAGCGGTTGGATTTTGCCACCATGCCCTCTTCAAAGGGAATGACCCCTTTCAGGCGGTGCTGCCCCTTAACCGACAGCGCCTGCACCCCGATGGTGTTGCGGGTGGTTTTCGGGGAGATGGCGCCGGTGTGGACGATCAACCGCCGCCCGGAGGTGGATTCTAACATAAACTCCCGGTCCTGCTGGATATGGAAGATGGCGGCGGCCGGCGATTTGTCGGAATAGGCGCCGATCAGCTTACGGCGGTTCTGCTTGGTGGCGTAGGTGCTCATCTCCACCTTGGCGGCCTTGCCGTTGGCGAAAAAGAACAGCATGTATCCGGTAAAATCCGTCGTGACCGCCATATATACCGCCGATTCTCCCTCGTCGAAACCCAATTTTGTCGCGACAAAATCCCCCATCGCGCTGGCTTTGGTGTCGGCGAAATCGTTGGCCCGGGCCTTATACACGGTGCCCTTGTCCGAAAAGAACAGCAGCTCCCGGCTGTTTCCCGCCTCCACCGTCTGGATCACCCGGTCGCCCTCCTTGAGCTTCTGCTCCGCCGCCATCCGCAGGCTCTGGGGGGTGATTTTTTTGAAATACCCGCCGGCGGTGAAGAAGAGGGTGCAGGGATAGTCAGGGACCTCCTCCTCCGCTTCGGCCGCCGATTCCTCGATATCGGCGGCATAGAGCAGCTGGCTGCGCCGTTCCTGGCCATATTTTTTCATGATCCTTTGCAGCTCGTCGATGATGATACCTTTCACCTTCGCCGGGTTTTTGAGGATGCTCTCCAATTCATCGATAGTCTTTTCCAAAGACGCGATCTCCTCGGTGCGCTTGAGGATATATTCGCGGTTGAGATGCCGCAGCCGGATCTCGGCCACGTATTCCGCCTGCACCTCGTCGATACCGAACCCGATCATCAGATTCGGCACCACCTCCGCCTCTTCCTCAGTGCCGCGGACAATGGCGATGGCTTTGTCGATATCCAACAGGATCTTGGCCAATCCCCGCAGCAGATGCAGCTTGTCCTTGGCTTTTTGCAGATCAAAATACACCCGGCGGCGGACACATTCGGTGCGGAAAGCGGTCCATTCCTCCAACAGCCGCCGGACCCCCAGCACCTGCGGCGCGCCGGCGATCAGCACGTTGAAATTGCAGGAAAAGCTGTCCTCTAACGGCGTTATCGCAAACAGCCGGTTCATCAGCTTGTCCGGGTCGACGCCGCGTTTGAGGTCGATGGTGATCTTCAGCCCCTTTAATCCGATTTCATTGCGGACATCCGAAACCTCTTTGACTCTGCCGTTTTTTACCAATTCTGTCAGCTTGGCGATGATCGCCTCGACGGTGGTGGTGGAGGGGATCTCGGTCACATCTATGCAGTTGGCGGCTTTATCATAGGTATATACCGCCCGCACCTTTACGCTGCCGCGGCCGGTTTCATAAATATTTTCCAATTCCGCGCGGTTATACACCACCAAACCCCCGCCGGGAAAATCCGGCGCTTTCAGGGTGGCGGCGATATCGTGGTCCGGCTTTTTGATCAGCGCGATGGTGGTCTCGCAGACCTCCCGGAGGTTAAAGGAACAAACTGCACAGGCCATGCCGACCGCGATGCCGATGTTGTTGTTGACTAAAATCGACGGAAACCCCACCGGCAGCAGCGTCGGCTCGGTCAGCGTCGCGTCGTAGTTATCTACAAAATCTACAGTGTCTTTATCAATATCCGCAAACAGCTCGGCCGCGATCGGATCTAACTTCGCCTCGGTATACCGCGCGGCGGCATACTCCATATCCGACGAATAGGCCCGCCCGAAGTTGCCTTTGGAATCCACATAGGGGTGCAGCAACGCCTGATACCCCCGGGAGAGCCGCACCATCGTCTCATAGATCGCGGCGTCGCCGTGGGGGTTGAACTTCATCGTCTGGCCCACAATGTTGGCGGATTTGGTGCGCGGGCCGGTCAGCAGCCCCATCTTATACATGGTATACAGCAACTTGCGGTGGGAGGGCTTGAACCCGTCGATCTCCGGAATCGCCCGGGACATAATGACACTCATGGCGTAGGGCATGAAATTGCTCTCTAACGTCTGGGTGATCGGCTGGCTCTCCACCAGACCGGCGCCGGCGATATGGGCGTTATCCGGTAACCCGGATTCGGCGCGGGAGGTTTTCGGTTTTCTGGGCATATGGCGGCTCTCCTTGCCAATTATAATTTGCATATATACGTCAACCGCAACCGCCGGTTGATTTCCGCAATATCGTCTCGATTGCATTCAACTCAAATTTGATATACAATATAAGCGGCAGATACGTCAATAAAATATAAAGGAGTGTTTATGATGTCCATTCAAGCTATCGGCAAAAACATATCCGTTTTGCGAAAAGAAAAGGGATCAACACAGGAGGAACTGGCAAAAACAGTCGGCGTTTCCACCCAGGCGGTGTCCAAATGGGAATGCGGCGGAACGCCGGACACCGAGCTGCTGCCGTCCATCGCCGACTATTTCAACGTCTCGATCGACAGGCTGTTCGGCCGGAGCGTCGGCGATTACAGCGATATCGAAACCGAAACGGCGAAACACATCGCTTCCTTTGAACAGGAACAGCGGATGCCGGCGGCTTTTGAGTATTGCTGGACGGTTGAAAAAGCGTTATACGGCTCCATGAATATTTCAGAGGCCACTATTGAAAACATCAACGAGCGGAACAGAAACGGTTATGTCCATTCCCAGATGATATTCGACAGCGGGATCACGCTCATGTCTTTGATTGAGGATATGCAGTATTTTATCATCCTGCCTGAGCCGGAAACGGGATGGAAAAACGGGCTGTTTTCGGTAGAAGAATACCGGGATTTATTTAACTTTCTCGGAGACGAAGATGCTTTAAATAGTTTATTTTTTTTATATCAAAGAGAAAATAAAGCGTTTACGCCGAAGCTTTTTGAAAAGAAATGGGGGATTGGCGCCGAAAAAACCGACAGCATCCTTGCATCCTTAAAAAAGTATAAACTCATCATAGAATCGGAGATCGAATTGGACGATACCGTTCAAAAGGTATACGCATGCAATCCGAATCCCGCCTTCATCGCGCTGCTGGCAATCGCGAAGGAATTGATAAAAAAGCCCAATAATTATTATCTGCACTCGTTAAGCCGGAACAAGCCGCTGCTGTAGTTCATTATACATTGTACATTTCGTTCTTCGCTCTACGAAAGGTCCAGCATCTCCAGATACCCTCCGCCATACTCGGCGATAAACTCCTTCCGCCCCGCCAGATTATCCCCCAGCAGCAGCTCGAACATCTCGGAGGTGGCCTGCGCGTCGGTGGGTTCCACCTTGATCAGCCGGCGGGTGGCCGGGTTCATGGTGGTCAGCGACATCATCTCCGGATCGTTTTCGCCCAATCCCTTGGAACGTTGAATCGTATATTTTTGATTGTTGATCTTATCAATCACCGTCGCTTTTTCGCTGTCGTTGTAGGCGAAATAGGTGTCGGTTTTGGTGTTGATCTCGTAGAGCGGCGTTTCGGCGATATAGACCCGCCCCTCCTGGATCAGGGTCGGGGTCAGCCGGTGCAGCATGGTCAGGATCATGGTCCGGATATGGAAGCCGTCATAGTCGGCGTCGGTGCAGATGATAACCTTCGCGAATCGCAGCGCCGACAGGTCGAAGGTGGCGAGATCCTTGTTGGCCTTGTTTGCTCTGCCGCTTACTTCAACGCCGCAGCCCAGCACCTTGATCAAATCGGTGATGATCTCGTTCTTAAAGATCTTGTCATATTCGGCCTTGAGGCAGTTGAGGATCTTGCCGCGGACCGGGATGATCGCCTGGAAATCCGGGTTGCGGGCCTGGACGCAGGCGCCCATCGCCGATTTGCCCTCCACGATAAACAGCTCCCGCTCCTCCACCTGATGGGAGCGGCAGTCGACAAAGCTCTGGACCCGGGAGGCGAGATCGCTGCCGGTCGCCAGCGTCTTTTTCAGGTTGAGCCGGGTGGTTTCGGCCTTTTCCCGGCTGCGTTTATTGATCAGCACCTGATCGGTGAATTTGTCCGCCTCGATCTTATTTTCGAGGAAATATACCTCTATAGAATGCCGCAGAAATTCCGTCATCGCCTCCTGGATGAATTTGTTGTTGATGGCTTTTTTTGTCTGGTTTTCGAAGGAGGTCAGGGTCGAGAAGGAGGACGAGATCAACACTAAGCAATCCTGTATATCCGCGAAAGTAATCTTGCTTTCATTTTTGAGATAACGGCCGGCCTGTTTTAAATAGGCGTCAATCTGGGCGACGAAGGCCGACCGCACCGCTTTTTCCGGCGCGCCGCCGTACTCTAACCAGCTGGAGCAATGGTAGTATTCGGTCAGATTGACCTTGTTGGAACAGCAAAACGCTATTTGAAATTTCACTTTGTATTCCGGCTTGTCCGGCCGGTCGCGGCCCTTGCGCTCGGCGCTCCAGATCTGGATTTCGGTCAGCCGGTGGTCGCCGGTTATCTCGTTGATATAGTCGGCGATGCCGTTGGGATAACAGAATTCTTCGGTCTCGAAGCCCTTTCCAACCTGGGTGCGCAGGATGAACAGCAGGTTGGGATTGACCACCGACTGGCGTTTGAGGGTGTCGCGGAAATATTCCGCCGGCACCGCGATGTCGGTGAACACGTCCAGATCCGGCTTCCAGCGGATCACGGTGCCGGTGTCTTTTTTGGCATACGGCTCCTGCTTCAGTCCGCCGACGTTTTCGCCCCGCTCAAAATGGAGGGTGAACCGCTTGCCGTCCCGGCGCACCTCCACGTCCATATATTCCGAGGAATACTGCGTGGCACAGGC
>Ga0123353_10009860_pt1 | contig 13241 bp, 10 predicted proteins | sample TergutLab28metaG_3_FD_92763 | JGI IMG/M metagenome (GOLD analysis project Ga0123353, IMG submission 92763) | Labiotermes labralis P3 segment gut microbial communities from Petit-Saut dam, French Guiana - Lab288 P3 | ecosystem: Host-associated > Arthropoda: Insects > Digestive system > Gut ...
AAATAGTACCACTTTGTTAAGTCTGTCACTTGCAATACGAATACCAATACAGTTCTTAGAAATTCTGCTATATCATATTACTGTTAATTAACCGTTTTTTATAACAGCATTGTAGGTCATTCGTATGGAACATGACTGTTGGTGCGTTGTGTATTTTCATGGGCTGGTAGTTGTGCGGCTTAATGTGGCAACTCGGTGTGCGGAATGGGTGTCGCTTCGGAAAACCTTCTGCGTTGTCTTGGTGGTTATGTAGGGGGGGGGGGGTTTTCAGAGTGTGGGTCCTTACCTGTGAATTTATATGAAAAGTGTAAGTAACGGAGCTCTTATAGGTTTTAGTTCATTATGTAGTTAAAGTGGTATATATCGAAATTTTATCCACTTTTTTATCTTGTGTTAGTAGCTTTGTCTGGGTTGAGGTTCGCTGTGTTAGGTCTTCTATCGTTGCCGTTTCTAATCCAGTAACCTCCCACATATCTTGTATCTGTTGTATAGCTATGGGCTACATAAAGAAATATGCCGATAGTAGGATTCGAACCAACATAGTTTGTTTTCGAAGGCTACTGCTAGCACGCGTTCAATTGACTGGGCTACATAAAGAATTATGCTGAGAGTGGGACTCGAACCAACATTGTTTGTTTCCGAAGGCTACTGCTAGCACGCGTTCAACTGTCTGGACTACATATATGAATATGCCGATAGTGGGAATCGAACCAACATACTTTGTTTCCGAAGGCCACTGCTGGCATGCGTTCAACTGCCTGGACTACGCCTGTCGACAGTAAGAACGGAACGGTCCGATCGACTCATCCATCCCCAGCAGTACAGCTAGCTAGCCTCGCGCCTGAGAACGATAATGTAGTTTAATTAATGTTTTTATTTGAAATTAAGCAAATGTATTGTTGTCTTCTGTTGATATATACGCGGTGTGATTTATTGTAATTAATGGAAGACAGAGAAACGCCACGAATGCACAAATATGGGGAAAGTAAAACGACTGGAATTATGATGGCAACTGTACCGCACGTCACTGCCTGAGCGGGACGTACGAAATATCAGGCCGATGGATTTTTGTTCGACTGAGTGTACAACCTGAAGATGTCCAACATTAGCGGCCGAAACATGCAGTTGTGCCTAATGTAGTAGATACCCTATTATACTAATAACAAATATAGTTGTGTTTTGACGATATATACACATATTACATTCGTTTTTGTTATTCTAAAAACACAACGGGGATGACGCACCTCAAAATTCCAAGGAACACCTTGTCGTTTAAATTCACGTGTTACGATTCAGTTAGCCATCTTTCAGATATAGAGTCAATTGCTTTTCTTTAGGATTGTACGTCACCTGCTGCAGTGCTTTGGCAACTCGCTAGTAAACTTACCAGCAACAACACTGACGTGACAGCAACGAAAGAAGAAAGAGAAAGGCGTAGGAATTTCGTATGGGTTCTGCTTAGAAATTTTACGAGAATTTTCAGGATACACAAACATTTACAAAGTCATGCCGAAATTAAACGTAGCACAGCTTCAAATTGAATTATATTTATAAGTTTAACCGCGGTTAAACCAGTAAGAGCCGGAATATCTCAGTATGGTGAGTGGGCTAGGGGCTGGATGAAGCGAGTTTGTACTTCCGGCAGGGTAACAGATTTTTTTTTTCTTCTTCCAGAAGTCCAGACCTCTTCTGGTACGTACCCATCCTCAGATTTAATGGTTTCGGTAGTCGCTTTCCAGCGGAAGTGGGTGGGGTGGCGTAATGCGGCAGTGGCATGAATCTGACCACTCACCTCCGCCTAGTGTTGATGACAGTAATGAGCAGAGCGGTAGCTCTGCGCTCCGTTACGTCTTCTTGAAGTCCACATTGGTAGTTTTATTGTCACAAGTAATGTTAGCACGTGATTGGCATCAGGTTGTGTAAGAAATGACGGGAGTTGACGACAAAATATTACTATGAATATGACCCGACAGGTGCGCACCGAGAATTTATATGTGGGGGGGGGGGGGTTACCCGGAATCTATATAAAATTAATGTTTTATTTTAAAAATAATGTCGTAAGTATACTCGTAAATGTAGCATAATACTGTTTGCAACTGCGCCTGTGTGCATACCAATAAAACTGCACCTTCCATGGCTCAATGTGCAAACCAATAAAACTGCACCTTCCATGGCTCAATGTGCGTACCAATAAAACTACACCTTCCATGGCTCAATGTACAAACCAATAAAACTACACCTTCCATGGCTCATTCATGGTGTCCTGTCTTCTTGCTTTTATTAAATTCATTCTTTATTTTCAGAGTTCTCTTGTAATACTCATCAGCCTATTTCGGTGGTTGATTTCGACTGAAGTTCAAGTCAAGTAAAACTTTTGATTTCATCATATTTTTTAAATCTGTGTTTTTAAATTTCGAATTTAGGGGGGTTTGGTGAAGCCGCAGCATGGTAACCTACCCACCTCCCCACCCGCCAACTTGGGTGCACCCCTGTGACCCGAATATTTGCCACATATTTAAAAGTGTCATATAGAATGCCAAACAGAATGCCATACACTGTTACTTCCACGAGCCCATATCTTAGTATGTAAATATACAATGATGTGTCAGTCAAACACAACAAAACTTTATTACGGTTATTATTGTATTAGGGCAACATGTTTCGATTCTTATATAATCATCTTCAGACCCTTCTAAGACACAGATTCTTACGTAGCAATGTTTATCTTAGAAGGGTCTGAAGATGATTCTATAAGAATCGAAACATGTTGCCCTAATACAATAATAAACACAAAGTGTTGTTGTGTTTGACTGATACATCATTGTATATTTGTATATGTGTTGAACACTTCGGGATGGCAAACATTAAACTTTATCTCAGTACCCGATGATGTGCGCTGCACCTGTCACCCAGCTGAATTAACAGATTATAATAAGGCACTTCGACAGGCCAAGAGAGAATCATGGGGAAGACACCGTGAGGAGATTGAGAAGGCTCCAGAATGTGCCAGACTCCATAGGATTCTTTCAAATGATGAGCGGAGTGCAGTAAGCTCCAACCAACTTGAATATGGAGAATATACCACAACAGAGAAAGGGACCCTGGATGAGTTACTCCGGGTCCACTTCCCTGGTTCAGAAATAATCTTGGAACCTTCTGGAGGATGGGACGGTCTTGAACCGGAGTTTCCGAAATGGAATGGATCCAGGGAAGACTGGGCATCTTCCAAAAGTGTCATAAGTTATGATAAATTGAAATGGTCTGTTTTCTCATTTCAACCCTATAAATCTCCAAGCATTGAAGGAATAATGACCGTCATGCTATAACAGGGTTTTGAACTGCTCGCGAGCAAACGTTTGTTGCTACTAAGAACCAGTTTGGCCTTAGGATATATTCCCATTAGTTGGCGGCACATCAGGGTGGTTTTTATACCCAAACCTGGGAAACCATTTTCCCTAGGCAAACTCCCTGAGGCCCATTAGTCTCATGTCATTTTTACTCAAAACACTTGAGAAATTACTTCACAAGCATATCAGGGACGGTGTTCTGGTCGGAAGACCACTTCATCAGAATCAGTTTGCCTACAGGACAGGTATGTCTACTGAAACAGCTCTCTTCTAGGTTGTTCATGGACTGGAAAAGCCCTTGAATCATAGACGGATTGCGCTGGGCGCCTTCCTGGATATTGAAGGAACGTTCGACAATAACTCTTTTAATGCAATAATTACGGCTGCCAGAGAGTGTGGGCTTGAGGAAACCTGTTGCAGGTGGATCAAGTCCATGCTTGAAAGCATACTTGTACATACCTCCCTTATGGGTAGCAATTTTACTGCTAAAGTCGTAGGTGGATGCCCACACGGAGGAGTTTTGTCTCCCCTCTTGTGGAACCTAGTTGTTGATAGACTTTTAACTATTGCAGATGACCTAGGCTTTAGTATATTCGGCTATGCTGAAGATATTGTAAATATGCACACACTGTCAGGGAGATTATGCAAGAGACCCTGAATGTGGTAGTTAAATGGGCTGTTAAAAAGGGTCTAAATATTAGCCCCCACAAAACAGCCATAGTCCCATTTACCAATAGAAGGAAAACAGAGGGCTTAGGACCTCTCTTACTCTATGGAAAGGAACTTACAATGCTGGACGAGTTTAAGTACTTGGGAGTGACCCTAGAATCCAAACTCAACTGGAACCAGCATCTGCAGAAAATAACTAGAAAAGCGCAAACCACCTTGCGGTAGTTAGACGCTTATGTGACAAAAAATGGGGCCTTAGAACTAATATGGTGCATTGGCACTATACTAGGGTAATTAGACCATCCGTACTTCATGGTGCTCTGGTGTGGTGGTCCAAGGACATGCAGAAAACCACAAAAACTCAATTAGGCAGGATTCAAAGAATGGCCCGTCTAGCTATTACGCGGGCTATGAAATCGACTCCACTGCAGCAATGGATATGCTTTTGAATCTGACTCCGTTTTATCTGGTGATCATGGCGGAGGCGAGAATGGCACTCTATGGGCTGCACATACTTAAGCAACCAGACGATCCTAAAACAGACTCAGGGTTGCTATCTATCTGGAAAAATGTGAGTGACCCTATTTTGGAAATGCGGTCGGACTACACCATTCCAGTTTATTATTATTCCCAAATCTTCAATGTCGTTATAGACTGGGATTACTGGAGTAATAAAGACCCAGTACTCCCTTAGGATGCTCTGATCTGGTTCACTGACGGCTCTAGGGCTAACTCAGGGACAGGGTCTGGCACTTTTGGCTTAAGACCAAATAGAAGCTTTAGCTTCCCACTGAGTAATTTTGCCACGGTTTTTCAAACTGAAATTTATGTCATTCTACAATGTGCATGCGAAAATATAAGAAGGGCCTATAAGAATAAGCGGATTCTTTTCTTTTCTGATAGCCAGGCTGCACTTAAGGCACTTAGTAGGCCGAAAGTGATTTCAGGACTGGTTGCAGAATGCCTGGATGCTCTCTCTGCGCTGCTTAGCCTGAGTGAGGTTACCCTCGCCTGGATGCCGAGGCATCCTGGCATTCCTGGCAATGAGGAAGCTGATAAGCTTGCTAGACAAACGTCAGCTATGCTGTTACTTGGTCAAAAGCCGGTTCTTGGAATACCTAAGTGTTCAGCAAGAGAAGTAATTAACTGGACTGAGGTTCAACATCATAACGCCTGGAGAGATTTGCCAGGCCACATATATGGCAAGCTTTTTATATGCAGACCATGTAAGAAAAGAGCTGATGACCTGCTTAAGTTAAGTAGACATCAAATAAAAATGGTAGCTGCGATTTTTACAGGACATGCTCCCGTAAGGGGTACCTGTACCTTATGGGCCTTTCTGATGGGGATCCAACCTGCAGATTCTGCAAGACGGAGACTGAAACAGTGCAGCATACGAGTATTACTTGCCGTTTCGAGGCGTCGGCTCGTCAGCGCCATAATGTCTTTGGGAAGCTGATTGCCGAACCAAGAGACATAAGAACAGCTTCAGTAAGGGACTTTTGCCTCCTCATACGAGGCATAGGGTTATTGAATCTGTCCTGAATGGAGTATTTAGTGTTGTACAATAAGCCTAAGATTGTGGTGCATCCGGAGCGTAAGCTGACGGGCCCTAAGAAGAAGAAGAAGGAGAAGAAGGATGAAGGAGGAGAGGATGAAGGCACATAACCTCCAATTTGTTTTAACAAATGGAATTTTTTAAATTTATGTTGTTTTGTGACTTGTTGGGTTTTTTAATTAAAATTTTAAGCGTCTGTACGAATAGTCGTATGTATTGCAACTCTGAGAACATGCAGTAAAGTGCTGTATTACTTCATAACACAAGAACAATCACGAAGTGCAAAATCATATTACAAGGATAAATTTGCATATTTTTCTTGTTTTACTGAAAGAAATTATTGGCAGGGAAGTATGTTTGTTAGATGCTCATCATACGATATGTTTATCTACAGTCCGTGCTTCGATTCTTCGCCGTCTTTTAGGATCTGAACTGTCCATTTAAGGGAAGAAGAAATTCTGTAACAGAAAAAATTATGCCGTTATGAGATGCAAATTTTAGAGGCTTATTTTTTACATAATATAATCAAAAATCGTATTTATCTAAATATGTTACAATTAACTATATGTTGCTGCAACTGGAAATATAATTCACATTATGTAGGTCAATATACGTGCTTACGTAAAATTGTAGACTGTTACAATGTAGGTGTATAATTATACGTGTCTGCTAAAGTGTAGTTCGACAGGTAAACATATTTCAAGCACTCGGCCAATCAGTCAATCAATCAATCAATCATTCAGTCAGTCAGTCAGTAGATCTAACGGAATCAGGTAGCTGATTAGGTGGTTGGACGGTAGGGCTTCAGCTTTGATTGGTTACCGAATGAGTTACATGATTGAGCGGTTGCCTATAGTGACCGCGCCGTCTATGTCGAGGGTCTGGGGCCCCTCACTTCCTGGGATTGCGGGTTCGAATCCCGCCAGAGGTATGGATGACTGTCCCCTGCGATTGATGTGTGTTGTCAGGTAAATGTCTCTACGTGGGACTGATCACTTGTCCTGAGGAGTTCTCCTGAATGTGGTGTGTCTGAGTGTGATCGTCAAACCTCGATAATGAGGAGGCCCTGTCCCACTATGGGCTGTAGGACCATGGGAAAAAGGGATTGTGTATATACTCGATGAACAGGCCGGTTATTTATTTCGACCCTGTAATCCATTGGGTATGTCTTTACATCCTTTGTTAACCACCAAATTAATTATGAATTGGTAAGTTAAGTAAATCGGAATGTTTGTGCTCACGCTCTAGCCACCTGACCTGCCAGTTAAATCACTAACATCCGTCACAAATGAAGCAAAATGTTACAATCTCAGGCTGTTTCTTACAGTGCGTGTATTCATACGTTCTTCCTGAAAGTTAAAGTAAGACCAGTGACTTACATTAGGATCTGCATCGTACCAACACTTTGTTGTGACGTAGGCCACTTCGCAGGCATCTTCTAATCCTGAAAGCAATTTACACTAGGTAACCATTTTGTATTGACGTTTCACTAAATCAGACTTAACACATAAGTTTCCAATCCACATTTTACACCGTTTTATTACACTAAGTATGTTGAGTTGTTTCTAAGTGTTAACGAGGCGTACAAAATCTCACATAATTCAATACGCCCACTTCCATAAGGCGTGTTAAATATTGGCGAGGCACTGCGTTGTAGATGCATCGAATATCTTCACAGAAACAGCGACTGAATAAAACCTCGCTCTGAATACACTAAAATATTATCAACATTGCCGTCACTAATCCTAAAAAATCCTTGAAATAATTATTATAAATTATTTAAATAAAGTTAAAGTGATCCCGTTACAGGCCCGGTGTGGCCGAGAGGGTGGGTAGAGGTATAGCTCTACTCTTCCTTGACCGCGGCACTAGAAGGGGGTAAGTGGTCAGCAGCACGCCCCGGCCGCACTTTACCCCAGGGAAAGACCCGGTACCCATTTTACAGGAACCTGGGTGGGCCCCAGGACCGGTCTGGAAGAGAGGAATTTCTCGTCCCCACCGGGATTCGATCCCGGACCGCCCAGCCCATAGTCAGTCGCTATACCGACTGAGCTACTTGGATCACATAAATTATTGAAGTATCATAAGATATTGTGATAGATTGATAATGAGAGGAATGGGGCCGTCAATCACAGTGACTCAATGTACATTAGGCAAAATGTTGCGGGTTTAAATGAAAGCCATCATCGGCTCATTTAATCGTCTTGTATGTAAGGAACCTTTAAATGTCTCATGATGGGTTTTAGTTAAAGCCGAAACGCGATCCATAATACAAATTTACGTAAGTCAATGCGAAATGTACTTGCTCACTGCCCCCTTCCTTCATTAAATCATGAGTTTATTTTTTCGAATGACTAAATTGCCCCGATGTAATTTAAGCTAGAATTCCTGTACAACGTAGTCAGGATGCCGCATGTTCTATCCATCTAGCCCTGTTCCATCAGTGTCCGATTTCCGGAATGATGCTAATGCACATCACAGGGACATACTGCTATTGAACTCTGACGATATTTTCCTTCTCTTACAAGTTGCCGTATCAATTTGTTGCTGTCGTCGAGCTCATCATCCCGAATACGTTAGCTCAGACGGTGACGTTCCTAACTTGTAATCGGGAGGTGTCCATTTCAATCTCAGCCGAGACGATGACTACCCAGATAGATTTTTTGGGTTTTACTCAATTCCTCCGGAAAATTCCGAGATAATTTTCAATAGTCTTTATCGCTTTACTTACATTTTCATTTATCTTTTAATTATCATCTAATTGTTCGGCTGTAGTTTGTCAGTATTATGGATAACGTCACGATATAGGCTATAAAAGGCCCGTTTATAGGAGAGTCTAACGGGCAGTCTTTATTCTTTACTGTGGCGGTGATGCTGTTTCTGTGCAATAATTATAAAGAACGGTTGAAATGATTTGTGAGACCAACTTGATACAACAATTATGATTTATTAATAATCCATTAGCTCAACGTGTTTCGGGCATCATTATGCCCATATTCAGGAGCGCAAGGTCGCGTATTACAGCATACGGTTTACAGCAATTAATGTGCTGGCTGGAGTCTTGGGAAGCCGGGAAGTAGGTCGTGTGCAATGTGTAGAGGCTGTTATTCGACTCCTGTCCACACGACCTGCCTTCCGGCTTCCCAAGACTCCAGTCAGCACATTAAGTGCTGTAAACCATATGCAGTTATATACTGCCTTGCGCTCATGAAGATGGGCATAATGGTGACCGAAACATGTTGAGCTAATGGTTGATTAATAAATCATAATTGTTGCATCAATTTGGTCTCACACGTCATTTTATATTAAGGATGCACGGTCACACGAACATCAATATATTTTGGTATGAAGTTTGGGAAGAAATGTTTACAGCTTTTTTTCATTCGTGTAGGTCAGTGTGTACGGTGACGACAGCATGAATTGTAGGTTTATAATTATGCAGAAGAATGATTCACGTTTTTCAAAATTTCTCTTAATAATCATGTAGCTTAGTGACCCATACATGTGCATCATGTCCGTCAATAATTGCTCAGTTTCCCAAATGTCGCTTTGCCGCAAACAGAGGAAAACATTTAAAGAATCTATAATTATTGCATGTTACTTACTTAAGAAAAATACATTACAAAATTTGGGGCAACACTGCTTAAATACAAGCAAACTATGGGGAAGCATATGGAAACAAATTTTGGTGGGTTTAACCTGGTTTTAACTCGGATTACAGTTCGAAACAGCATTACAATTTTCTGCTGGGTTAGGTGACTGTTGGAACACACTGTACAGCTCATTGCTCCACATTCGCGCATCATTGCCACACGCAGAAGCTCATAATACGGTACATGTTTCACATGAAACCTGGAATCTACATGCAGTCGCTAAATTTGTAAATATAAGAGTAACTTCCCATAAAACATTAATATCTACTTAAATAATATATTTGTTCCTTATTAGTATTAACCCATTACCTGCTAATGTAGAGAATATGGTGAGCTCCGAATAATGCTAGCAGATGGCAGATGGGATTTAACTCGGCGTTTAAAGGGTTAATAATTAAACACGTGACTCCAGTGTTTTATTAATTATTTCCATCCAACTGGAATCTAAATAAACTCCTACGCTGTACGCAGAATATTTTCTTTTACATTGTGTAACATTATGGCGAGAACTAAAACAATATAACTCTCCAGCTTTTAAGCAAAACGTCATGATCCTGTACCAAAGGGTTCGTAATCAATATACATTTTTTGTTAACTGAAATTTGTGTCTAAATACATACCATCCGCCGCGTTCCTACACTTGTCCATCGAGTTAACCACGCTGTCTCTGGTTTCACCACTTAGCAGCATCTTGGCTTGTTGTATGGCAGCGTCCGGCTTGTATTTTCCATTCTTTATCTGTCAACAAGAGAACAGAACATGTGACACGCTGCATTTGTTGTGCAGATCATTGGACGACTTTGGCATATCCGCTAGCTTTATGGCAGTGAACGGGCCGAGAATGCTTGAAAGTGTTGCTGCACGCAGTTATAATCAGAGGTCAAAAACATCCGGATATGATAGTACAAACATTTGAGCAGAATATCGCCTGATATGTAGCCTAAATTCTTCAGCTTATGGGGTGGATTTGCCATGTAATGTGAGGGTGTCAATAGGATTTGAAAATACATGTTAACATTAACAGAAGTCACTGTTACACATAACCTAACTTCTTCAGATCACGGAGTGAAATTTTTTGTATGCAGATGTTCCAAAATATCTGAGTAACGATGAACCTGAATTGATAGTATAAAACTTTACAAAAATGCGTCCACTCAGTTATGTGATTAATTTCCAAAACTGTAACTAAAGAAGGATTTTGATTAAGTTCCATACCGTCTACTGTTCAGCCAGAGTCTGTTCAGTGCAAACCCTGTTTAACACAATATCACACAACATTTCTTTAGTTTTCTCAGAACCCAGTCGAGTGTAGCAATTTATGCTGCGCAATGCAACACATATACGCTAATATGTAATCCACATGTAAACACTATGGGATCCCAAAGTGGACAAAGCATCTGGTAATGAAATTGTAGGGGCCTGAAGATAACTAACATCTAGTCGAAACATGTAGCCTTACTCTACAATAAATAGATTGTGCTGACGTACGTTTGTGTAATACTAATTGATTTTCAAGCACATCGTGATGCCTTCATTCAGATATACTTCTGTTAATGAGCCTGTTCAACATTTATTGCCTAATTCTACATCACTGCAATTAATATATGTCTACACCGGAGACGGTTTCAAGTTCTCTGACCAGCACGTAGAAAGGCGCACCAGGAGCGTCCATTACTGCTTCAAGTAAAATCCTCATTCCTCCAGCTGCCTAAATAATCAATCTGTGTTGTCGCTGGTATTGAATCTCACTCTTAGCAATCAGTGACGGTGTTACCCCTTGAGGCAGGTTAGAAAAGAGAAAACCACTAGAGGTTTGTTGAGAAAAAAAACTATCAGAATATTGGCCTTCATTGACAGAACGAAGAGCATCCATTATAGGTTCCCGATACCAGCGCTGCCATTTTATATGTGACAGACTTAGCACAATTATTGTTTAAAATAACACTCTCTCCAGTTATGAGATAAAACTTGAGACAAATACGCACTCTGGTAACAAAGAGTGTCATGTATACAGTTCTGAGGAGCAGTGATACCAACCGCTGCCAGCTGCACAACAAGCATTTCCTCTCACAAGTGCCAGTTCCAATTTACCGCAAGTTACGCATCTCTTAATGAACTGAGGAAAAGGAATTGCTTTACGTTTCTCAACAAATTACACTCTTCATTCCCCTTAAAATTTAATTATGAGGTAAGTGAAATATACCCATCTTGACTGTGGCCCTGGATCATATCAGACACAGAGATTACCATGCAATCTTCGAGCGTATGAAGATAGTATATTCAGTCCATTTCAAAATCTTCATCCAAGTAATGTGTTAGTTTTGTGGTTGGTACGGTGGGCCTTTTTTGGGTCCCCGGACATGCCGAAATACGGGGTAATGAAATCACCGATGGGCTCGCGAGGGGCGGCACTGCTCTGAGGTTTATCGGACCCGAGACGGCCCTGCGGGTCTCTAGGCGAGATTTACAAATTAGGCTCGGTCTCTGGCTGGTTAACCAGCACGGGGCCCAACGGCGAGGTCTTGGTGATACCCAAAGGCAGGCTCACGAGTTTATCTCGGGACCTAGTCTGGGCGCCAGGGCAAAATTTATGACCTTTAATAGGACTTAATCCAGGCCCGTGACTGGCCTTCTCACGGGTCATAACACCCCGAGGAGACATCTCTACCTACTAGGGCTGCTTGACAGCCCTCTGTGTAGAAAGTGCGGGGTGGGAGAGGAAACCTCGGCTCACATTTTATGTGAGTGCGAGGCTCCGGCCTCACTCAGACATGCGTACCTGGGCTCCTTCTTTTGGAGCCAGAGGATATTAGGAGTTTAGGTTTGGGGGCCATCTGGAGCTACAGCAAGGCTGCGGGGCTCCCATGATTCGATATGGGGCACAAAGGGTCCGTCTTAATTAAGGCCCAGGTGCATCGGGCTGAGAGGCCCCGAACCCAAATGAAAATCAATCAATCAATCAATCAATCGTGGTTGGTGGAATAAAACTGATCTACTTCTATGAAACCTTATGCAAGTATCATATCTCTAAGGACCATCTGTTAAATTTTACCTTTAATTAGTAATCATAGATAAATTATGATGGAGAATTTTGTACGTTTGAGGCTGCAAACACACAACTGGACTCTAAAACAGCAGGTAAAGTTACGGACATTTTGATGGTAATTTCTGCAAATACGGGATCACGTTTGATGTAGGAAAGCAAGCCAATGAATATGTTTTGCTGTCATTATGATAATTAGCTTAATGGCAGCAAAAAAGTATATATTAATGTTTAATGAAAATTGTAAACTGTTACGAAAATGGAGATTACGGCATACACTGAGTTTATGTATCCAAACTTTGAATTTCCGGTTAACATAACTAGCAAAAACATGCGCAAGAACATAACACTGCCACAATTCGCACTGTGTTACTAAGTTTGAAGCAGTCTGAGAAAAGAAATCTTTAAGACAAGTGAATTGGCACAGAACTTGTGTAAAAAACAGTCTGTCAAGTCTATTGATTTCTCACGTTTCATCCTGCCATATGGGCCCTTCCCTCTGCGTCTAATCCGAACTGACGTTTCTTCAAAGCCCCCCGATATCTACCTTAATACCACGCTCTGGTTCCAGTGGCGGTACTTGTTTTTATAAATTGGTTTCTAGCTGTCAGAAAATGTCAGTATCTAAAAACTCTCTGATATTACTACAACTGTATTTTAGATTTAGGTTTCTCTGTAAGATTCGTCTTCATGTATATGAAGCCGTGTTTACTGTCTTGTATTAAAACCAACTAGATGCACTAATTTCTCAGATTTGTTTTTGGAATAAAACTCTACATGTTTCGAACAGTTCCTCTGTCCGTCAAGAGTTTCTCACTTTTACACACAGCAATGGTATTAGTCATACAGGTTTGCTGATAAATTCTTATAATAAAACCAACTAGATGCACTAATTTCTCAAATTTATTTTTGGAATAAAACCCTACATGTTTCGGACAGTTCCTCTGTCCATCATCAGGAGTTTTTCACTG
>Ga0123353_10009863_pt1 | contig 13238 bp, 6 predicted proteins | sample TergutLab28metaG_3_FD_92763 | JGI IMG/M metagenome (GOLD analysis project Ga0123353, IMG submission 92763) | Labiotermes labralis P3 segment gut microbial communities from Petit-Saut dam, French Guiana - Lab288 P3 | ecosystem: Host-associated > Arthropoda: Insects > Digestive system > Gut ...
ACATCGAACACGCCCACGCTATTTCTCACGGCAAGATGTTCGTTGTTGATGCCCGAATATTCAATCGGCATGTTGTATCCCGCAAAAGGCGTCATTTTGGCGCCAAGTTCCTTGTGAATGGATTCAAAAACGGTACTTTTCATTTATGATTCGATTTTTTTCAACTTTCAACTAAATTATCGCGGACAAAAGTACAAAAAAATATTTCGTGTTCCAGATCATTTTTCAAGAAATCCGTAATCCGATTGGATTGCGTTTGCAAAAGCGCCGTCCAGCAATTGGATATAAGTTTCTATTCCGTTTTGTATTTCATCCAGCAAAATATATTCGTCGGCGGTGTGCGAACGCGCCGAATCACCCGGCCCGATTTTGATGGACGGATAGGGTATCCGCGCTTGATCGGAAGTGGTTGGCGAACCAAAAGCCGTCAATCCCAGCGACAAACCTCTCTGCACAAAAGGATGATCCATCGAAATGGATGATGAATTAATGTGTGTAGAACGAGGCTTAATACTACTGTTTTTCATGTATTTACGGATGATTTCCAGTGCGTCATCGTTTTTGTAAAATTCATTGGTGCGCACGTCTACCACATATTTGCAACTGTCGGGTATGATGTTATGTTGATAGCCGGCATTGATCACCGATACGGTCATTTTAACACTGCCAAGAAGCGGCGATCTGTGTGGGAATTTGAAATTTCTGAACCATTCGATATCGTCCAAAGCCAGACAGATGGCATTCACTCCTTCGTCTCTGGCTGCATGACCGGTTTTTCCAACAGTTTCGCAGTCGAGTACCATCAAACCCTTTTCGGCTACGGCCATTTGCATTTGCGTGGGTTCGCCCACAATGGCCAGATCGAGCGGCCCCAAATCGTCCAGAATGAACGCAATACCGTTTTTTCCCGTGATTTCTTCTTCGGCAGTCGCGGCATAAATCAGATTGTAGTTTCTTTCCTTTTGTTGATCGAAATGCAGAAAAGTCATCATCAGGCTTACCAGCGAAGCTCCGGCATCGTTGCTGCCCAATCCGTAAAGTCGTCCATTTTCGATGGTTGGAGTATAGGGGTCACGTGTCCATGATGCGACAGGTTTCACGGTGTCGTGATGCGAGTTGAGCAAAACAACCGGTAACCGCTCGTCTATCATTGATCGCACCCATACATTGTTGCCTTTACGGAAAGTTGTACAGCCCTGATCTTTCAGAAACGATTCGATGATTGCCGCAGTCTGGTCTTCTTTGCGGCTCAGCGATGGAACTGAAATCAAACGGCATAGAAGATCGATAGCTGCTTGCTGGTGAATATTTTGATTCAAATACATTAATCTATTGGGGGAAAATCGTCTTCAAAATCAACATCTTGATTTCCTGTAAGCGCTTCATTGATTTCCTGTTCGCTCAACTCCTTCATGTTGGTGACGATGAAATCATGCGACAGGAAATCGCCAAACTGGTTACATTCGTCTATTCCTTCACGGAACAACCGCGTGAGATCCGAACTGATAGGCACAATCACACGCATGGTGGTATATTGGCGCTTGAAGTCAAGTTTTTCCAGTTCGCTGTCATATTTTTGCAGCGCATACTGCATCTCATCCTGCACCACTTTTTGCTCAAATGGTTTTAAATCATCGCCTCTTTTGTTGATCAATACCACAAAATATCTCAATTTATGTCCCTTTCCACCCAAACCGGTAGAGATGAATATTTGCCGCCTGTCGAGCAAATCACTTTCGAGCAGAAGTTTGTTTTCCTGCAAAGCCAGTTTCGCCCACTCTTCCATATCCGTGTCCGGTTCTTTAGCGTAGCTTTCCAGCGTACGATATATTTCGGGACTGGGTATCCCAGCCATTTGTACCAGTAGTATTTTTTTATGTTCAAGAGGTAGTGCGGCGTTGAAGAGATCATCTTTCCTGGCTATAACCTCCTCATCTTTGAATTTTCCCCTTATTTTTGCCGATACCTCAAAATAATTCATCTGTAGAGTAACATCCACAGGATCTTCCATAAGACTGAAGTTATTGTTCAGTCCGCCAAAAAACTCTTGTATTTTCCTATACACATTTTCACCTTCCATTACAAGCCAACTTTATCATGATATATTTCGATTTCAAAAAAAAACAAAATTACTATATTTTTTTTAAAAACTTCTTACCAATTCGTTTTACACACTAAAAAAAACGTAAAAATGCAATCCATACGCAAAATTGATGTATATTTGCAAAAAATCTTAAATCAAAAATTTTAAATCAAAAATGAAATATGTTTTTTCGCTGTTAGCGATGATCTATCTTGTATCCTGTGGCGGTCCGAAATGGGAACCGCTTTTCAACGGTAAAGATTTTACCGGATGGGAAATATATCTGGGCGTTCCTGATCCTTCAGTGGATGTGCCCGACATGGAACGTAACGAGGAAGGCGTTTACACGCAGCCTCTGGGTGTGAATAACGATCCGTTGAACGTTTTCACTGTAGTTGAAGCAGATGGCGCACCTGCCATACATGTTTCGGGACAGATCTATGGTTCGTTTGCCACCATTCAGGAATACGGCAATTACCACCTGCGGCTTCAGGTCAAATGGGGTGAAAAGAAATGGGCTCCCCGCGAAGACAAACCGCGTAATGCCGGCTTGCTCTACCATGGTACAGGCGAGTTTGGCGTTGGTTTGGGTGTTTGGAAAATTTCGCACGAATGTCAGGTGATGGAAACCATGTTTGGCGATTCATACCGCATGGGCGCAACTTTTTGCGATATTACCGCATCGCGCACTAACGAAAACGAACGCTATACTTTCGACCGTAGCGCTCCCGAAGTACGTTTCGGACACGGGTTACCAGCCGGACCAATCTGCAACAAAAACCCAATGAACGAAAAACCGACCGGCGAATGGAATACCATCGAACTGTTGTGCTACGAAGGAACCAGTGTTCATGTTATCAACGGACAGGTGAACATGATCAATACCAACTCGCACCTGATCGTTGACGAAGAGGAGACGCCGCTCACCAAAGGCGTGATTCAACTGCAATCCGAAGGCGCCGAAATCTATTACCGAAATATCGAAATCCGACCGATCAACAAAATACCGGACGAGTATTTGAAGTGAAGAGTGAAGAGTGAAGAATTAAGAGTGAAGGGCGAAATTGTTTTGCTTCATAGTTGTTGCGCTCCCTGTTCGGCGGCTATCGTCGAATGGTTGCTTGCCAATGGAATACGTCTTGTACTTTATTATTTCAATCCGAACATCTATCCGCAAACGGAATATGACATCCGCAAAGCGGAACTAACCCGATACGCTCTTTCACAGGGAGTTGAAGTGATTGACGGAGATTACAGCCACGATGAATGGTTGCAGTATGTTACCGGATTGGAACATGAACCAGAACGCGGCGCCCGTTGCTTGCAATGTTTCAGGATGCGGATGCTGGCTACTGCCCGATTGGCGTATGAACGCGGATTTGCACGGTTTGCAACAACACTCGCTTCCTCGCGATGGAAAAACCTCGACCAGATTGCTCAAGCCGGACACTGGGCAGCAGCACAATACGATGATATAGAGTTCTGGGAGAAAAACTGGCGTAAAAACGGTTTGAACGAACGACGCAATGCACTGTTGAAAAATTATGGCTTTTACAATCAAACGTACTGTGGTTGTGAGTTCAGTGTGGAAAAATCTGTCATCACCCATGTATATTAGTGTCATCTGCGTTCTATTACCAAAAAAGAGCGGTTCTCGCGAACGGCTCTTTCAATTACTAACATTTACAACTACTAACTTATGAGAAAAACTACTGCTACTATGAAACTAAAGCAATGGTTTCAAATATCGTGCCAAAACATCATTTCTGACAATTATTTTTTAATTTTTATTTCCACCCGTCGCTGGTTGGCCTCTTCTTCGATCGTTTTCTTTTCATCAACACCTGCAATAGCAAACAGCTGACGGCTATCCACCTTTTCATCAATCAATCGTTGGACGATGTAATCGGCGCGTTGTTTGGCTAAATTTTGTTGATTTACCTCGAACACCGTATCGCAAAAGCCTTCGATCTGGAAGACCATGCCTTGATTGGCTTTGATGATTGATGCGATGCGCGGAATCAACGCCTGCGACATTTCGATGGGTTCCACACTGCCTTTTTTGAAAAGCAGCCATCCAGTAAACAATTTTTCGTTGATAGGTTGAACTGCCAAACTGAATGATTCTTGATCACCGTTGAGCAAAATACTTTCCGTCAGGAAATTTCCATCGGGAAATTTGACCCAGTATTCACGCTGATCCTCCTGCTTGGTCAGTTTGAAGGTTCCTAAAGTGTTGGTTCGCAGGATTTGTTCTTCGTCGTCGTTGTTGAAGCAGATGATCGTTCGTTCGGAAACAGGTCTTCCTGTTATTTTGTTGTATAACTGTATGTTTTTTGGAAGAATCGTTGACAGTTGTAACTGGATATCTTTTCGGAAATCGACAAATTGCGCTGCTTGGACTACAGGCAGATCAATCAACGACGGCTTGTAGCCAATTGTTCTGGCGTATATTATGGGAAGTTCGTCGTTGCGCAGGAAAAAACCGTAGTATCCTGTGCTGTCTGAAACGGTTTGTTGTACCGCTTTTCCATCGACGGTCAGCGTTATTCTTGCCTTGTTGAGGATGACTCCGGTAGCATGATCGCTAACAAGACCGCTGATATACAGGAATGACGGCAATCCATCGAAAAAGTACAGATCATCGCTTACCGATTCGTTTCGCGATGAGGATAAAATTCCTGTATTGCCGTTGATGATCAGATTGAAATCGTCGCCCGGCGAGTTGAATGGACGGCGAAGATTCACCGGCGGCGAAAATGAATTGCCCTTGACAACCGAACAGAAAATATCAAGACCACCATAGCCCACATGTCCATCGGAAGCGAAAAAGAGCAGCGTATCGGCATATACAAACGGATATTCTTCTCTGCCAATGGTATTGATGTTTTTTCCGGCATTGACCGGCGCGCCCCATTTCCCATCGTTTGATCTGTCCATGTACCAGATATCGGTTTGTCCGTATCCATCCGGCGAATTGGATGTGAAATACAAACGATTTCCGCCATTGGCTATTGCCGGATGTCCATTTGCCTGATTTTTTTTATTTTGATAGACAATTTCCGGATCTGACCACTTGCCATTGGCTAATTTGCTGGTAAAAATGCCACAACGATTATTTGCCGGATCGCAGTATGCAAAGTAGATGGATGAAGAAATGCTGTCGTAGGTAAATAATCCTCCTTCTGTCAGGTGTTTCGGTAGCGTATTGTCGGCTGGAACGGGATATGCAAATCGTCTGTTCTGCCTGCGCATCATGTAGGTTTGCACGTGTTGCAGGCCAGTACGCTGGTCGATCTTCATACCCGCAACAGGTCGGGCGGCAAGCGAATAATAGGCAATATTGCTGGTATAAAGCGATACGCCAAACTCGCCTCCGATAGTGTTCACTCCGACGGCCGGACCAAAATTGGCATGTGGATTCACACGATCGTTGATCATAGCGAATTTGCATGATTCAATTCTTAGTTGAGCCATAGGATATCCGGGTTTCATTCCGAGACATTGTTCGAATGCTGCGATGGCCTTAAGGTAAGCGGATGTCTGTTGTAAAGCCAGACCATACTGATACCATGTATCTGCATCGGCATTACTGTTGTTGATGACTTGTTGCAGCCAGTGCAACGCTTTTTGCGGCTGGTTGATGTTCAAATAACATAATCCGATTTTTTTCCATATTTCAACCGGATTGGCCTTCTCATTAGTTAACTCCTTTTCGAAGGCTTGAGCGGCAGCGTAATATTGTTTGGTTTCATACAATTTAGCAGGGGTCAACTTTTGAGCGGAAAGAGGCGATACGAACAAAATGACCAATAAGATATTGAAAATTGAATATTGTCTAATGAAAATTGAAAATTGAATATTGAATATTTTCATACTTTTATCTTGTTTTGATCACTTCAACGGTTCCTTTCTGTATGATACCAAGCGGAGATTTTGATACATAAAAATAAATGCCGGATTGCACTGTCCTACCCTTGTATTTTCCGTCCCATCCTTCTTTCCCTGAATACAATAGGGTACCTAAACGGTTGTATATCTGTATTTCATATCCTTCAAGGAATAATCTGTTTTTCTCGCCATCAGGTGTGAATGCGGTGGGAAGATTTTCGCGGGCAATTATCGTCAGAATACCGTCAATTAACCTTAACACATATTTGTCGGACTCCCAACCTTCTAATAATCTGATGATGTAGTCGCCTTCGGGCGAACTGGAACGAGCGGCGCAATCAATACTGGGAGGTTTTTGAATTGAATTGGATTCATTGTCATTATAATGGGCATTACGCTTGAAACCCGAATAGGTTATCGTAAAAACAGGATTTTCTTCGCCCTGTTGCCTTTTTTTATTATCGGCTTCGGCTATCAGCTCAGCTTTATTGATTACTACCATAACTGTGGCAGGGTTTTTAGCACTATTAAAAATAATATCGGTTGCTCCGCTTTTTAATATGGTTACTAACAAAACACTATCAATAATTTCACCTTTGAGGATGCTAGGATCATTTATTTTATAATCACTCGGTTTGCCGATTTTATCAATCGCATTAACTTCGAAAGGATCAGCTCCGTATGTTACTGTAATTCTGGAAGGATTGATGACCAGTTTTGCGGGAACATATTTGAAAGAATAATTTTGATCCCAACCGCCCTCAAATTCGATGTCATATTCGCCGGCTTTTGTCAAGTCAGCATTTGTTTTAAGCGTCGGCGACTCAGCAATGTATGATGGATCTTCACCATGTATAAACTCCGAAAGGTTATAGGTAAAGGTAAGCTCCGGAAGCTCCGTGTTGGTAATACAGACTTTGGAGTCAGCCGTTAAGGTCAGTACTTTCTGTTCAACAGTTGCTTTGGTAATAAACAGATTGTCATCAGGTTCATTCGCCAACTCATAATTATTCGCTTTTTGTGTATCTAAAAGAGCAAGAGTAACTGTAACAGGTTTATTAACACCTGCATCTTTATTGTCAAAATTAGCGTCAAACGTATAATCCGTATTTTTATAAAGTATTTCGTTATCTACCAAATCGTCGAAAATAACAGATTCAACCAAATCCAAAGCCGAAGGAGAACCATCATACGTTTTACCTTTTGCAGAGGCGGTAAATTGAAGTGGTCTTTTTGTGATTTCGCCGGTAGTGATGAAATTTGGCAGCGGGATGTAATTTTTTGCATCATCGCCGTTCAATGTATATTTCACTGTGATGGTTATACCGGTTCCGACATTTTTGTCATCATATTCTGCGCTGTTAAGGGTTGCGGTAAGATCATCGTCGGGAACAGGGTCTATATCACCGATTTCGATATATTCAACATCTAATTTTCCGTCATAAACTTTTATGATATTTATATCCGGTTCGGTGATGGTTAAAAGTCTTGGTTTGATGACACCGGTGGTGATGACAGTATTCACCAGCGAACTGTAATTGTTGATATCATCGCCGCTCAAATCATAACTTACTGTGATTTTTTTGCCGGTTCCGACATTTTTGTCGTCATATTCTGCGTTGACAAGGGTTGCGGTAAGATCATCGTCGGGTACCGTGTTTAAATCACCGATTCTGTTTACGACAATATCGATTGTTCCGTCGTAAATTTTTTCTTCTTCTAAATCCGGTTCGGAGATGGATAAAGGCCTTTTTGTGATTTCGCCGGTGTAGATGAGCGTATTTTCCAGCGAGCTGTAATTGTTGATATCATCGCCGCTCAAATCATAACTTACTGTTATTTTTTTGTCGGTTCCGACATTTTTGTCATCATATTCTGTGCTGTAAAAGTCTGCGATAAGATCATCGCCGGGAACCTTGTCTAAAATACCGATTTCGTCTTTGTTTACGGTAACTTTGGTTGTTCCGTCGTAAACCTTTTCTGTTTTTATATTCGGTTTGGAGATGGATAAAGTCCTTGTTGTGATTTCGCCGGTGTATATGACCGAATTTTCAAGCGGAAAATAATTGTTGGCATCAATTCCGCTTAACATGTAACTTACCGTGACAGTCTTATCTTTTCCGACATTTTTGTTATCATATTCTGCGCTGTAATTTACAGTAATGACATCATTTCTTTCCTTGTCCAGAGTTCCGATACTGATACTGCTTACGGCAATATCGGTTGTTCCGTCGTAAACTTTTTGTGTTACCTTCGGATCGGTAATCGTTAAAGGTCTTTTTGTGATTTCGCCGGTGGTAATGATCGAATTTTCAAGCGGCAAATAATTGTTGACATCTGCCCCGCTCAACGTGTATCTTACCGTGATGGTTTTGCCGGTTCCGACGTTTTTGTTATTGTAAGTTGCGTTAAGGAGATTTGGAGTAACATCATCACCATCAACCATATCGATGATGGTTCCAATATTATTGACAACAACATCTCTGGTTCCATCGTAAACCCTGTCGGTTACTACCGACGGCTCTGTGATGGACAACGGCGCTTTGGTAATGTTTGCGATGGCGTTAAATTTTGAGTTATCGGGCTCATTGTTTAACTCATAGTTACTCGCTTTGGGTGTATTTGAGAGTGTAACAGTGATGGATACAGTTTTATTATTGTCAGCATTCGCATCTGCAAATTCGGCGCTGGCAGTGTAATCCGTGTTAAATGCAAGTGTTTCTACACCCATCAAGCCGCTAAATACAAACGATTGCGGTATTACTGTGGCATCAGTAGCGCCATCATACGTTTTATTTTCCGCTTGGGCGACAAAGGTTATCAATGCTTTGGAAATGCTCGCTGTGGTGTTATATTTTGCGTTAATGAGAGGGTTTTTCAATTCATAATTATTCGCTTTGACTGTACCTGACAGCGCAATTGTGATGGTAACCGGTTTATCATTCGCTACATTCACATCGTCGAAACTGGCGCTGACTGTATAATCCGTAATTTCGTCGAGTTTTTCACCGTCTATCAAACCGATAAAAGTAACTGATTCAGAGATTACCTGCGCTTCAAGTTTCCCATCATATATTTTATCATCTACCTGAGCAACAAAGGTTATCGGCGCTTTGGTAATGTTGGCATTTGTTTCATGATTTTCCGCCATCAATGAATAATTCTTTGCTCTGTCTGTATCTGACAAATTAAGCGTGATGATAACAGGTATCATATTTCCTACATTCACATTGGCAAAAACAGCGCTGACAGTATAATCAGTACCCAAGACAAGCGTTTCGTTATTAACCAGTCCGATAAAAGCGACCGAGCCATTTGTTACCGTTGCTGACAGCAAACCATCATATATTTTATGATCAACCCTGGCGTTGAATGTAAGCGGAGCTTTGGTGATGGTAAACGTTGTATTTCCGGTATTTCCTGCATAATTACCTGTTCCTGTGATGATCACACTACCTGTTCCTACATTCGTATTGTATCTGTAAGAGACGGTATAATCGGTTATCTGCGTGGCGTCATCTCTTACGACGACTACGGGTTCAATTGCTCTACCGGTATATGGATGATCTGCAATAGGATCTATCACGAAGTCGATTTTTTTCGGTTTGATGTTAAACTCTACGACGACATCGCTGCCTTCATAGTTATTCCTACCAGTAATGATAACACGACCCTTTCCCACATTAATATTATTTTCGTAACTGACGTTATAGTCAGTTCCCAGTGTCAGTTTCGTATCGCCATCCCAGACGCTAACTTCGGGTCTGATCGGGTCGCTGTTATATTCATAATCATCAATTTCATCTACCGTGAAAAGGAGATCGCTCGGTTTGATGACAAATGTTCTTTCACCCGAACTCGTCAGATAGTTACCCTTACCTTCGACTTTGACGCTACCACCCATTACCACATGAATATTTTCTCCGTAACTCACCTCATAGTCTGTATCAAGCGTCAATTTTTTGGATACGTCTCTAACAGTGATTTCGGGTTCAATTGGGAAACCTGTATATGGTTTCGGTGCGATGTCGTCTATTGCAAAGGTGATTTTTTTCGGAAGGATGGTAAATGTTGCCGTGTGGGTGCCTGAGTAGTTACCTATACCCTTAATTTCGATGCTTCCTGCACCTTCTCCCGCATCAATATTTTCTCCGTATTCTACTGTATAATCGGTGGTTATCGCCAGCAGTTTGGTATCGTCGTATACAAAGAACTTAGGTATGACCTGGTTTCCGGAATATATATCTTCCACGACATCAATCACGAAATCAATTTCTTTCGGAATGATGGGAAATGTACCTTCGAAAGGGACTCCTGCATAGTTATTGATACCGGTAATGGTGAATTTTCCTGCAAATTCTCCCACATTTATATTTGGTCCGTAACTGACGGTATAGTCAATTCCCAGTTTCAGTTCCTTATCGCCATCCCAGACGGTAACTTCGGGTGTGATCTGGCTACCTTTATATGTTTGCGGCTCAATTTTATCTACCGTGTAGGGGAGGTCGTCAGGGTTGATGACAAACATGACAGTATTTTTGCTATTCAGGTAGTTACCAGCGCCGTCGACGGTAACGGTACCCGTTCCCGCACGAATATTTTCTCCGTAAGTCACTGTATAGTCGATTTCAACGTTAGTTTTTTGAAACCTTCTCTGTCTCTAACGATGACGTCGGGCGTAATTTGGCTTCCGGAATATGTCTGTGGTTCAATGTCTTCTACCGCAAAGGTAATGACTTTCGGGATGATGTCAAAATCAGCCTGACCCGTACTTCTCAAGTAATTGCCTGCACCGTCGATGAAGACGCTACCCGTTCCCACTTGAATATTTGTATCGTAGGTTACCTTATAGTCATCCGGCGTCAGTAACGTGGCGCCGTCTCTGACGGTGATGCCGCTGGGCTTGATTTGATCGCCGGTATATGTCTGTGCTTCGATGGGGTCTACTGTTAGGGGAGTGTTCTTCGGAGTAATATTAAACGTTGTACTTCCTGAACTACTTGCGTAATTACCTATACCTGCAATGACGACGGTAACTAACCCCACGTTCACATTGTTCAGGTAAGTTACGGTATAGTTGATCTCATCTAGCGCCGAATAGCCGTCTCTGACTCTGACTAAGTCTTTGGGTGTGATCGGGCTACCGGTATACACCTGATTATCGATCGGATCTACCCTGAAGCCAATAACTCTCGGTTTGATCATAAACACCGTGTTACCTTTACTGCTCTCGTAGTTGCCAATACCCTTGATGGTGACATTATACAATCCAACATTGGTATTTGATTCGTAAGTCACTGTGTAGTCGGTATTTCGCGTCAGCGTTGTTGCTCCGTCTCTGACAATGATGAAATTATCGGGAAAGATAGGGTTGCGGTTATACTCATGATCCGGGATGGGATCTATCGCGAAGGTGATTTCTCTCGGAACAATGGTAAATGTTTCTTCCGCACTGCCCTTGTAGTTGCCCACACCGACGATGGTGGCTATACCTGTTCCTACATTAAGATTTCCCTCGTAAGTCACCTCATAGTCGGTTGTAGGCATGAGCAGCGTTTCATCGTCTCTAACAGTGACGCCGGGCGTTATCAGACTTCCGGTATATTTTTGCTCTGCAATTGAAATGATATTGAAATCGATGGCTTTCGGGTGGATGGTGAATGTTCGCTGCGTTTTTCCTTTGTAATTACCTGTACCGGAGATAGTTACAATCGCAGTTCCTACATAAATATTATCCTCGTAACTCACGATATAGTCAATCGGCGATTTCAGTTCCTTTTCTCCTTCTTCTCTTTCGTCGTCAATGACAGTAACAGCGGGCGTAATTGGACTTCTGGTAAATATATCTTCTTCGATCATATCTACAGTTAAATCGTCGATATCTTTCGGGTCGATGGTAAACGTTTTGCCCATAGTGTTACCCACGTAATTACCCAAACCGGAGATTGTAACGCTTCCTGCTTCGTTTCCTGCATTTTTATTAAGTCCATATTCGACATCATAGTCAGTTCCCAAAACCAATTCCTTGTCGCTATCCCAGACGGTGACTTCGGGTGTGAGTTTCTTGCCGGTAAATTCCTGCGAAGGGATTTCATCTACCGTAAATTTAATGTTGACCGGATTGATGACAAACATTACAACACCCGAACTGTTTGCGTAATTACCCATCCCTTCGATAATGACGCTACCCGTTCCCGCATAAAGATTTTCTCCGTATTCCACAGTATAGTCGATTTCCCGCGTTAGCGTCGTTGTGCCGTCTTTGACGATGATCAAATCGTAATTCGGTTTAATTTGGGCGCCGGTGTACGTATATGCATTGATGGCTGCTATGGAGAAGGTAATAACTCTCGATTTGATGATAAATGTGGCGCTGCCAGTGTTGCCTGCATAGTTGTTTTTACCCGTGATGGTGACGTCAGCGGTTCCCACATTCTTGTTATTGGCATAAATCACGGTGTAGTCGGTATCCAGCGTCAGTGTTTTTGAGTCGTCTTTGACAGTGACTACAGGTTCGAGGTCAAAGCCGTTATATGTCTGATCTGCAATATGAACGACAGTAAAGGCAGTTATTTTTTTGGAAACGATGTTAAATGATGCTGTACCATTACTTCCATCATAATTACCTGCACCCTTAATGGCGACGGTACCCAGTTCTCCTGCGTTGAGATTGGTTCCATAGGTCACCGTATAGTCGAAATCCCGTTTCAGCGGCGTGGGGATGTTATCGTCTCTGACTATGATTAAGTCGTCTGGTCTGATCTGACTGCCGGTGTATTGCTGATCCGAAATGTTATCTACCGTGAAGGTGAAGACTTTCGGCTTTATTTCAAACATGGCATTACCGGTGCTACCTTCGTAGTTGCCTTTACCCATAACGGTGACGCTACCCATTCCTACATTTGTATTGTTCACGTAACTCACATTATAGTCGGTATTTAGAATTAGCGGAGCGCTGTTTCCGTCTCTTACTACTACACTGGGTTCGTGTGGACTGCCATTATATGTTCGCTCTGTTATATTACCTATAGTGAAGGGGATATCTTTCGGATTAATGGTAAACGGAACGGTAGTACTACCTTTATAGTTGTTTTTGCCGGTGATGGTTACGATACCCTCTCCTGCTTCAACATTGTTTTTGTAATCCCCATCATAGTCAATGCCCAACCTCAGCGGTGGGTCCTTATCCTTGACAACGACTGGGGGGGTGATAGGGCTGCCCGGTCTGCCGCTGTATTTCTGATCCGCAATGTTATCAACCTCA
>Ga0123353_10009864_pt1 | contig 13238 bp, 11 predicted proteins | sample TergutLab28metaG_3_FD_92763 | JGI IMG/M metagenome (GOLD analysis project Ga0123353, IMG submission 92763) | Labiotermes labralis P3 segment gut microbial communities from Petit-Saut dam, French Guiana - Lab288 P3 | ecosystem: Host-associated > Arthropoda: Insects > Digestive system > Gut ...
GATTTCCATTGAAAAGTCATACAGTTTTTCTGCTCTTAAATCTACGTGGTCAAAGTTTTTGTTCAGATAGTCTGTGATACTTTTGTTGAATTCATCGAATTTTTCCCGCGCTACGGACAGACCCGCAGCCATACTGTGACCACCAAATGTCATAATAAGGTCAGAATATTGTTCAATCGTTTTAACGATGTTGATGTCCTCAATGCTGCGGCCGCTGCCTTTATATACTTCGCCGGAGATGCCGAAGATGATGCTTGGCTTGCCGTATTTTTCCGTAATGCGCGCGGAAACTATGCCAAGTACACCGCTTTCCCACCTCTCACTTGCCACGATTATTATATTGTTGCGGTAAAGTTTATCACGTTCCACGGCGGCTTCAACTTCATCATAGATTGTATTGCAGAGTTTTTGCCGCTGGGTATTATAGTTTGTCAGACTCTGAATGATTTTTTCAATTTCGGCTTCGTCTTGTTCCAATACAATATCAAGTCCGCGCTTGGCATTACCCATACGCCCGCTTGCATTAATTTTAGGCCCGAGTTTAAACGAGATGTCGGAACTTTTAATTGCGCCGTGGATGTTGCAACTTTTTGCAAGTGCAGTAATAGACGGCAATGAATTTTCATTAAGTTTGGCAAGACCCAGACCTGTTATAACACGGTTTTCGTCACGCAGTGCAACTATGTCGGCTACGGTAGCAATGGCACAAATGTCGATATACTTCTCCGCGGCTTCTATTCCGCCAAGGGCATGAACGACTTTAAGGGCTGCCCCGGCACCGCACAACTCGTTGAAAGGATATTCCTGGTCGGTAAATTTTGGATTGATGCAGATACAGTCCGGATACTTATCCGGAACACTGTGGTGATCGGTTACTATGCAGTCTATACCAAGAGACTTTGCGTGTTCAATTTCGGCAGGACATGAAATGCCGCAATCCACCGTAATTATAAGTTTAGGTGAAAAGCGTTTATTTAACGTGTTGATTAATTCAATGTTAAGTCCGTATCCGTCGTCGCTTCGGTCAGGTAAAAAGTATCGTGTAGACGCGTGGCGGGAAATCAGATACTTGTATAAGATAGCCACCGAGCAAATTCCGTCTGCGTCATAATCGCCTATTATCAAGATTCGTTCTTTTTTTGTTATTGCCTGTTCGATTCGTTCGACGGCATCTTTCATTCCTTTTAACAGAAATGGGTCGTGCAATTGGTCAAGTGAAAAATTAAAATATGCCTTTACTTTTTCCGGAGTATCAATGCCGCGGATAAAAAGCAATCGTGAAAATTTTTCGCTGAAACCGAACTCGCTGTAAATAGCCAATTCATCCTTTGACAAAACATCGTCTTTCCTGGCACAGTATTTCATGTTACTCCTCTGTTCTAACAAGAATCCTCACGCTCCCCCTGATAGACATGGATTCTTATTTCTACATTATGATTATACCCATACTAGAAAAATTGTGCAAGCGTTTTTTAAAAGTTTTTTCGGGAAGCGCAAAGATGCGTGGACTTCTCGATTGGCATATTGACAATTTCACTATGTTCTGCTATACTTTGGCCGAAATCATTAAGGGAGAAAACAACAATGGAATATAACACAAATGTGTTGCACAAGTGTAACGCCGAGGATCTTCAAAAGCTCATTGACATAGTAGCTGTCGAGTATTTGTGCGCACGCGGGAAGCAAGATGATGAGTCCAAGATAATCATGCAAAAACTTCGAGGCTTAAACGCCAAGGCAAAAGCGGAAAACGCGGTAAACGACATTGCAAACTTACAAGTGGAATTAAGCTCCATTACAGGCAAGAAAAATGAAGTGACACCGGAAGCGGTGCAAGAAGCCGCCGATCATATCTTATGGGGATTCCAAAACGTACGGTATGTATTAAAAGATGAGCCGGACGCAGTTGTATTTGATCCAAAACTCACAAATACGATTACACATGAGTTTGTTTTTGGGAAAGGAGCTATTCTACCAACGGTGTCGCGTCATGCTCAAGGAATAATCCAGCAGGATATTGATAAAGAAGAAGCGCGAATCGCGTTAGAAATTGCAAACCGCCCTGAAAATGTTGCAGCGCAAGAAAAAGCCGAACAAGAAGAAAGAGAAAGCATACAGAAACGACGTGAAGAATGGCAAGCGAAAGATAACAAGCTTTCACGTTTCAACATGATTGGTGTCGATGGCAAAATTGCAAGTCCAGCGGTCATAATTCCGTCAAAAAAACTAACTGCCTTTTCGGACATGCATGGAGCCTACGATAATCTGTTACGACTGTTCCAAAAAATGCGCAACACCAAAGATCATTTCGCATCCTTGGGCGATGTGCAGACTAAGAAAATGTATAACGAAGTTGACCCCGAACTTTTGGAAAGATTATCCGCTATCGAAGGAAACTGTGATATGGATAGCAGAGACAGCGGAAAGTTTTATATCCCAGGCGAACAACTTATAACAGTTGGTGATAAGAAAATTTATCTTGCTCACGGCGATAAATATCCACACTCGATAGACGAGAAACAATGGGAAAGAATGAAAGCAGCCGGCGCCGACCCTTATAAATATACTCATTACAGATACGCAAGTCGTGCAAATGAATTGGGTGGTGCTGACCTTGCGCTTGGCGGCCACTTCCATAGGTTTGATGATGGCGGAGTGATTGACGGTGTTCGGTGTGTTACTGTGCCTTCGTTGACACAAGGTGAATACTTGCGAATCGGACTCGGCAAAAAAAGAATAGATGTCGAGCTACGAAACATTTAAAGGAATGAATGGAAAATGACAAAAAAGCATAATTTCGCCGCACCGGCGATGATTGAAAAGGCATCAACACTAGACAAAATTTGGAAGGTACTAAGTAAACTTAATAGGGTTCATTTTTGGAGCAAATTACCTGAATTGCCGGAATCCCCTGAACGCAACGCGCTGCAAAGTGATTATCAAATATTACTATACCAATACATGAAAGAAAATCCTGATGTAGTAGAGTTGTTGTCGCGCTTCGCAAAATACGGCGATATAAGTATACCTACTTTAATCAGTCTTGGTACCCGCGCAGGTGTTGGCAAAAACGAGCGCGAAAATGATCCAGAGCATCATGCTGCCAACGAAAACAATTTTTTAAAGCATTTAAATAAAAGCGGTTGGAACCGGGAACAACATGTATCAGTAAAAAAGATTATCTCAGCCGCGAAAATACACGCTGCGGTTAAGGCTTACGCAAAGGCTAATAATTATAAAACATATATTGAAAGACATGGTGACGAAGAGTATTTAAACGAAATGCTTTTTTTAGAGCAAAACAGGGATGTCCTGGAAAAAATTGCTGAATTTGTACACACCGACAGAAAATTTAATGAAGAAACAGGTGAAATTATTCGGAGTGGTTGTTGGCCGCAAAGCAATCCCATGCTTCAAGACATTTTGAATGAATTAAAAACAAATGAAATTAATGACATAGACGTAAGTGCCAACATCGCAAAAGACATAAAAGAACTTGATGAGTTGGAAGTCGAGTATAAAAAAAATCATACACCGGAAAAATTCCACCGCAGTAAAATAGTTCATCAGCAAAGAGATGGAAAACCTTATTATTTTACAAATTTCGATGCCGGAGAGTACATCACAAAAGAAAATCTACGCACTGAAATACAACCGGGGCGTATTATTAGGTGCATTGTTGACACTAACGGATCAAGCGGCGGGTTTTTTGCGCCCGGGAAATATCTTATACCGACATCTCCTGCCGTTTTGCCAATGCCAAACCCAGAGCATGACCAAAAAAGAAACAAAGCGTTTTTCGATGCGCTAAAAGAAATAGAAAGGGCTCATAATGCAAAAGCCCAATTTCTCTTTATAGCCACATATTACGGTGAAGCACATGAAGATGCAACAGACCATTTGCAAAATTGTTTTGATACGTTATCTGCTATATCATTTGAAAACTCTAAAAAAAAGAAAAAGACATTTGATTTTGGCGGGGCTCTAATCACCGCCCCCATGTTTCCGACATATGAAGATTTCCAAGATTATTGCAATATTCTGGCTACTTTTGACGCATATGGCATGGGCGACCGTTTTTCGTGTTATCGGCACACAAGCGAAATACTCATGCGCGATGCAGCAATATGGGGCAAAAAAGGTATTTTGGGAACACCGGAAGACAGGATAGAAGCGGTTCATGAATTTGAAACGTTCCTGGATCCATTTACCGAACAAGAAACAATTATGGTATTAAATGCGAACATGGGTGGTTACACTTTGGACTATGAAAACACCCCTGGGGACACTCCCTACAGCGGTATTCCTTGTCACACTATAAACACACAAAAGAAAGGAATCTCGGCAATTACCGAAACAATGCAAAAGCTTGCCAACCAAAGATTGCAAGAGATTAATACGGAGAAAACAGAATAACAAATGGGCATACCGAAGCAAAGAAATGTGCAAGCTTTTTTCAAAGCGGCAAATCTTTTTTTAGGAATTTATTTATGCCGACCGCATACAGCACCGTGCCGATTGCGAACAGCACTACCACCGAAATAATTGCAAACGCTGTGCTTATTGTGCCATTTGCAATCCCGTTTGCGTCGAATAATGAATTGAGCGAAAAGTATTGTAAAAATTCGAAGTTCTTTATGTTAGACATGGTTTTAGTGATAAAAAACAGAACCAGGAAGGCGGTACTTACCGTCATCGCGTATGCGTTTTTGTTAAACCAACAACTGGAACAGAAGCAAATACCGCTTATCGCAAATGCCCACACAAGGAAATTTAATATCATCAGCCAAAATCGCCCAAACATCCCGTCCTTACCCACAGCTACCAAAATTATGTTGGTAATCGTACCCACCACAAGTGTCAGCACAATAATCGCCGCTATGAAAAACAATGCTTTTGACAAAATTATTTGGCGCCGCGTTATAGGTGTATTAAGCGTAAAGCACATAGTTCCGCGATCAACTTCCCTCACAACAAGCCCGTTACCGGCGGTAAGCGAAAAGACAATTATCATAACCATCAATGTCCCTTCGAACACCGCGTTGCCAAGTAGAAATAACATCTTGGCGGGGTCAGTTATTTCTCGTCCCGCAAATCCCGCGACAGCCGCGGCTTGAATACATGCGATAGCAACCAATGCCAGCCACAGTTTCCAGTTGTTGCGCATGCTTTGGCGCAATATATGTTTAGATAAGAGGTTTTTCATGTTTGTCCTCCTCATAGTACGTCATGAAATATTTTTCCAGAGTAAATTTGATTTCGCTTATGTATTCGACTTTGTACTTGTTAATTGCTGTTAAAAATTCATTAATGCGTTCATCATTGATGACAACTTTTATGCGGTTTTTTGCGAGGTTCTTTTCGGTGAATTTGTAGCCCAGTTTAGAGAAAGCCTCTGCATCTTTTTTGTCTTTGAACCGGATTTCAAATTCTTTGTCTTTATGATGTTCAATATCTTTCATGTTGACTTGGGCAATTATTTTGCCCTGTTTAATAATCGCAACGCGGTCGCAAGTCTTTTCGACTTCCTCGAATGCGTGACTTGACATAAGAATTGTTTTACCTCTCGCCTTTTCTTTCGCCACAAGTTCGCAAAAACGCGCCTGCATCAATGGGTCAAGGCCGCTTGTCGGTTCGTCCAGAATTATTATATCCGGATCATGCATGAAAGCAATTACAAGCGCGGTTTTTTGCTTCATGCCTTTGGACATGCGTTTAAGTTCGCCTTGCGGTTTCAGTTTAAAAAAATCACAAAGTTCTTGTGCCTTGTTTAAATCCGTGCCCCTCATTGCCGCGATTTGTTTTATAAAGTTCCAGCCCGACATGTTATCGGGGAAAGCAATCTCGCCCGCTAAATAACCAAGTTTCTCTTGAATTTTGCTTGGATACTTCCAGCAATCCAGACCCGCAATCGTGCAGCTGCCTTTTTGCGGTTTTGAAAATCCCAACAGATGCCGGATTGCGGTTGTCTTGCCCGCGCCATTGGGACCAAGGAAGCCGAACACTTCCCCTTTTTTGACATCAAAGGAAACGTCGAACACACCGCGTCCCTCGCCGTAATCTTTCGTCAGGTTTGTAATTTGGATGATATCTTCCATGTGCCTATACTATGCTATACATAGTAATAAGTCAACTGTTTTTTGAAAGTTTTTTAAATACATAAAATTTAGCAATTATGCCGATAAAACCATCGTTATTCCATAAAAGCCAAAGAACCAAACAAAGTTATTACTATCGTCAAAATAGCCCATAAACTCATAATCTTCATTGGGATAGTCAGATGATACCAATCTATCTTCATTTATTGTGAAATTGACAGGCTCTTGATATGTGGTTATAAGACCATCGTCAAAATTGAATTCCCATGTTATCTGTTGATATAATTCAAAAACCAATAAAATTCCCGATAAATTCCCCTCAGTACCATCATCATCGTTCCACTCTATCAAAAATGAATCCCATAGTGTTTCATACTTTTCAATAATATCAGTTTTGTTTTCAAATAGCCATTTACTTAACATCGTCATTTCGTATTCCATATAGATGTTGTCATAATAATTAATACCAGTCTCAGTTTCAAATTCAGAAATAATTTCAAGCCATGCTGTATCGTCTTCTCTAAGCCATTCTCCAACAAAGGCATCATAACAAAACGCATCACAGAATTCTTGTTCCCCTATCAATTCACCGAAAAGTCTATACTCTTTGAATTGGAATAATTTGGTACCCGCGAAAAATTCTTTGTTGCCGCCCCCGTTACATGCCACAGCAATAAACGCGAACGGAACAACAAAGCATAGCGTCAACAAAGTTTTCAACGATTTTTTCATCTTTAGTTTTTTCTCCTTTAAAAAATTTTTTCCACAGAAAACAAGTTTTCCACAGATAAAAGAAGTCTACGTCGTCGTCGTCGTCGTCTAAGTCAAGCAATTTTAGTCATATTTTTCACAATCTTCAAAAAATTTTACGACGATTTATTTATACTTATCCACGGAACGTGGACAAGGTTCTCGCGTTAGCGAGGTTCTTACGCGAAGCGCAAGAGCCGAGCAGCGTGAGGTTCTTATCCACAGGTCAGACATAGTTGTCGGGGAGGTCATTTTCAATTAGCAGTGTATCGCCGCTTTTAAGCATTGGTGCATAAATTTCTTTTGCCGCTTCGAGGTTTTTTGCAAAGAAGATGTTCGCTTCCAGAAAACCGCCCGCGAGTAATCCGTCGGATATTTGTTGCTTGTTTATTTCATTTACGATAATTACTTTGTCCGCGACCGCGCTCATTCGTACCCCGAATTTAAAGTTTTCTTCATCGGCGCGTTTTCCCAGTTCCACCATGCCGGGTGTTAAAATAATAGCCTGCCCTTTGCCTTTTAAAGACCCCAGCAGTTCCAATGCGGCGAGGCAACCCTCAGGGCAGGAATTATAACTGTCGTCGATTATTGTGATGCCATGTTCGGTTTTGGTTACTTCCAGACGGTGCGGTACGGGTTTTAGTTCTTTGATTGTTTCTGCAATTTGTTTTTGGGTGATGCCGAATTTTAATGCCATTTCGGTGCAGAGGGCAATGTTTCTTTTATTGTGTTCACCGAGTAAATTAGTTTCAATCTTTCCTACGTTACCCGTTTTTCGTTCTGACTCGCTAGCGTCATTCGTTACTTTAAAGCCGCCTTCAGGTAGTGCGTTTATAAGTTCATACTTTTCGTTGCGGATTGCCTCCAATGTTTTCATGGTCTCAAGATGCGCGCTGCCGATACTTGTCAGCATTCCGTGCTGCGGCTTGAACAGCTTTGCCATAGTTTTGATATCGCCTTTATAGCGCATACCCATTTCCATTATTAACACCTGATGTTCGGGTTTAAGTTCATTATTCACGGTACGCGCAAAGCCCATCGGAGTGTTGAAACTTGCCGGACTCATTAAAACGTTGTATTTCTTAGAAAGCATCGCCGCCAAGATATTTTTGCAACTGGTCTTGCCGTAACTGCCCGTTATGCCGATACGAATTAAGTCTTTGTATTGAGGTGAGAAAAGTTTGCGCTTTGCTTTCCAAAGGTAAAATTGCTTGATAAGCAACTCAAGCGGCTCCAATATAAAATAAGCGAATAATAATATTATTGGCGAAGCATATACGAGCAATGAAACAGATGCAAGGCCCGCCCCGCCCCAAACACCTCCAACCGCGAACGCCCACCAGGCGAGCAGATATGTCAGCACAGTTGAGAGCAAAAAGAACACCGTAAACAACCGCCAAACACGCGGGGTAAGCCGCAACGGAACTTTAACAGGGGTACGAAATAACCATGTAACCAATATTGTTCCAAGTGCAAAATAAAAAATTAATCCCAAATATCGCCATTCTCTTGGCACGTATGCCCCATCAGCTAAAAACAATTGCAAAATAAATGTCGAACCAAAACCCAACAAGGCAAGTGCCAAAATTCTAATAATGAATTTTTGACGGATATCAATAGCCCATGTTATGTATGGTCGCAGTCGATAACCACTCAATTGCAATACATGGATAAGTTTAGTTGCGACAAGGCACAGAAAAACGGCATTAATCGCGCTTACGATAACGGCCAAAACAAAATGCGGTATTGTGTCAAGTCCTAACATCTAAAAACTCCCATGTGTCACTAATATCGAACTGCGTTCGATGTACCGGATGCTTCGAAAAATTCAAACGCATCCGATATAAAGCGTGCTGGGTCGTCGATGAAACAAAAATGTCCAGCAGCCTTGTACACTTTTAATATAGCGGCCTTTTGTAATTTTGTCCACCTCTTTGCCATATAAAGTGGAGTGGATTTATCGCGCTTTCCCCAGATAAGTAAAGTCGGCGTGTCTAATTTTGTAATTTCACTGTGCAAGCTTCGTCTGATAATATTCCTAAATGTCGCTTTGCCGGTATTGCTAAGTGCCCGGTAATCGGTACTGCCCTTGCCGCGGCCGGTAAGCTTGAACCATTTGATTTTGAGCCATACCTTTAGGCTAAAGCGTGATTTCAAACCTGCCGCACCGGTCAGCACCATTTTTTCAAACAACTCAGGGTTACGATTCGCAAGCAATACCGCTACACGTGCGCCGAAACTATGGGCTACTACGCAAAGACCTCTCGCTTCGTTCAGGAACCTTGCTTCGACTTCGTCTACGTAAGAACCCTTCACTTCGTTCAGGAACCTTGCTTCGACTTCGTCTACGTAAGCATCAAGCGTTCTAACGGTTTTCGGATTACAATCGAAATTTACAAACACGCATTTATACTGTGCCTCAAAAAATTGTCGAATTGGTGCAAAGATGCTCTCGTCACAGCCCCAGCCGTGCAGGAAAAGAATTGTTTTCACATATGTTATTTACGCGTAGCGCAAGGTTCTTGCGCCAGCAAGGTTCTTACGCAGCAAAGCGAAGCAAGGTTCTTTCCGTTTAGAGCATATTATCCGTAATCATACTTTTGTCAATTCCGCTTTTTTCAGTATACGCAGATACCGGCAAAACCTTGCTTTTCAAGAATGCTGAAACGGCTGATGCCCCGTGCTTTTCAATGTTAGCAAGTTGCGCCGGTGTTATGCATTGTATGCTCATGAATTGGTGGATTTTCTCTATGATTTCTTTTTGTTTGCCTGTCTCTGTAATTAAGGCGCAATCATATAAGCCCACAAAATTACCTTGTTTGTAGCACTTCAACTTTTCGACACCAATATCAACGCGCAAACCGGTATATCGCCCGTCATTTTTCAAGCGCCTGTGAAGTTCATCTTGCGACGGCGGCACAAGTTCAACAATGCTAATATCAGCGTGTGGAAAAACCTTTAAGACTGCACGAACTTTTTCAAATGGCAAGTCCATAAGCACAATCTTTCCTTCTTTAAATGCCTGTTCAATGTCGCTTATTCGGTTACCTACAAGGACATTCCCATTGACAATTGAAAAGCCAAGATATTCGCCGTTGTTTTGTTTTTGGTGCATTGTTTCAGTATCAATAACCCTGCGTCCAATTTCGCCCGGTCTTAATTGCCTATTCATGTCTATTAGCATAGTAGAATAAACCTGTGGATAAGCACTCCCTAGCATGTTTACTGTAGTAGTTTTTCCCACGCCGCTTGCACCGGAAATCAGGAGAACGTGACCATGACAGTCAAGAGTTTTTAGTCTGTTTTTCATCTTACCTCCATATTTCACCGCTTTCCTTCCACGGCGCGTACCACGCATGAGGCAGCAATTCTGCTATTGTTGAAACTGTATTATTGTCAACCATAACTTGAGTTTTCATGTTTTCACTATTTACCATTCGTATTAATTCTCTGCATTTGCCGCAAGGCGGGAAAATACTTTTACCGCAAGTAGTAACAATTTTTGCAATTCGGGTTTCATTGTTTTTAAGCATGTCCGCAATTGCGGCTTGTTCGGCGCAAAAGCCAATCCCGCACCTGACATCCAAACATATCCCTGTAAAGATACTTCTTTTGTCGGTCATAAGCGCACTTGAAACCATGCCGCACCTTGCATATTCAGTTAATTGTTTTCTGCCGACAAACTTTGAAGCCTCTTTCAAAAGCAATCCGAAATCTTCGCCAACGTTTTCTTTGTTCTGGGCTTTTAAGTATTTTTGAACTTTTGTAATAGTATTTGCCTCGTTAATCTTATAAATTTTATGCGTTTCGGTTTTTGCATTTTGCCAAACGTAGTCGCTTTCCGTATTTGCACCTTTTGCTATTGCGCCGCGCAAGATTTGTTTTCGCATAGGCTTGTATGTCACGTATTGATTGCCATGCTTGTCTTCTAGCCAAATATAAGATTTTGTCGGATTAAATTCGCTATATCCTGTTGTTGGTTTCATTTCGGCTTCAATTAACAGTTCCGTTTCGGCCTCGTCGTCAATAGGCGCGATATGCCGATGTGCGTGCATAATGCTTGCAGAAGATTGTTCTTGCTCACTTTCTACGAGGCCTGTTCCATGTTCGCCGCAACTTGCTTTTTTATCCCAAATGTCATATATGATTGCCTTACATCGGTTCTGTAATGCAGTCAATTCGTCGTATTGTGTCTTCGCCAACTCTGCCATTGAATATTTGTGTTCTTTTGCCAGTATAAGCAAATGACCCTCTTTTAATGACATACGACATGACACTACAAGGAAGTTATCCGTCGCAATAAGAATCGGGCGGTCTTTTGGGTCACAGAAAACACACTTTTTTAATTCTCTTTGACTCATATTTATCTCCGTGCACAATATAGTGAAAAACCAAGTAACCGGAAAGTATTAACTCCTTTGCCCAGACCGAAGCAATTCTTCGGTCTTGCTTGACAACCTGGCATATCTCTGATATAATGCCATGATGAATATTGTTGATTTAGACTATAATCTCTATAAACATTTTATCGCGGTTTATGAAAACCGCAATATCGCCAAAGCCGCTGAGCAATTAGTTTTAACCGCGTCGGCAGTAGGTATGAGGATTAAAGAACTTGAACGGCAACTTGGGTTAAAACTTTTCATTGCACACGCACGCGGCGTGCATCCGACAAAAGACGCGGACGAATTATACGCAAAAGTTGCACCCATGATTGCTGCCCTTAACAGTGCGGGAAATTCGATAAAAGATTTTTGCAGCGAAAGCACGGGGCACATAAAAATCGGCTGCCCCGCAAACATAGCAAGTTCGATTTTGGTAGAACCGGTTGTTGAGTTTATTCGCAAATATCCAAAAGTAAAAATAGAGATTACAAGCAAACACAGAACCGAATTAACTGAAATGCTTGGCAAACGAGATATAGATATACTTGTGAACAAAATGCCGATTGCAAATCCAACAGGCAATTTCAAAATAGTTGAATTGTGCCCGCTTCCGCGGTCGTTTTACGCGAGCAAAAAATTTCTTGAAACCCACAATCTAGGAAATAGATTAACCGCCGCGCAACTTGCAAACTTGCCGCTTATATTGCCATGTAAATCGCGTGCAGACACCCAATCAGTCCTTGCCGCTTTGAACAGGAGCGTAGACTCTTTCACGGAAATCGCAAGCGGCAACGAAATGATACTTGCCATGGTTTTACGTGATGCCGGAATTGGTTACGTAAATGAATCATGTATAAAAGACACCTGCAAGGATCGTGTCGAAAAAATCACCATTGAAAACATCTCTTTGCCCGAGCATAAATTGGCCGTTGCATATAATGTCGATAACAACTGTAAAGCGGTTAAGGCTTTTTTAGAGTTACTTTGAATTTTAACGGGGATACCCACGTATCTCTTGCTTTGTTTCTCGTTTTTCAACTCTTGCAAGGTTCTCTCGACTGAATTGAGTCGATTGCTTGTCGACTTTATACTTCTTTGTGTCTTCCTTTCTTTCTTCGTGCGTTTTGCCACTGCGATGGTTTTGTTTGCCCATGCTGTATTGTATGCAATATTCGACATTTTCTGTCAAGTATTTTGTCATAGTAATTTTAAATTCCAAATCTAAATCTTCGCTTCGTTCTTAGTTGTTACCTTAAAGTCAGCATCTGTATCTTCGCTTCGATACACTACGCTCGATATGCTTCTTCATTTCTTCGTTGTTACTCGAAATTCAGAATCATAATACGGCGCGAGGTCGCGGGCAGTTGTGAATTCCTTTGCCGCGAATTTGCGTTTAGCTTCTGCAATTAACTCGTCACGGTTTTTGACTGAATGCATATCATGCATCAATGCAATGATTGGTTTTCCTGTGACAATCGAGTAAGCCTTTACCGCTACTACCCCGACGCGGCTGCCGGTCCAGCTTCCCGGACCTGTGACTACTGCGAAGGCGTCTGAAATGCCTATGAATTCGCTTGTAAGTTTATTTAAATTTCTGTCATGCGCTTTTTGTTCTGCGCAAGTGCGCACGGTAACATTGTCACCGTCGATAAAAGCGACAAATAGTTCTGCGTGTACGCTGTCAATTAAAAGGATTTTCGACTTTGACATTTATTTTCATTCCTTTTACACTTGCTAACAAGTTCTTGGCGTTTTCGGGCCATTCGATAAAAACAAGATTATTACCTTCCAGTATTTCTTGAAAGCCAATGTTTTCAAGTTCACGCTCATCCTTGATTCGGTATAAATCCGCGTGATACACGTTTGGCGCATATTGATTGATTATGTTAAACGTCGGGCTTGACGGCTTTGCGTTTGGAAGAAACTTTTTTACCATCTCGCTCACCAGCGTTGTCTTTCCCGCCCCTAAGTCGCCGTGTAACAAAATTAAAACACTTTTCGAAGA
>Ga0123353_10009866_pt1 | contig 13236 bp, 8 predicted proteins | sample TergutLab28metaG_3_FD_92763 | JGI IMG/M metagenome (GOLD analysis project Ga0123353, IMG submission 92763) | Labiotermes labralis P3 segment gut microbial communities from Petit-Saut dam, French Guiana - Lab288 P3 | ecosystem: Host-associated > Arthropoda: Insects > Digestive system > Gut ...
GATTCAGAGTCAGTGTCAGCAACCAGAAATTTACTGATAGCTTCCTCGTCAAGTTCTATTTTTTTCCACAGCCATTGCAATAGACACCTACAACAGCCTGCCTTATTTACACTCCTGCATGACTGGCACAGTTTAGGAAACTAATGTGGCTTAGATATGAACATCTTTTACAGTGACAGCGAAACAGATCTAAAGCTACGGTGTGACAGCTGTATGAATTCCAGGTATTTGGGGGTGCCAAGAAGTTTTAAGTAGATTGATGACTGTGTATTGCATGTTACTACCCCACAACCCCTACAGATTACCCCAGCACTTAAAGAGGCACATCTGTGGGCTCTCCTGTAGCTGTAAACATTGACATTTGTGAGTACCTCTGATTTTTGAGCACTACTTATGTCTGATTTATATGGGTACAGTACACCACTGACAAACTTTCTGGTCAAGAAAGAGCTTTTGCTTCATAGGCCAGTGTTGATATTTCAACCCACAGTGAACTCCAGAGCAAACCGATAATCAAAGCATGCAGTGTCAGAACAGTATTAGTCAGCTGGGAAAAATGCGCAGTTCCGAGAAGTGTCGACATAAATATTGGTGTTTGTGGAGGGGTTTAGGAGGTGGAGGGGGTACATTCTGGCTCTTGAATGAAAGCCTGACCTTCAAGTGTCCAGATGCGTAGCAAGCCACAGCAGTTAACCGAATAGGAGTGAACAAAATTCCCCGAAACTTCGACACAGTGTTTGCGACCACTTTAGAGGCTGTTCGGCTATTTAAAGGGCTCACTGCACAAATTCTTTATAGGCTGTTTGGCGTTAAGGGGTTAACACCACATTTTTATTATGCCTTGTTTGACATGTTACCAAAGTGAGAGCTGTGGACTTGATAAACCCAGAGGCACACAATAACTTTACAATGTGTGTCCAACTGAATGTGATGTTAATTTGCCAGTGCAGCTACTCATATTCAGGCTGATCTGAGTGAAAGTATTGGCTTCAAGACCAGCTATCCTGAATGAGGTGTTACATAATTCAACTCTGTTCCTTCAGGCAGTTGCTGGTATAGTCATGAAAGTTGGCAATGGTCTCATTCTTACATGTCCATCCCAAACCTTCATACACAGTTATCCTGTCATTCACTGCCCTACAATAGATGTGGGTTGAAAAAATATTGTTAAATTCAGTCTGTCTTGACTCTACAAATGCACCTATTTCTGTCTCTAAGAATACGATTTGATTTATTTTTATTTCTTAACACTTTTATGCCAAATGACACCTATAGATTATACAGGGGAGATATTCAGGAAGGCAGCGAGATGCACATAGGATGTTAGAGGTGATAAAAGAAAATGATAGAAGGTAATTTGCAGGGAACGAAAATTTGAAAGTCCGATTTGCATCCCTCCTGTCAGGACAAGAACCAACCTACCTTGCCAGATTTACATCAAAAGCACATGTAATGTAGAGCACAGGCTGTTGAATAAAGGGCTGCTTGGGAAACAAAGTAAGGGACTCCTTACATGAGGACAGATAATATCGGAGAAGGCATTACAGGTTGACCCACCTCAATGAGAATATCAGTGGGTTATAGAAATAAGTAAGCACAATTTTTCAGGTCAAGGAAAGTTTGGTGAAGTGTTCCTGGCAAGGGCCAAAGGACTGCATGATGGTGAAGACAAGGAGAAAGAGACAGTGGTGATGGTGAAGTCACTGCAGAATACTCGGGAGGATTCAGCACTGCAGGAGTTTAAGCGAGAGCTGGACATGTTTTACAAACTGCAGCACCAGAATGTGGCCCAGCTGCTGGGACTGTGCCGTGAAGCTGACCCACACTACATGATACTGGAGTACACTGACTGGGTGTGTGAGGCTACAGATAAAATACTACTTAGAGGGACAGATTCTATTCTTGACAAAACTAATTACCTTAACAATAAAAATTCTGTTAGCTTCTGTTAGTTAATGAACAAAATAAAGATGTTAAATACCATTAGTGGCAAAGGTGACAGATGATAGAATTATGTTGTTGATGAGTATAATGATCTATAAGAGAAAAATTTGTTATTAAGAAGTTCCAAATTTCAAGGTAATGAATAGACCACTTAAGAGAACTAAGTTCACATTTGAGGATAATATTAACCTTTTAAAGACCTGTTTTTGGATATGGGAACACACATAGAAAACACACCTAAAAGTTCATTTTATATGTTTATGAAAGAAGCAAATTATTTTGTGTAACTTCTGTTTTAATTTTAAAAAATTCCGTTCGTATTATAATTTGATCTTTTTCTATTTAAGTAATACATTTTTCATAAACTGTATGCTAAAATTTAAATATCCACGCTGGTAGTTATGAAGGTTATAATGGTTCTTAGAGAACTAAGATATAAAAACGTGGAGTGAGCTGAAATTGTACGGGGTAGAGTTCAGTGGCGAATTTCTGTAAAGTGGTGATGAACCTTTAGGTTCCATAATAGCTTAGTATTTTTTGATGAGGTAAATTGCTGGTGGTTGCTAAGGGAAGACTCACGTATATCATCAGGAGCTGTCATTCTGAATTCAGTGCATTCTCCTGGTCACAGGGAGACCTCAAGCAGTTCCTTCTAGCAACTCGAGGTGGGGGTAAGGATGGGAATAGCTCACGGTCCTTGGGTGCTGGGAACAAGAACCCCCGACCTCCACAACTGTCAGTGACGCAGATCATCCAGCTGGCCAGTCAGATTTCTCAAGGAATGGAGCACCTTTCCAACCAGCGCTTTGTGCACTGTGATCTGGCTGCCCGCAATTGCCTCATTGCTTCAAACTTAACTGTGAAAGTCTCTCTCTCAGCTCTCTGCAAGGATATATACAGCAAGGAGTACTGCAAGTATCACAACGAGGTATGTAGATGAGCTAATCTTTGTTATTTTCTCCATTCTTCTGTTATGAAGCTGATTGATTTAGTGGCAATTCTGTAGGCTTATGTTTGGGAGGTATATAATTTTACACTGTCAGGTTACAGGTTTGCCTATCTGTGGATGTTTGTGGTTTTTCACAGTCCAACCATGTGAGTGCTGGGATAATACTGTTAATATATATATCTCAAAGGGTCTGAGAACAGAATTATGAACCTCAGGGAAGTGAAGTGACCAGTTAGTAGATTAATTAACAATGCTTTTTCAACTGGTGATGTTATACAATGACATACAATGGAGATATGATCGTGCATAGTCAATAGGTCAAGGGATATGAAACAGTGTGAGCATTTCTGTTTAACACTTGGGTACTAGAATTAAATGCCCAGTGTGATGTTCAGGATACCAGAATTGAAATGAGAGCTGTATAAGGAGGGCCATCAAATGGCCTTTATCTATCTCATATTTGGCATTTTGATCGACACACTATGTGATGGATATAGCTACCGGAAATTAGACACTAAAGGGTTAACCCTTTAAGGCCTGTTGGCTAGTATATATACTGCCAGGTTTAAAAATTGGAAACTATGCATATTTCTGATGCAGTACCTTTGTGTGCCATATGATTCTTCCAATAAACAGACATTATTTTTGTAATGAGAATTAATCATTTGACAGGGCTTTTTTAAGACATTTCTGGGCCAAATGGAAAAATAAATTTGGAGACATGTCCTGAACTCATTGTGCAGATAAAGCACAAGGAGTGAATGAACATGATAACATAACAGGTAGAGGACATAGACATGTTGTAACTAGCAGAAACAATAGACATGCCCACCCTGGTGGTCTTAACATCATGAGAAAATTATAAAGCAGTTTCCTTGTTACCTTATATTTGAATATGTAATTAGATTAAATAAGCACCAGTTATCCTGTTTACATAACACACATGATTTATATATTATTTATTCCTTTTCAATAAATGTTATAAAAGTTATTTTTCCAAATGGAGAAAGTTGTATTGTTTATTTTGGGATAAGTGAATAAGATGTTTAATAAATGGGCGCTGATAATAAACACATGAACAACCACAATTTCCTTAGTGGCAAACACTGTGGTATTTTTGAAGTCCTCATACTAAATTGCTTTTTCTTTATTTTCTTGACTGATTAATTTGACATAGTGTCGAAGGAGGTATAGTTCGCGTGCGGACTAAGGCCACGGAGTTTAGTTTAGTGTCGAAGGAGGGGTTGTGGCACATTTTAAGGCACTATGCCTGCATGTGACTAGGAGGATTGTGAATGGCTCCAATATCAGGCTAGCTCCGGTCTCCAGGCCAGGAGGATTCAAAGTTGGGACTTTCTGAGTAAAACATCCTGATCACTTTATCATGATTTGTGGAGTTTTCACTCTTGAAAGGGTAACATGTTTCTAGTTACTGGTTCACTAATGTCTATAAATTGGTGTGCAGCTAATACCACTACGCTGGATGCCATATGAAGCTGTGTATGAGGATGACTACTCAACAAAATCAGATGTATACTCATTTGCTTGCCTCATCTGGGAGATGTTCTACCAGGGAGAGCTGCCATTCACCAAAATGTCAGATGATGCAGTGCTCACAGCACTCAAGAAGCATGAGCTTCAGTGGAAACCCCACAAGGCAGCCCCACAGTCACTGCAGTCCCTGCTTGTCAGTTGCTGGTCTGACAGTCCACGTGACCGTCCCACTTTCTCACAACTCACTGTCACCATTGGTGAGATTTCTGTTGACAGTGCAATATGAGACTGCCTGTAAGGACAGCTGTACCTTTTTGATCCTTGTGTTCATCTTAGTGGCTTTGTTGAAGTGAGGTTTGTCCATACCATGTCATGGTTACTCCTTTCCAGGTAGTTAAACATTCAGCTAGAAATTGCATCAGTAAATGCTGTGGTAAGGTGTGATAACAAAGTTGTTTGAGGTCTCAGTTCTCCTGGGGTGTGGCGTCACATCACTGGCTGATCCATGCCACAGAACTAAGCCTGTCTGTAACAAGAATTGTGTTTATGTGATTGGAGGACAAGGCATTTTATTTGTATTTAGAATTAAAACAGTAAAGTAACATCTTAAATTTGAGTATGAAACAAATGTTGACATTTTCAGATGTTTCAATCTTCAAATCAGTTGATGTATTTGAGATGGGATTTTTTGCCACTTGTGCCATATTATATTGTCACAAGTATGTAAGTAAACTTCTGTCAGCACAATTGTGTCTTTATTATGGTATACTCACTACATATTTCAACTATTACACAGGTAAATCTAAAGTTCTGACTAATGATTTACTCCCCTCTCAGAAAAATGCATGGAGTGGGAGCACCCAGCACAAAACCCAGTTTAATAAATGCTTGTGTAGTTTGCTTAAACAATATATTTTAGATTATTCCCTGCTATGCACTCAATTGCTGCAAGGATTTTTAATGATGATTTGTGGGAATCCTCATATAAGATTTTAAACTTGGATTTTTATAGCTTGATGTTTTAACTATTTTTTGTTTTGGCTCATTTTATGTGTCAGATGCTACTTTCAGGAAAATGACTTCCACTTAAAGTATATATTAGCTGAGAATAAGTATAATGAAAGTACTTGTGTGCTGACAAAGTTTAGTATGTTATGTACTTACCACTCAGAGTGTTAATGAGGCTGATATACTGTAATCCATTCAGGAGCCACAAGTTTCCATGTCTGTTCCTGAAGTACAATTACGTCTGTAAACTGAAAGTGATAAAAAGGGGTAGTACAATGGGGATGGGGATGGCAACTGTGAACATGTGTCATTTTTGTAGGTGAAGAAATGTTTCTTTGCAGAGTCATCTTAGATTTGGCAGTGTCTTCCATTTTGGTAAATACAGTAAGAGGTAAGGCATCCATGGAAGCTGAGAATGTGCCATCTCCTTGAAACAAGACTTTCATACTCACATGAGCCTTCTCTGACCTTGTCATTAGGAGATATGGTAACCATGCGCTAGGTACTCTTTGTATGTAAAATTGCATTATTGCAGGTTCCTTTCAAAGTGAGGTTAAGATGGACACCCTCAGCTGCAGGGCCACTGTCACCCGTGAGTTGTGCATGGGTACTAATTGATAAAGTTTGTAGTTCTTTTTTGTAAGAACTTTTAAATATTGTATATTCACTACTATTTTATTTATTTTCTTGTTCACTGAAGAAGACTGTTAACATATTGATATCATAACACTGTCAAGGTCACTAGCAAAGATGAAAGTGATCTGATAAAGTTTTGTATGACTATGGATATTATCATTGTCCACAATTTCTTCCAGAGAGAATGCTATGTGTGATAATTATTCTAAACTTTTTACATATTGTGTAATCAGTTTTTACTACACATTTTTTACCACGATTTCCTATAAGGCTGTCTTACATTGTAATTGTATAAATAAGTCAAAATAGTGTTTGTCAATGTCTGAAATGTACCTGCCTACTTTGGTTTCACTTTTGCCCCACCCCTGAGATTAACTATGAGTGACACTGTTAGCTGTGATTGGCCTATTATCATAATGGCATTCCATATATCATAAGATTGATGACAGCACTTCAGAAAAATATTTTTGCTCACTGTACCATGCATTTCAATACACTATTTCCTTGCAGTTCAGCCATTATTCCTGTAACAGTATGGTTTTTTAACCCTACCTTGTCAGGAACAGTTAGACATTTCTAGACATGTCTAAACTTCTTCCGAAATCACATTATTGCTTCTAAACAACAGATGTGTGAAAACCATGTACTTTTAAAAACAGAAAAAGAAGTATGAAATTGTATTGTATTACTGTCGATTTGGCAAAGTTCTATAATGTGCAAATGCCTGGCTCATATTGACAGCTCCATGACTTACTGGACTATTGTCACAATTATGTGTGTTGATTACAGACAAATACAAATTTAACAAGCAATGTATGTGGAAATGAACATGTCAAAGTAATAGAAAAGTTTTGACTATATAAATTGTCATAGAATTTTGAAGTTCAAAGGGAGTGAGTTAATTGGACCTTACTAGGTGTTGTCTTTGTGTTACTTTTCTTCAACAGAGAAACTGTGTTCTCTTCTTATGGTGAGAGACCAAGTTTCACACCCATGCAAAATAATATGTAATACCATAGTTTTGTATCTTATTTTATTTATTATATTTTTAGATAGAAGAAGAGTAGCCATGAAATCTGAGCTGGGTAACATGCATTCTCCAAATTTAATATGTTCTTAACTTCTTCATAAATGTAATTTTGTTCATTATTGTTTGTAACTACTACTACTACTACAACAACAACTACTACTAATACTTTACCACCATAATCAAAACAAACACACCTACACAAAAAAATGACCCTTTATGAACATATTTCAAATCCCCTACAGAATCTTGTTCTTTCAGTAAACAGAAAATATCCATGTCATTGTACCAGACATTTCAGGTGTTGGTGTGGAATAACACTAGTGCTCTCACTTATTAATTTTTATGGACATATGTTTGATGTTTAATACATATCAGAGAAAATGCAAATATCTTGACCCTTCCAGTGAGTTTCATAGAATAGCAAAAAAACTTAGAGTAAGTTTTATTTGTACAGTTAGATGAGAAAAACAAAGTAAATGCAAGGCTGGGATCCCTTATTACATTAATGTATGCCTCTATAGTAGTCTAATATTTGTTTTCTTTGTTTTTTTTTAAGTTTATTTATTTTATCCTTCACATATAACACATTTTTTGTTTCTGAAATTTCTATCTTAATGTGTGTAGATTAGGTCCTTTAATTTGGCTTGGTTCCTGTAACCACTGCAATTTATCCTGCTTCTTTTGGTCTGCCAATTTTGAACTTTCATGCATGATTTCAGGCTTCTTCATCAAACCTTGCTTTATATTGCTGATGTTCGTACTGGCTAAATTATGTTTATGAAATTCTTTCTTTTGTGATCTAAACAAAGAAAGTCAGACTTTGCAAGGTCTGATATATCTGCTGGTGTGCAAGGAAAAACAGATATTTTATGAAATAATGATGGCCATATTGTGTTTGGACAGTGGTTCTCTACATACAAAGCAGTTTGAATTTTGTCAACAGTAAGGAATTTCATGGTGTTTTCTCCTTGTTTATGATGCTGTGTTGTCTGTTAGGTGGGTGTCAGTATTTTGGAGGAACATATGACCTCTGTTTTCAGGGTTGAACTGCAAAGTTGAATTGTCGTAACCCAGAAAGCTATGGTATGAATGGACTGTGAAAATTTAAAATTTTATTGTGTAATACAGAGGTTGTTTTGCAGTTCATCTTTTTTTCTTTCTACTGATTCTGAACAGCCTTTAATTTTTCTTGTGTGTGTGTGTATGTGTGTGTGTGTGTGTGTGTGTGTGTGGAAATTTGTTATCTACTTAATTGCTAAGAAAAACAGAAGGTAGAAATGGTGGATGTGAGGATGCATGTTCTCATGGATGTGTTGATAAAAGCAGTTGCCCTCTGTGTTCATAGTTGCATGTACTTCTGCTTCTCAGTTGACTGCTTTAATGTTTCATCTCTGCTGAATTGCTTGTAATGTTGTACAGCAAGACTATCAACCATTATAGTTAGTCATGAAACAGATTATAAAAATCATTGTGGATGTTTGGAATGAAGTTTCAACAGCTAGTTCCTGAATTCTTGTGATTTATTTCAGAATCTAAAATTTCATAAGACTGTTACACTGCTATAATGTATGGTGATCATTCAGCTGCAGGGATTATGTTCAAAAAGCCATTGGCGTTGCCAAGACCAAGGCACTTTCTGGGAAACTAGAAGTTATGGGAACTGTAACTGTTGTTGTCATTCATTAGAGCCTACTTATACACATTTTAGTCGGAAAGCTTGGAGGGAATGGACCACCTAGTAGGCCCCAGACACACACTGGAGGACTGTATTAAAATTAACCCTATATAATTAGGATTTGAGCATGTGAGCTGATTTCAACTGGTCATTACTACCCTACTGTGACAGAGGTGAATCTTTTCTTGCAGACAACTTAAAGTGGATATGTACAATCAAGTTTAATGGTTGGGAATAACTAGATACAATTGAAAAACTGTGTATATTTTGAGATCTCTATTTGATAAAGAATTTTTGTATTGATGCAGAGATCCAGATGCTACAAGGTGACAGATCAGGTTGAAGCTCATCATCTATGGCAGTTTGAAGTGAAAACAAATTAATCTCAGTACAAAATATGAAAGCATTTAAGAATGGCATATTGTGGACAAAAATATTGCAGTCTAGGTAGAGGTGTTACAAATTAGTGACTACATTGTGCTCAGAGATGAAATAAATTAGCCACATTGATGGTTCTAACACAAATTGGTCAGCTTTGCAGCTGTGACACATTTGATCTCTAAGTGCTGTATTTGAGCCATTCTTCATTAATCACAAAGGAACATACTGTTATGAAAACAGCATCTATAGAGAAGTGCATAGGTCTGAATACGCTAGAGATACAACAGAAACATTATGTTAACCCTGGCACTTAAAATGAGAAAGCAGCTACAAAAACAGCAGACTGTATATTATAGGTGGTGTATGCTTAATCTTCTTCCACTAGAATAGACATTAAAATTAATGCTGTACAGTGGTTGAAAATGTCAGGCTTATACAGTAAGGAATGTGGACATAGGCCAAGCATGTTTTTATGTTGACACTGAAAGAGTTAAAGTGCATTTTTTGCAGAGGTTATGTAACATGGAAAGAGATGAGAGGAATATTGTGTATGCTGCTGTGGACAGGGTGGGAGAACAAGTCATCAGGGAGCACATGCATGAAAGGACAATTAACATCTGTTGGGACATGTTTCACATAGCCATGGTAAAGGCAGACTTGCATCATGAAAGCATATGGGGGAATGGAGGTATAGGTCCACACATGCTTAGTCCCAGCAGTAATTGGATATGAATGGTCGGCTGTATGCCATGACCGTTTTACCCCATAGTGAAAGAGCCGTTGGTGCCAATGAAGAGAAGGCTATGTAGACCCCAGAACTGATCTGGACACTTTCAAGAAGATAAGCTTTTCTGCCTCTACTGGGATTCCAACTCTCTCCTTGGTTGTCCAGCCTGTATCCTAGTCTCTGTACCCATGGTTCTTGCCATTCTTTTTCTTGTGGAACACTAGGATGGGAATAGAGAACTAAAATTTCTAATAAGAGTATTTATTTTCAGGTGTGATTTAGTGTATAAAAACAAAATTCTGACAAATCAGATTGACAAAGTTGCACTACAAATATAAATTTAAAAAGACTAATAAAACGGTTGTTTCCAGAGTTTATACAGTTGTGCCCACTCAGCTCAGCAACACTTTATTGAACCCAACCACATCTCTTAACTTTGTGCATGTGTATAAGGAACACCTCATCAATTTATCATGTATAATTAGATTGTTTAATTTTATATAATCATGCTCATGTCCAAAGCCTTGTTCCAAAGATGGCAAAAATGCATGATGCTTTTGTTGAGAACCACTGAGCTATCCTGGTAATTAATTGGCTAGCATTACCTAAAGGGTAGTTGAGTTCTGTGGAATCCAAAAATGACATTTTTCCAGTTGCTGCAAACTGTGAAGCCACAGATGCTTCTGTCCTTCCTCTCTCCAAGTAGCAAAACCTCAAGTGAATGTGAAAACACTAGTGTCTGATGCAGTTATATTTTTACACATATCAAAAATTGGTTCAAATTTGACAGCGTGAATGAATTGCTTCTAGTCAAATGTATTAGTGTAGTTTTGATGCATCTTGTAGTCTTCTTTTTGAGAACATAGCCATATTCATTTTAAAGATGACTAATATCTTGACTTTTTACACAACAGTTTTGTCTCCTAATGTCATACCAGATGTAGATACTGATCTGAACACAAACTCAGGATGAAAACTTCTGAATGGGTACTTTATGTACTCATCAAATGGTATTGCTGAACAGTTAGTATGTTTTTGATAACTGAAGCAGTTTTCTGTTTATGTGGAACATACATAGCCATCTGTCCCAAACAATTCTTCATACTCCCCTATGCTAACCTAGTTCTCTCCATTTTTCATCCAGCCAATAATTTCCCACTTTAATATTTTCCTCCCACCTGTTTTGATAAGGATTTTGAACCAAAATTTTGTAAAGTAACGCTGCCATTTCTTTTGTTCTAAGTGTGAGTCTCGGGTATCTCAAGCTGCTTCATTTAACCACCTTGGTAATTGTAGATAAGAAATAGAAGTATGAAGTTCTCTGTTACAAAATAAACAATAAAAAAAATTACATCTGCGTACTTTCGTATCATGAAAGATACAATTCCTACTTTGTGGTGCAATGTTTCATTTATCTACTTTTTCGTTTGAGATTCTTATGAGTTTTCTGACTATAACAAATAATCCCAATTAAAGCCCTCCTCCCTAATTTATGCAAATACAGTTTTTAATCACACACACACACACACATATATATATATATATGATATATATGGTTATATACATAATATTTAATCATATATATATATATAAAACAGTATCCATATTTTTATATCTTTTGTGTGTAGCAGGAGAAATGGAGTAACAAGGGAAACCCACTGTTAAATATATGCATGGCAAATGTCTTCTGTGTTTTTCCATTTCCTGTTCTTAACTGCCTAAATCAATATTGTGGTGTTTGGGTGCACTAATGAACCATGGGCTCTGTAGCTGTAACAGGCAGAGGACCAATATTTTGATGTAGCTCATAATCTTCAGTTTCATGGTATTTAACTGTTAACTGTCTGATACATCTGTGCCACAGTATCAGTTTATTCTTAAGTCTGACATGTAAATCCAATACTGAAAAATCTGTGTTTTGTGTTACAAACTTTAGAACTAAAGAAATTTGCAAAAAAAAAATACTTGTATAACTACTCCAGAAACATCTCAGACTGAACATATGGACTACTCTGTCAAATGTTTTGAAGCCACTGTCATTGGGATTTTAAAACACTACCTCAGGTTCGCAGTCCATTTCCACTGTTAGTTAATTGATGTGTTTTAGCTTAAGCCTTCCTATGTGCCATTCTTACTATTCTTGATGATTTAAGTGCACTTAAGATCACATTTTGGAGACTAAATAATTTTCATGTGTGATGCATTTTCAGTGTAATTTAACAAAAAAAGACTGTGGACTTACTGGCAATTGCTTCAGTAAAGATGAGTTTGTGTTTAGACCACACCTCTATATTTGCTGGGTCTGTTTTGTAATTTTGTATATAAATTTGTACAATTCAACATTTTATATTCCTCATCACATGCTATTACCAATGTCAATGATGTATTTAAGCTGCATAAATTAAAATTAAGTATTTCACAGATGTGTTTTTGAATCAGAGCCATTTCACCTCTTCATCTCCACTGAGAAACCAGTTATATAGAGGATATGTGCTGGAGTGGTGCTCCTTTGCACACAATGCTTGAAGTAATATGCTTATTACATGATAACTGTGATAGTATTCAGTTGTCAGTTACATGAATTCAGTGTTTAATTTTTTTTTTATTTGTTTTGGAAAATTCCCTGTGAGTGATTAAAGTTGTCTCATGATGAAGTAGTGTATATGTTTGACAACTTTAATGAATTATTTCTTTCTGTGTGTTGTGAATATCCAGTGTGTCACAGTTGAGGGATTTGGGTGAAAAACCTGAATACATACATTTTGAGAAAACTTGACTGTGTAGAATTATATTTAGGAAAATTTCCATTGTGATATTAAAAATTCCTATGGATTTGTGAAAGTCAAATTGCCACTGGAACAGGTTTCTCTCAAAGTACTTAGGTCCCTCCTCCCATCAGTATTACACCACCAATCATTTAATTCTGTAGCCTCTCTTATGACAGGTCCGTAGCCCCTTCCACAGCGAGGTCTGCACAGAATGTGTTCTAGTGATGCCTCTTTCAGTTTCTTCCTGTATCCTCTTGTTTCCTTAAGATCATCCAGTAGCTGCTTATATATTCTTCCTCATTTTCCTGTGACTTCTATCATTCCTTCAACAACATGTTTAGAAGGCAGTTCCTATGCAAGATATGACCAATCCAGTTAGCCTTCCTAATTTTGAATGTATGTAGGGTATTCCTGTCCTTGACTATATGTAACACTTTTTGGCTTGTCACATGATAGGTCCAACTGATTTTCAACAACATTCTCCAGCACCAAATTGCAGTGTTCCATACTCACATTATTCATCTACTGCCATCATTATATTATCTTGGACAGCAGAGTAGAGTGCATTAGGGTGGACACTGCAGTGACCTTTGTGCCTTGACCATTTCCAATCTTTTGTGCAAC
>Ga0123353_10009868_pt1 | contig 13235 bp, 9 predicted proteins | sample TergutLab28metaG_3_FD_92763 | JGI IMG/M metagenome (GOLD analysis project Ga0123353, IMG submission 92763) | Labiotermes labralis P3 segment gut microbial communities from Petit-Saut dam, French Guiana - Lab288 P3 | ecosystem: Host-associated > Arthropoda: Insects > Digestive system > Gut ...
ATTCGTGTTGCATTAGAGGCGCAGAATATTCGAGTTTATTCATTAGTAAACCAGAGTGTATTTCAAACCCAGGAAGCCAGAGGATTATTATGGTTTTTAGAAGCAATACTATGGCCAAGCTCACTTTCTGCCTGTCAAAAAGCGATGTATAGCGGCTTGATAGATCGAGGACATCATAAAATTGAAAAAAAAATAACTGAAGAAATTCAAGAACGATTTTTGATGTATCATATTAAATGGGAGCAAAAAGGACTGATGAGTTTGCTTCGAGAAGTAGAAGTAGCAGAAAAGTGGAGAAAACGAAACAAACATTTTCTTTCACGAATAGAGAACTTACAACATTTAATGGAGCGATTAGCTTATATAGAAGCCGTAAGAAATATGACGCCGCTGCAAACATATAAATGGCTTCAGATGAAGGTAGAACAGGATTCGGAAGGAGAAATTCTTCTGGCAGATCAGCTTCGATGTCCACAAAAAGAGAAAGAATTGGGTGTAACATTAGTTACGATACATAAAGCTAAAGGCTTAGAATATGAATATGTGTTTTGCCCATTTTGGAAAAAAGGATCTAAAAAATCAAGCGAGCTAGGAAATGAAATTGTATATACCCAAGATCCTGAAAAAGGAGGCATGCGTGTAAGTTTGTTTGCCGATGCTAAAACGGTTCAAAAATCCAAACAAGAGGAAGAAGAAGAGTATATACGGCTACTATATGTACTTTTAACACGTGCCCGGAAACAAACTTTTTTAGGTTGGCAATTTGAAGAACAGGAACGAAAAGAGGTGCCTTTTGATAACTTGCTTCATAAAATAGATGATAAACCAACCCAAGAGATAATATCCGAGATTGCAAGAACATCAAACGGAACTATTGTGCTTGAACAAATAAATGAAAAATCAAAACTGCCACCGCCTTTACAGGAAGAAAATAGTAAGGATCCTTTGCTATCGAAGAAGCATTTTATTTCAGTGATTGATACATCTTTTCGAATGGCAAGTTTTACAGGGCTTGTACATACATTGGATGAAAAAATAGGACAAGAGAAAGAATTAATGGACTATGGATATAATACATCTCAAGCAGATGAAGAAGAGTCGGGAAATGATGTGGCTACTTTTCCCAAAGGTACGTTTGCTGGATTGTTTTTTCATGATGTATTTGAAGGAATTGATTTTACAAAGACAAAAGAAATTTCTGGCGTGGTTCGAAAGAAACTAGTGAATTATAGATTTTCTGATATATTTTTTCCAGCGATTCATCAATGTGTGAAAGATGTAATACAAACGCCACTTAAAATTTCTAAAGCCCCATCTTTTTCACTACAAGAAATTTCTGTTCAAAATCGAGTAAATGAAATGTCTTTTTGTTTTCCACTAGACCCAAATCGACTTTCCTCCGTAAAATTACAAGAAGCAATTTGTCAGCTTCTTCTTGAAATGGGGGAATCAACATCTCATTGGGTAATGCCGTCCGCTGGGATAAAGGGATTCATGAAGGGATCTATTGATTTGGTAGTAATGCGGAGTGGAAAATATTATTTAATAGATTACAAGTCAAACTGGTTAGGACATAGTAAAAAAGACTATACACCTGAACGGATTCAAAATGAAATGAGACGACATCATTATCATTTGCAATATTGGATTTATTTGGTGGCATTAAGCAGATACTTAAAAACTCGGTTGCCAGATTTTTCATATGAAGAGCACATTGGAGGAGTGTTCTACTTGTTTGTTCGCGGCATGAACCCAGAAAATGGAAAGAATAGTGGTGTGTTTGCTGTAAAGCCGTCACATAAAGCATTGGGTGCGTTTGCCCAAAGCCTGTTGGGTGAACCTTTGTTGCGAAGAAAGGGAAAATAATGTCGGCAGGCTTACCTTATTATTCGTTTCAAGTAGTAGATTGGCAGTTTGCAAAACTACTAACAAAATTAGCTGGAGCGGAAGATCAAGAAAAATTAAAATACTTATTGGCATACGTTTCTCAGGCAACGAGAAATGGGCATGTATGTGTAGACGTTCGTCGATTACCGCCAAATGTAATGGGAGAAAATTTTTCGTTTGAAGATATAAAGACCTATGGATTAATCGGGAAACCTGGTGAGAATACGCCGCTGATACTGGATCAAGATCGATTATATTTAGAACGGTATTGGCAATATGAGCAAAAACTGGCTGAACTATTAACAGCTCGTTCGCAAGACATGGAGATACTGACTTTGCCTGAAAAAATAACAGCTTATGTTGAAAGAAATTTTCCCACAGGCAATATAAATGATCGACAGTTTATGGCTGTTTTAATGTCCACGGTAAAAAAATTGTTACTAATTACTGGAGGACCAGGAACCGGAAAGACACGAACTATTGCGGAAATTTTAAGATTATTTCATGAATTAATGCCATCCATTCGGGTGGCCGTATGTACTCCGACCGGGAAGGCTAGTCAGCGAATGACACAAGCCTTGCGAGAATGTAATTTGCCAATCACAGCGATGACGATTGATCGGCTTTTAGGTTATATTCCCCATCAGACGGATTTTCGGCATACGGCAGAGAATCCGTTACCGACAGATGTTCTTATTGTTGATGAAGCTTCCATGGTGGCGTTAGGGATGATGGTAAAATTGCTTTCGGCATGTTCGCCCAATACACGAGTGATTTTAGTGGGAGATCCGGGTCAATTGGTCTCGGTAGAAACGGGAAATGTGCTGGGTGATATTGTTGCAGCTGCAGGAAAAAATGATTCTCATTTGACTTTCTCTTTGCCACTGATAAAAAATCTTTGTACCTTATGGCCAAAATTAAAATTAGAGCAAAAAGCTTCTTCTAAAATGCAGAGCATGTCTCCGCTGTTGGATTGTCATATTCGACTAATCAAAGAATATCGATTTGAAGAAAGCGGATTTCTTTCTCGTGCGGCAAAGGCTGTACAAGAAAAAAAAATAGAAGAATTTTGGGAAATTTTAGCAGATCCGACTAATCAGGAAGTTACATTTCAAGACGTAGAAACTCCGACAGAAGTATTACAACAGATATCGGATATGTCTGCTAGATTTTTTTTAAAACGAAAAGATACGGCATTAATTTCTGAAAAACTTGAACAATTAAAAGAAACTGCGATATTATGTGCTATCCGTGGCGGGAAAAATGGTGTTGAAAATATAAATGCTGTAATAGAGCGCCGGATTTTAAACGAATTGGGATTTTCGGCTCAAACCTCGTTTTATGAAGGAAAACCACTGTTGATTACAGAAAATTCCTATGAGAAAAAACTTTTTAACGGGGATGTAGGGGTTGTGCAAAAAAAAGCCTTGAATTCAGAGCAATGGGAAGTTTCTTTTTTAGCGGCAGACGGGATATTGTCGGTATCCGTGTTGCAGTTACCTACCTATGAAATCGCTTATGCAATCACAATTCATAAGAGCCAAGGGTCGGAATTTAATACAGTATGGGTGATATTGCCGTTTGAAAAAATGCCGATTTTGGGACGAGAATTAATTTATACAGCATTGACTCGGGCAAAAAAATCAGTTGTATTTTTAGGGAAAAAAGAGATTTTATCGTTTGCGATATCAAATTCAACCTGCCGAAAATCGGGTTTGTATGACGCACTAGTTTCAAAAGTCGCATCGAAAGGAGAAATGGATGCAAAATCCGCTAATTGATGCTTTATTGGCCAAAGGGGTTCAAATCCCTGAGCCGAAACAAGTTATGATATCTTCGGATATCGAAATAGATCGAATTGAGCCGAGAGTAGTTTTATATCCAGGCACCCGAATTCAAGGATCTTCGACCTATATCTCTTCAGGGTGTCGTATTGGTTTTCAAGGGCCGGCAACCATTGAAAGTTCGCAATTAGCACCGTGTGTAGAAATAGCAAGCGGATTTATTTCTGGAGCTGTTTTACTAGAAGGAGTTCGTTGCGGAAATAATGCCCATGTGCGAGCCGCAACCATTTTGGAAGAGGAAGTTAGTTTTGCCCATTGCGTTGGATTAAAACAGACGTTGTTGTTCCCGTTTGTAACATTAGGCAGTTTAATTAATTTTTGTGATTGTTTCATGGCTGGCGGAACCAGCCGGAAAAACCATAGCGAAGTGGGAAGTAGCTATATTCATTTTAATTATACCGCCCATCAAGACAAAGCAACGCCTTCTTTAATTGGGGATGTGTCCAAGGGAATTACACTACAATGTCCGCCGATTTTTTTAGGGGGACAGGGGGGCTTGGTAGGACCTAGACGAATTGCCTATGGAACGATACTAGCTGCAGGAAGCATCTGCCGAAAAGATATTACAACTCCCGGGCTTTTGGTGAATATGCCATCCAATCAAAGAGAGATACGAACTTCATTTACACCGGGGGAATATGATAATTTAAGTCGAGTGATTGAAAATAATATTCTTTACATTGCGAATTTACTAGCACTTCGAATTTGGTACGGAGAAGTTCGTTCTCGATTGATTTCTCCAGAGCATTTTCCGAAAGCAGTATATAAAGGACTTATTGTTGCTTTGGAAAAAATGATTGAAGAAAGGCTTTTACAGATAACAGCACTTTGGGAAAAAGTACATCAAAGTGAATCATCCACAACTCAAAACAAACGATTTGTAGAAATATGGCCTCAAATGAGAGAATTTTTATTGGCCAGTCCTGAAGTGGCATTTCAAACAAAAAAAGAAGCGTTTTTACAATTACTTGACCCGAACCTGGCAAGAATAGATGTTATGTCATATCCTGCCTTGATTCAATCTCTTCCATCGAAAACGATAGCGCATGGGGAAGAATGGCTACAAAATATTGTAGATCATATTCTGTTAAAATATAAGACTATATAAAGCTTCTTGATGTTTTTTACTAGGAGGGAGGCCGGATATTTTTTTTTAGCCTCTCTCCTATATTTTTATATGAATATTGATAAAATTGGTCGGGGCGAAAGGATTTGAACCTTCGGCCTCTTGAACCCCATTCAAGCGCGCTACCAGGCTGCGCCACGCCCCGCCATAAGACCTACTCTAGTATCGTTAAAACACTATCATTGTCAATATTAAACCTGATTTACATGTAGGTAGTGTATAAGGTTTGTTTTGAAATAAATATTTGCTTTCATGAAGAATAATCGTTAGATAAAATATGTGAGAAATACGTATCAATCTGCTTTAAACGTGTCTTAAAAGGAAGCTTGAATGAAAGCCAAATTGCCAAAAAAATTACAAAAAGGAGATATTCTTGGAATTATAGCACCGGCAAGCCCTTTTGAACGAAAAAAATTTGAAAAGGGAATAGAAGAAGTTAAGAAAGGGTTCTTTGAAGTTGTTTTTGGCTCTCATTTATATGATGAAGTTGGATATTTAGCTGGCTTAGATGCAGATAGAGCAAAAGACTTAATCGGTTTTTTTAAAGACCCACAAATAAACGGTATTTTTTGTGCTAGAGGAGGGTATGGTACGTTACGTCTCCTAGAGATACTAGATTATGAAGTAATTTTAAAAAATTCGACAATTATTTGCGGGTATAGTGATATTACAGCATTGCTTTTAGCCATTTGGAAAAAAACAAATATGATTACGTTCCATGGACCGATGATAACTTCTTTTTCAAAAATGTCTGCTACTGAGCAAAAAGCATTTTGGCATTTTTGGAAGGAAGGACAGTTCGAAATAAAAGGGCAAAATTGGAAAATTATACAAGAAGGAAGTGCTGAAGGCACGCTCATCGGAGGGAACTTAACGGTACTTTGCTCTTTGTTAGGAACGCCTTATTTCCCAGATACAAAAAATGCCATATTGTTTTTAGAAGATAGCGGAGAAGCGTTATATCGAATTGATCGATTATTAACGCAACTTAAATTGGTCGGTGTTTTAGATTCTGTTTCAGCTGTTTTATTGGGGAATTTTTCAGCAGGACCTACGCCAGAAGAGTTAAGATCGCTTATATTAGATCTTTTTGCAGGTATGAAATATCCAATTGTTACCAATTTCTCCGTAGGACATGAAGGAGAAAATCATATTATGCCTATAGGGGCTCGGGTTCGATTGAATACAAAAACAAAGCGGCTTTGGGCAGAAAGCGCAGTTCTTCAATGAACAGAGTTGCTTCTTTGATGCAAAATGCGATAGAAGAAGGTGTTTTTCCCGGCGCTGTTGTGTGGGCTTCTAAAGACGGAAAATCAGTTTTTACCGAAGCTTATGGGGTAACGGATTTTTTTTCTCAAACTCCGGTAGCAATAGATACCATCTATGATTTGGCTTCTTTAACAAAGCCTTTAGTAACCACATTGATCGTGTTGAAATTAGTACAGGAGAAAAAACTATCTTTATCAGACCCTGTTGGAAAACACCTGTCGTTTTTTGTAAATACTTCTAAAGCGAATATTACGATTGAACAATTATTGCGTCATCAATCTGGCTTGCCGGCCTGGGCACCTTTGTGGAAGAGTTTACAAGAAAAGCCGGGCGATAAAAATAAAGCACTACTTTCATCTATTTATAATTTGCCTCATGCAATTAACTCTGAAAAAATGACCATCTATAGTGATATTGGTTTTATTCTGTTGCAGAAGGTTGTGGAAGAAATAGGGCAAAAATCACTTGATCGCTTGGCTGAAGAATGGATATTTACTCCGTTAAAAACGGATTTATTTTTTCGACCAATGGATCGGAAAATGCCGTTATATAAAATAGCTGCGACAGAGCGTTGTGCCCTGCGAAAAGACATCATTCATGGAAGTGTGCATGATAATAATGCCTGGGCTATGGAAGGTATTGCAGGGCACGCAGGTTTGTTCGGAAATGCCAAAGAGGTTCATGTTCTTTTAACAGCCTTATCGGATATATTTCATGCTTCCGAGAATAAATATGGATTTGACCCATCCTGGATTCGTTATTTCTTTATGCGACTAGGCCCATCGCGACCGCTTGGATTCGATTGTCCTTCTGAAAATATGCCTAGTTGCGGAAAGTGTTTTTCACCAAAAACGGTGGGGCATTTGGGATTTACTGGAACTTCTTTCTGGATGGATTTGGAAGAGAAAATAATCATTATTTTGCTTTCAAACCGTGTTCACCCAGATCAACATAACGATAAAATAAAAGCATTTCGCCCGATTTTACATGATATGCTTTATGCATATGTTCAAAATCAATCAAAATAGTTCAAGAATATACCTTTCCCTATTTCAGCATAATATTCTTGTCAGAACAGGTTGAATTTGATAGATAACTCAAGATCTGCAAAAATTAATGGCAAAATTTTGTCAAATGACAGAATCGTAATAAAAAAGGATAAATAAATGGCTCGATTTTTAACATCGCTCTTTGGAGCTTTTTCAAATGATTTGGCGATTGATTTAGGAACCGCAAATACACTTGTATATGTAAAAGGAAAAGGCATTGTATTGAGAGAACCTTCCATTGTGGCTGTTCGTACGGATACGCGAGCAAAAAATCGTGTATTAGCTGTGGGAGCAGAGGCAAAGCAAATGTTGGGTAGAACTCCTGGTAATATTTCCGCTATTCGCCCAATGCAAGATGGCGTAATTGCTGATTTTGAAATTACCGAAGCGATGCTTCGTCATTTTATTGAAGAAATTCATACTCAAAATTCGTTTGTTCGACGTTCATTTGTTCGACCTCGTATTGTAATTGCGGTACCGTCAGGCATTACCCAGGTGGAACGAAGGGCAGTAAAAGAATCTGCCGAATCTGCAGGTGCCAGAGAAGTGTTTTTAATTGAAGAACCAATGGCAGCTGCCATTGGAGCTGGCTTACCTATTGCCGAACCTACTTGTAGCATGGTAGTAGATATCGGCGGCGGAACAACAGAAGTAGCTGCTATTTCTTTATCTGGAATTGTTGAAAGTACTTCATTGCGAGTTGCTGGTGATAAAATGGATGAAGCAATTGTTCAGCACATTCGCCGAAAATATAATTTAGCAATTGGAGACCAGAGCGCTGAAAAAATCAAAACGACAATTGGGGTTGCCTATATGGTTGGCCGCGAGGAATTGGAAACACTGGAAGTAAAAGGACGCGACACGGTGACCGGAATTCCCAAAATTTTATTATTAGATTCCAGTGAAGTATGGGAAGCAATTTCAAGTCATTTGGCAGAAATTGTAGCTGCCGTGCGAAGTGTTTTGGAAAAAACACCTCCTGAATTGGCTGCCGATATTGTAGATAGAGGTATTGTTCTCACTGGCGGCGGAGCGTTGTTAAAGAATTTAGATAAATTATTACGTGCGGAAACAGGATTGCCAATTATGATAGCGGACGATCCTCTTGATGCAGTAGTGTTAGGGGCTGGAAAAGCGTTGGATGATCTTCAAACCCTTAAGGCGATTATGGTATAATAAATGCGCCCCAGACGAAGAACAGGTCTTTTTATTGGAGTCATTATTTTAATTGTAGTGAATGCACTATTATTATTTACAAAAGCGGGAGAATATCCCGCTTCTTTGTTTCGAAAAGGTGCGTTATTTGTCTTGGCACCTCTTCAACGAACAGCTACGGAAGTTGTCAATTTTCCCATATTTATTTGGCAGCATTATTTTCATCTAATTTCAGTTTCAGATGAAAATAAAAATTTAAAACGAGAGCTCGAAAAAATAAAAGTTGAAAAAGAACAATATACAGAAATTATACAAGAGAATAATCGACTCAAAAAATTGTTAGATTTAAAACAGGCTTCTTCTTTTAACATGATTACAGCTCAAGTTATAGGTCGAGATGTTTCTTTTTGGCACAAAGGTTTTGTTATTAATCGAGGGAAAAAAGATGGCGTTCGATCTGGTATGCCGGTCGTTGTTGCTGAAGGAATTGTTGGGTTGGTGGTGGAAGCAACAAACAAATATGCCAGGGTTCTTCTTTTAACCGATGGGAATATAGCTGTAGATGCATTGAGCCAGCGAAGCAGAGCGCGAGGTTTAGTTCGAGGGAATATGTCGAATGAACTTACGTATGCCTATCTCAGTTTTAAAGAAGATGTTCGTAAAGGTGATCAGATAATTTCTTCTGGTATGGATGGCTTGTTCCCAAAAGGGCTTGTAATTGGTCATATCCATAAAATTTATAAAGGCGAAGTGGATGGTGGTTTTCGGCGGGTTATGATTATGCCATCTGTAGCTATGAATCGTCTTGAGGAAGTTTTTGTAATTTTTTCTTTTCCTAAACATATGTTATCGGCAGATGAAGTTCTTCCTTCGACAGCAAACGAAATGAAAACAGGAGAGATTCCGTGATCATATTTCTCCTCTTGTTATGTGGTGTGATTTTGTCGTTGTTGCAAACCTCCGTTCCTATGTTTACAACTATTTTATACGGTTGTGATCTTCTCCTTCCATTTTTAGTCTATCTTTCTCTGTATCGCTCTTTTCGTTCTTCGTTAGGCATTGCGATAGTCCTTGGAATTATAATGGATGTACTACACAGCGGGATGTTTGGTATTTATACGACCATTTATATTTGGCTGATCGTGTTCATATATTGGTTTCAAAAAGTGATACCATTTAATCGGATTTTATGGGTGTTAATTTCAGCAATGGGCATGTTGTTTGAAACACTTTTATGGGTATTATTGCTTTGGTTACATTCTGGAGGAGCCTTGCCTGTTATACAGCTAAAATATATTGTAACACCTTTCTTCGCTATGTTTATCATAGCTCCGATATCGTTTGTTGCATATGCCTATGTAAAGTCGGCATATGAACGACTGTTTTTTGTCGTAGGTTCTTCTGCCCATCAAAAGAGATTGTCATGAGCTATTTTAATATCCCACGCCCTGAATGGCTAAGAAAACGATTATCTTTTTTAATAGTAATTATAGGAATTTGTTTTGTTGTTTTAGCTGCACGTCTTTTTTATTTACAGGGAATTAAAGGGAGCGAATATGCTCGTTTGGCAGAAAATAATTGTATCCGATTGGATCCGATTAATGCCCCTCGTGGTTTTATTTATGATCGAGATGGTGTTTTGCTTGTAGATAATCTGCCTGCATTCGATTTGTGTATTGTTTTGGAAGATGCAAAACCTTTTTCGAAGGTAATTGCCAAGCTATCAAAATATACCGGTATTCCGATAAAAGAAATCGAAGCCAAATTAGACGCACAAAAAGATACGCCTCCGTATCGAACGCTTGTAATTAAATCAAATATAAATTGGGATATGTTAACGGCAGTAGAAACACATCGATATGCATTGCCAGGAATTTCCATAAGAGTTCATCCAATTCGGAAATATGTATATCCGAGAAGCACCTCTCATCTGATAGGCTACTTGGGCGAAATAAATGCAGAAGAATTAAAGGCGGCGGATACCTCTGATTATCGTCCGGGCAGTTATATCGGAAAATTCGGTATTGAACGAGAATATGAAAAGTATCTACGCGGATTTGCAGGCGGGCGTCAAATTGAAGTAAATGCAAAGGGAAAAGTAGTTCGAATACGGAAAACCGTTAATGCTTATCAAGGGGATACGGTTTATCTAGCAATAGATGATCGTGTTCAAAAACGAGCAGAATTGCTTTTAGAAGGAAAGGCAGGAGCGGCTGTAGCGATTGATCCACAAACTGGAGAGATTCTTGCTATGGTGAGCGCCCCTACTTTTGATGCAAATCAGTTTGTCAAAGGGCTGAGTCGAGAGCAGTGGCGAGAAATCTCTGCTAATCCTGCGATGCCGATGGAAAATAAAGCGGTACGGGGATTATATCCGCCCGCATCTACTTTTAAAATTGTTACAGCCATTGCCGCATTAGAAGAAGGCGTTGTAGATGAAAAAACAACCGTGACTTGTACAGGTGCATATAAATTTGGAGGTCGAGATTTTCGATGTTGGAAACGAGGTGGACATGGAACTATGAATGTTATTCAGGCATTAGCTCAATCTTGTGATGTGTATTTTTATCAAGCGGGTGTGAAATTGGGCGTGGATCGCATCGCAAAATATTCAAAAATGCTTGGGCTGGGAGAGCCTACTGGTGTTGGTATGGATAACGAAAAATCAGGACTGGTTCCGTCTTCCAAATGGAAGGAAGAAAGATTTAAAAAACCTTGGTATCCCGGGGAAACTCTGTCGATAGCAATTGGTCAAGGGTATAATCTGGTAACCCCTATTCAAATGGCTTCATTGGTTGCAGCCGTTGGAAATAGAGGGATATTATATAAGCCTTTGTTGCTACACAAGATTGTTCCAGCCAATGGAGATTCCGAAATTGTTACAAAACCAGTTGAGCGAAGAAAATTAAAAATTTCTCAAAAGACAATGGATCTTGTGCATCAAGGCTTGTGGGTGGTTGTAGAAGGTGGCGGAACAGGGGGGCGAGCTCGGGTTCGGGGTGTTTCGGTGAGTGGTAAAACAGGAACCGCACAAGTTGTTAGTCGTCGTTTAGATGATATCGGCGGCCATAAAATTCCTCGACCACATTCTTGGTTCGTAGGCTATGCTCCTTCAGAAAATCCACAAATTGCAGTTGCGGTTATTATTGAACATGGCGGAGACGGTTCTGCTGTCGCTGCACCTGTGGCTCAACAAATGATGGAAGTATATTTTACGCCTAAAATAAAACCAACAAAAAAAACAAATACCTCCGCTAAAGAGCAAAATACAAATGGAACAGGTATCGGAGAAGCTTTGCCCGAAGCAACTTCATCTTTAATTTCTGAAGCTGTTATTGTGTCGCCAAAACCAGAGAGAGAATAAGAAAATGGCATCGCAAAAAATAATACGAGAGATTAATTGGGGATTAATTGGATTAACTCTTTTGCTCGGCGGAATTGGTATATTAATTTTATATAGTGCTACCGGGGAAAGCTTGTTAGGTTTTTCTGGCGGGCTTTATATGAAACAAATGATGCTGTATGGACTTGGTCTCATGTTGGTAGTTTTATTGCAGTTGTTTGATTATCGTTATTTAAACACTTTATGGCCTCTTATTTATATTTTAGGCATGCTTTTATTAGTAGGAGTGGTGTTTGTAGGTCACTCAGGCGGTGGCTCTCAACGATGGATTACATTAGGTCCGATTAGTGGTCAGCCATCTGAGTTTATTAAAGTTGTTATGGTAATTGTTCTCGCTCATTTTTTTGCAAAACAAGAAACAACCACCGGATTAACATTGCGAAATTTAGCAATTCCTGTGGTATTAGTACTGATGCCGGTAGCGTTAATTTTAAAACAACCAGATTTAGGAACAGCAATAGTACTTCTTGTAATTGCGGGAACGATGACATTCGTAGCAAAAGTAGAGCGAAAAACATTTATAGGATTTTTATCTGTAGGAATTATTTCCGCTCCTTTACTATGGCTATTTGGCATGAAAACCTATCAACAGCAACGGGTATTAACATTTCTGGATCCAGATCGAGATCCACTCGGAGCTGGATATCATATCATTCAGTCTAAAATTGCGATTGGATCTGGAGGTTTTTTAGGGAAAGGATTTCTAAAAGGAACCCAAAATGCTCTGTCATTTTTGCCCGAGCAGCATACAGATTTTATTTTTGCTGTATTGGCAGAAGAATTGGGTTTTTTACGTTCTATTGTCGTATTGACTTTATTTGTATTATTGATTTTTATGGGTTTAAATATTGCCATGCGAAGCCGAGATACGTTTGGAGCATATTTGTCGCTGGGTGTTGTTTCGATTCTTTTTTGGCAAGTATTTATCAACATTGGTATGGTTATGGGGCTCTTTCCAGTTGTGGGAGTTCCTCTCCCTTTTATCAGTTATGGTGGTTCGTCACTAGTGGCAATGATGCTATGCGTTGGGATTTTATTGAACGTAGATATGCGACGATTCCGATACAAATAACCTTTTTGAAGCTTGCTAAAAATTGAATTTTTCGCTACCATGGAAAAAATTTTTTTAAAAAATACATATTTTTTCTATTTCGTAGGATAATTGTATGATCGATATTGATAAGTCTTTATTCATTCAAATAATCAATTTTTTGCTGTTGCTTTTTTTGTTGAACTGGCTTTTATATCGGCCTATTCGAAATATTTTAGCCAAGCGGAAAGAAGCCAAAAAGAGCTTTTCTGAGGCAACCCAAAGAGCAATCCAAGACTCTGATGAAAAAATGGCACAGATATCCGACAAACTTAAAGAAGGTCATCAAGTTGGTCGTGAGAAACACCAAGCCTTATTAAATGTCGCAAAAGAAACAGAAAGAGAAGAAGTTTCTCGAATGCGAAAAACCATTGAACAGGAATTAACAGAGGTGTTGGCATCTCTAACGGTC
>Ga0123353_10009870_pt1 | contig 13234 bp, 10 predicted proteins | sample TergutLab28metaG_3_FD_92763 | JGI IMG/M metagenome (GOLD analysis project Ga0123353, IMG submission 92763) | Labiotermes labralis P3 segment gut microbial communities from Petit-Saut dam, French Guiana - Lab288 P3 | ecosystem: Host-associated > Arthropoda: Insects > Digestive system > Gut ...
AGAATACATAAATACAATACTTTCCCACACAGAATAATTACATTACTTTTTATCTTTAAAACTCAATTTTCATGTAAGGCATTAATATCACACACTTCTTTTTAGCTGTGAAAAATCTCAGAACAAACTACTGATGTTACAACATTTTGTATATTTTGTGTAAAAGTTTTTCACACAACAAAGAAAAGGGTTAGTTAAATAACATGAGCGGCAATGTACATATATCGAAACTCTGAGGTGCGTTCGTGCAACCACTGCTGCAGTAGAAAAGCAATAAGTATTACACATTCAGAGTGTGCATTTGTTGCCTCAGGTATCCAGCATGCAATGCACATGTGTAATATTGTCACATATGGCCTGTCCTGCTCTACAATATTCTTCCGCACTATCACATAAATGGCGGGAGAAGGGGGAACATGTTTCAGTTTTCTCTATGCCTTTTGTCTGAAACATTTTTCATTCCAAGAAGAAATGAGTGAGACATGATCAAAAATATATATTGGTTTTCATGTAAGGTACTGTTATTCTTGTCCGATTTTAAAAAAACTTTAATTCTGACAGATTTTAAAAAAATACTCAAAACAAAATTTCATGGAAATCCAACCAGTGGGAGGTGAGCTGTTCCACACGGAAGGACATACATGATGAAGCTAACAGTCACTTCCAAAATTTTGCAAATGTGCTGAAAGAGTCACCAGGTTTCTCCCTCAGTCTGCATCCACAAAATATCTGCCATGAATACAAGTGTCAACTGTCACTATAACAAGGTACAAATAATGCTCTCACCATGCCATGACCAAACACTTCACAGTAACAGCAATCACAGTGACGAGAATCTCGCTGAGTTGATGTTGTAGTGGAACTTGAACGTTCTGAGCAAGTGTCATCTTGACTTGATGAATCCTCCAGGTCAACCACCTCACTGTCAGGATCTGTAAATAAAACCAACATACTTGTAATTATGCCAAAGCAACATCAACACACTTATCTTTACTTAGGACCAATTGTTTAGCCTCCTTCACTACCCAACATGTACCAAAACAGGTGTCTCCCAAACCCAATTCAAGGTCCAAGTTCAAAACATTTCACTGTTAGATGCAATGTCCAACCAAATGTACACTTACAGTCAGTACATGCCACCCGCTTGATTGGTTCAATACTCCCACCATTCCTGAGACTCTTATGGCATGAATGTGCAGGAACCTTGGAAGCAGCAGTGCCAGATGTTGCTCGATGTGATGTTGTGCTTGTGGCAGCAGACTTGACCACATCAGGGAGGGGTTGATGACTATGTGCATGGGAGTGCCCTGGGGGGCTGGCAGTCTGTGTAGTGGAATGCCGGACTGAGGAACTCACAGAACTCACAGGATGGTGATGACCATTTGCTGACGGCTGTTGGGAGGCAGCAACAGTGGGACTCCGTTTCACAGGATTCTGTGAGAGCTGCTGTCGTGGTAATGCTGACTGGGTGGCCACGCTCCCAAGTGACTTCTGCTGAGCCACCCCCACATGTTGCTGGGCGTGAGTCTTGGTTTTATTAGGGCTAGTTTGTGTGGAAGCAGAACTCTGCATATTTTGTAAAGGAACTTTCCCATTTCCAACATGTTCCCTACAAGGAGCTCCCAGTTTTACTACAGAGTCTCCTGATGCTGGAATGGTTTCCTTTGTCACAGATGATACCAGCCCAGCAAAGGACTGCTTATGTGCCTGTGGGACGGATGTAGGTGTTTTGGGTGCAAGGGGTGAGGTTCCAGGACTGGTAGTGGATTTTGGATGATTTGGGAGAGGTGCTGTTGCAGTAGGAGGACTTGATGGTGGTGGAAGAACCTCTAGAGGCAGCAGATCAGTCACAGTTGACACTGCAGGACTTGTTAACTGAGACTGAAGTAAATGAACTGGCTTTGTCTCAGCAACTGTTGTAAGCTGTAAGATCACATATCATGTTAAAATAAACACAAACCTACAAAAAAATTAAAAACTGCAAACTTACCAATTTCATTGCTCACACAAATATCACATTTGAAACTGTTTCTATAACAGAGGAAAATGTTTACAGTAGATCAAACTGTTGACACATTGCAATAACTCTCAAGCCCCTCTTAACCCTTAACCCGTTAACGTGGAGAATATGGTGAGCTCCTAATAATGCCAGCAAATGGTAGATGGGATTTAACTCGGCGTTTAAAGGGTCAATGGAACTTCAATACATACTATCACACCACCCTGATGCAACATACAACAGTGCTTTGTCATCTTATTATATCCACAACTTGCCTCCTTGAATGTAGCACCTCAACATACGCAAAACATAAACATGACACAAAATGTTTATATCATTAATGCCTCTAGCCAATGTCCTATATAGCAAACAAATGTCTGTTTATCATTTTCTATATCCTTCCCTTGCCCAGAAGACAAAGGATATGTGATGATGATGATAATGAAAAGATGACAAAACTGACACCACCACCACCACTATCATGATTAATACACAGTTAAACCTCTATCCATTTTTCCCATATGCATTATTTTCCTGCATTTAAGGGGGTTTTTTATATGGTCCCTTCAGGAACAATGGACAACTCAATACCAGGAAATGAAACTGAACACACACCAAAATGTTGGCAAAGTGCCATGTGCATTTTGTTAAACTGCATGAGACCAAAAGGTGCTGAATCACCATGGATGACATAAACTGAAATTATGGTATATTTTAATTATGCATGCAGTTTACCCATGCAAGTTCAGCCTATTAAGATTCTGTAATCACAGTAAGATGTAAAATCCATCAGGACTGGAAGTGGGGGCTGAAGCAGATCACTTCCTCATGGTGGTTTCTGGATAACTAACCACATGATCAACATCTTGGTCACCCACAATCATACATAAGCACCACTATCAGCAGCAGCACAGTGCATGATGGTAGAACTGCCAACACCAGAGAGTGGATGATGATGATGATGATGATGATGATGAAGAGGGAGAAGAAGAAGAAGAAGTAGAGGAAGAAGAAGAAGTTGGAGGAGGAAAAGAGGAAGAAGCAACTTAAAGCTGATCCAATGGCAATCTTCTTGTATTTTTTTGAAAAACAAACCTTCCATAATTAACTGATACATTCTTGGCGTCTGACTACCAATATTCTACAAAAGCTCAACATTTTATGCTAGAGGTAAAGATGGATGTGACTGAGGATCAAACTTAGCACTCACTGGAATGACAGTCCAGTGTTATACTCCAACACCACAATGTCCCCTCTGTTCACAACAATTCTGTGTACAATTCCTCAGTATCCTTACCTGAAGCTGATCTTGAAGGTGAACACCAAGGCGTGAATGTTTAGATCCCAACTGTGTGAGAAGTGATGGATGTATGTTGTACAAGTGTGGGTACAGACTGCCAGCATCACCGCCTGTAAAGATTTTCCAAGTGTATGTTCTAAAATACAGAGTTTGAACCAACACATAAACAAAAAAACCTGATTCATTACAACAGGACCCTGATAGGTGAAAAAAAAAATACACAAAAATAATTCATCCAGTCCTGAGCATAACCAAATAAGTGGTGTAGTCAGTAAGTTCCCGGACTGAATTTTTCGTGCTTGTACGGAGCGTAGTTACCACACTAGCCGCTAGAGGTATTATTCCCTAGGTATCATGGGCTACTGCGCTGAAAGCAAGCTTTCTGTGTGCATCATGTGTGACGCAACTCCAGCTTTTATCAAGCGGTGCAATGTTCTCTCTGCGATTATCGAGATGGCAGATTTCCGTGAAAAACGCGCTTGCATCAAGTTCTGTTTCAAGTTAGGGAAAACTACTACAGAATGTTATGAAATGTTGAAGACAGCTTTTGGGGATCAAGCTATGGGTCATTCCCAAACATTTCAGTGGTTTTCCTGGTTTAAGGCAGGCAGAACTTCGATTGATGAATGCTCTGGTCGACCAGTGTCCAGTTCAACGCCAAAAATGATTGAGAGTGTGCGTCAGATTATCTGCGAGGATCGTCGTCGTACCATTGATGAATTCAGTATGCTAGTGGGAATTAGTCATGGAACTTGTCATAAAATTTTAACGGAAGATTTGAAGATGTGACGTGTTGTATCAAAGTTTGTGCTCAGACTCCTCAGTGTCGACCTAAAACAGCAACAACTTGACGTTTGCTTGTCCCTCAAAGAAAATGCTGCAACGACCCCAGCTTTCTTTCGAATGTCATTACGGGTGACGAAACCTGGGTTTACGCCTACGACCTGGAAACAAAAACTCAATCCAGTCAATGGAAAAGTACGGGGTCATCTCGACCAAAGAAGGCAAGGCAAGTGAGAAGCAACATCAAGATTTGTTTCTTTGATCAGAAGGGAACTGTTCACAAAGAATTTGTTCCTCCTGGTCAAACAGTTAATGTTGCATTCTATGTCGAAGTTTTGAAACGTCTATGGAAGAATGTGCGAAGGAAGCGACCTGATCAGTGGCGGAACAACACATGGCTGCTCCACCATGACAATGTGCCAGCCCATGCTGCTGTCCTGACTCGACAGTTTTTGACTGATAACAACATGACTGTGGTGCCACATCCTCCCTACTCGCCCGACCTTGCACCCAGTGACTTTTTCTTATTTCCAAAACTGAAAATTAAGTTTAAGGGGTGAAGATTTCAGATGGAGGAAATTCAAGCAGAGTCGCAGGCCGTCCTGTACACGCTAAAAGAAAATGACCTCCAGGAATGCTTAAAAAATTGGCAGCGCCGCTGGGATCGTTGTCAAGCCTCAGAAGGGGACTACTTTGAAGGTGATGCCATCCCCTAATGTCTAGGGTAAGCCTTTCTGTGTTTTAAGTCATCAATCAGGAAACTTACTGACTACCCCTCGTACAGCACCCCTTTGAAAGGTTTTCCTTGGAATCACATTGTATGAACATGCTAATAGGAAAAATACAAGGCAGTAGTGGACATGAACAAAACATTATATCTAAAATATAATATAAAATACTCGTAAATATAATAGTCATACACAACTTCATATTTCATTAGATTATATTAGGTTATGATTGCAGCTACATGTTTTGGCCCAATTGTAGGGCCATCTTCAGGCTGAACTTTGAATAGGTGGAGTGTACAGCTGATAATGTTTTCAATTTACGAGATCTTGTATTACAAGAATTGGTTAAAATAATTGTATGTTATATAAAAAAATTACGATTGAAATTCAAATGTGGTATTTTTATACAATAAGCATTACAGTGGTTGGGATTCGTTCTTATTAAAATATGGCGGTGAAGCTTTCCTTTACAAAGTATCTTCTGTATGATTTCTGACTGTATACCCCCATAACCACACTGTCAATTTTACTTTATCTGTTTTTAATGCTTTTCATTGCTTACTGTATGGAGTACCACATTTGAATTTTAATCTTAAATTTTTTATATAACATACCACAATTATTGTAACCGATTCTTGTAACACGAGATCTCGTAAATTGAAAACATTATCAACTGTACACTCCATCTATTCAAAGACCAGTCTGAAGATGGCCCTACAATTGGGCCAAAACATGTAGCTGCAATTATAACCTTATATAATCTAATAAAATATAAAGTTGTGTATGAATGTATTATATATATATATATATATATTTTAGCATATTCAACACAACAGAGATGTCTCACTTGAAAACATTATATCTTCGTATCAACTCAAAATGTATCACATATGCTCACTGACATGTATGCTCTAATACTTCACACAATGTACATAAAAGTTAGTATTTTTTTTCACTTAAAAAATTAGGGTGTGATGCATATTCAGGGGGATGTAGTTCTGAAGAAATATGAGGTCCAACACAAAATAACAAAACCTACTCCGTAACTTGTGAATCAACAGTGAAAGATTGTGACCGACCAGGTTTTTCAAGCACCTCATTTACCACTAACAACACTGTAAATGTGCAAGATGTGATATGTAACGACTGCAGGATGAGGTTTCAAGCAATTGCTAAGATGGCTGCTATAGACAGGGAAAGTTTTCGAAGCATTTTAACTGATCAACTGAACAAAAACAACTTTGAAAGGAACTGTTCTGATCTTTTGCAGCGTAATAAGAACTAACCAGATTTGTTGAAGTCAGTAATTACAAGTGATGAGACTTAGATATTTGCATATGACCTTGCAGCAAAGAGACAATCATGGCACTAGAAGTCACCAAACTCTCCAAGAGAGAGGAAGAAAAAGAGTCACATGAGTCATTCCCATTTCAATGCCATGCTGCTTATTGTTTTTGACATCCAGAGTGGGTACCCAGTGGCCAGACTGCCAATCAACACTATATCGAAATCTTGACTGAAGTGCAGGAATAACTGAGAAGGAAATGGCCAGGATTGTGAAGAAATGGATGGATTTTGCATCAGAAAAATGCGTCAACCCATAATGCTTTGTAAAGCAGTTTTTAGTCAGTAATAACACTGCTGTGCTTGCTCACCCCCCTTATTTTCCTGATCTTGCTCCCTGTGACTTCTTCCGATTTCCAAAGATTAAATCCATGCTCAAAGGAGCCAATTTTGTGTCGGTAGAAGAGGTGAAAGCAAAAATGATAAAGCTCCTCAAAAGTCTTAGAGAAAATAATCTGCAGCACTGCTTTGAACAGTGGCAGCATTGTATCCAGCTCTGTTTAAACTGAGAAGGGGACTATTCTGAAGGTGATCACATATGATTTTTTTAATTATGTAAATAAAACGCCTTACAGGATCAGTCTTGTTATTTTGTGTCAGACCTTGTATAGCACACACTTATGCTTATGTCTATTGTGACAAAAATCTGTAGCTATAAGTTTGAAACACAAACATAACATTTAATTTATTTTCTAAAATTCATTTAAAAGTAGGAATATGTTAATTATGAGACTACATACAGTACAAAATACTACATTGAAATAGAGAACAGAGTAATTTGTTGGGGTATTCAGAAGCTCACCTCCTCCAGTACCATGAATATGTGGATATAAATGAAAGCCCCCAGCATGCAAGTTAAGATTGACAGCTGATGCTCCTCCCGGTACACAAGTGTGACATTCATAGCTTTCCATAAGCTCCATCTGAAATAACAGCAATAACACTGCTCAAACTTCAGAGTTTATCAGAAATAGTTCCCAAACTTCAAACTGACTGTTTCCTACAAAACTCTCAAATAGGATGGGGAATTCAAAGCCAGATGCAGGGTAAACTGCACAATCTTCTGTATGGATAGATGGAGGAAAGGGGAATATGAACATACATGTGCTCTCTCTCTCTCTCTCTCTCACTCACACACACACACACACACACACACACACACACAAGGTTGCACAGACGTCTTCAGTAACACATGCCTGATACAGAAATAACTACCAAAAGCTAAATGGGAAGAAAGGGCCTGTAAGTAATTGAAACAGGCTTTCTGCCTCCTAACGATATTGCCTAATCAAACTTTTAAATGAAATCACCTTGGAGTGGCAACAACTTTGGCTAATACACATTACACTCATATAAAACTGTGGCAGAGTGAGGAAAACCTATGCTTTTACAAAACCGAAACCTTGTGCTTACTTTCTGGTAACTCAGTATAGCAAATTCAAAATTCTGCAACTTTATAATGTAGAACATACACTTCTGGTTACTTGTGAAGCCATACAAGAAGTCAGTCATTCTGGATGCACATACTCTGGAGCTGACCATCAGAAATTGTGTAAGTTATAAAACTGTCACGCTTATCTTCCAAATGCATTTCACTACCAAAGGGCAAAAGTGAAGATATAGTGCTTCATCTGCTGTGAAGGGTTATAGCGCACGCACGCACAAAGTAAGAACATGGTTCAGGTTTCACTGTGCTCACAAACACATGCAAGTGCACACACACACACACATATATATATATATATGTTTACTTGCCAAGGAAGTCTACAGAACTATAGAGTTCACTGAACTCACAAATTGGTTATATTCCTTGGCTTCTGAACATAAATACTGCTACTCCCTTCAAACATCCACCATTATCTCCCAATACCTCCACTAGTCACCACACGCCTAGGCCTCCCTCTTTACACGACACTTTCGTAACCTGCCACCTCTGCTATCCAACTACCTGATTCCATTGGCCCTCGCACACCCTCATGATGAACCCAAAAATACCAGTACTTTAAAATCTACTAAGCCTACCCTACCACCTAATATGGTTGCCAAATTTTACAGCTACAAATCAAAACTGAAGACAGGCAATGTATGTACAATGTAACAATGAGGTGTGTTCACAAAAGTATTGTTGCTGTGGAAAAGCAATACATATACATAACCTGAGTGTCTGTAGTCTTAGTCACCCAGCATGCAATATGAATGTGCCATGTTGTCATCTGTGGCCTGTCCTTCTCCACCATATTCCACCACATTATCGCATACCAGCTACGATTTTCAGAAAAGAGTTATTGAACATAAAATGTGTGTTTTAATTTTCTCTATGACTTTTGTCTTAAACATTTCTCACTTTAAGAAGAACTCGGCGAGATACTATCATAAATATGGACAGGTCTTCCATGTAAAATACAGATGGGCAGATGGAAAGACAGACAGGACAAAGCTAATATTCACATTTTGCAATTTTGCAAATGTGCCTATAAGTTACACACACAAACAAGAAGAGAATATTACATTTATGGGCACAGAAAACAATACTTTCTCCACAGCTGTATTGATCAAAGAGAGGGACACATTCACAGTATTCTTATTTCCAAGACAATGCTTACAGGTGTCATGAGTGGGGCAGTGCACACATGACATTCACAACTCTGCTGCTGAGCTGACGCAAGCTCTGGCCCCTCTGAGTCCCCTCCTCCAACTGCACCTTCACTCACAACATCAGGTTCTGACGGAGATTCTGGAGGCTGCTCGCTGCCTTCCCCCTCAAGCCGGTACTCTTGTGTAACATCAACTTTATGACTGCAAACACAAACAAATATAATTTTAGCTGAATGTTCATCACATGAAACACAGAGATCAATAGTCCATTAATATAACCTTTGGTCACATCATGTACCTGGTGCACGTCACCATAACACAAGGAAACAATATTGTATGTTGCCACACCTCACATTTCCATTGTTTGTTTTGTTCTTTTCTGGAAGACATGGTTCTTTTTCCCACTGGTCAACCATCCAAGAGCAACACAAGCAGGTTAAGCAAAAGTGAAAAACACAGTAACCAAATGTCCGATGGAGATGTTCATGAAAGTAATTAATTAGGAAAACCTACATTTCCTGAACATCCTTTTACAATGGCGCTTCAGACACTCTGGTATGTAATTTAATTTAGGAATAAAAATATGGATACAAATATGTATACCTGAGCACTCACCAGTCAGTACAGACCCTGATTTTCAGTGCGTCTCCATTCATACCATTATTTAGTGGATCCAGAGAATCTTCACATACAGGATGCAGAATTAAGCAAGAATATAGCCACTTAGGGCCATTACCTGTACAATGGGCCTGGTGAATCTGGCGGTGTGATAAGACCACCACAGGTCAAGAGATGAGTAACAGCACATTCATCACATGGACAGCCCCTACGAGAGCTACAACCAGGGCAGTAGCCTCCAGTACCTCCCGTATCATCATCAGGACTACTATCTCTGGGACTACCAGGTCCAGGACCCGGAGTAGGGCCTCGAAGATTAGTCAGCGCCATCAGCTGCTCATCAAATTCTCGGAGGTCACTGCAAAATGACGACCATATTTTATGTGATTCCTCATCACAATTATATACACACTACCAAGAACATCAGAAAGTCTACTATGGAGGTTTGTGAGCTGATTCTTACACCATCAATCACTCACTCACTCCCTTACTGTTGCTGCAACTAACTTTCACAAATGTATGTGGGGCACAGGTCTTCTCTGTTCTGCATTTTACTTTAGTCTATTATCAGATGCCATTTCCACTACAGCAGAAGAGTTACAGCAGTTTGCATGCCTCTTGTGTTACACCAATCCTGAGTGGTCTCCACATGTACCTCGACCAGCTGTCTGGGGATTATTTAGGGTGTCACAAACTCTCACCAAGGAACATTTTATACAACTAACTACATAGAGATTATTAATTACAATAATATTTGGTAAAATCGGACAAAAAATTCCTATTTCACAATCTTTTCCCCTCATCACCTTGATGCTGCCAGTTCAACAGGAAAACAGTGTTAAAAACAGCTTCCTCTGTTTTTAGAAACATCTTTAAAAAACAAGTCACTGAAGACTGATCTTCACATAAGTTTACAAAAATTCAGTTCCACATCCCTTGGCCTCCAATAACCTGCCCTCTCAGCTGCTAAGGTCCTTCTTTAATATGCACCCGGCATCCTGACGGGAGCACGCAAGGCCAAAGGAACTTGAGGATGTGGCAAATGTCACTGTTCCTTTATTCCAATAAATATAATATACAATACATAAATACAAAGAAATATATTATCATTTAATAAGATAAGAATAAATTGTGTGTTCTTCACCAGGTCCCAGACAATGCCACTTGCCTGGTTAACTGTTTAAGGAAATAACTGGCATTTAAGTATACTGAAGTTATCCATCAATCACACACATGCACGCACACACACACACACACACACACACACACAAAAACCTTCTTTATTGTTACCGAAGATTTAGCGTACTTCAATCTTCAGGTAATGCACACTGTGTATTAAATGCTTGGGAGGAAATTTGATAGATTTTTTTTTACTATCCTTCATGTATTAACATGATTGGATGTTCAAGAGTAAATGTCAATTGGCACTTACTGTGAGAACAATATAGAACACATAAATACACTGTGTGATAACATGCAGAGTTTCTGAATGTTACATCTGGTGGCATATATAATTATCACTGGGCCTTCAACAGTTACATCCCATATTCAATGGTACTAGTACTTCCAAAATCCAAAAGGTTTCCTGATGTTAGACTGTACCAATGGCAAAAAAGAATTTAAACAGTGGCGCACACACACACACACACACACATCATGCAATACCTTGCTGTCTTGTTCCACATCTTCTGCTGAAGAAGCTTCCGTTGTGCTTTGAAAAGCTCCCAATCTTCCCTTAGCATACGCTGCTTTGCTTTCAGGGTAGCCTGTTCCTGACTGAAGTATAAAATAGAAAAGTAATTAGTCTTAAGCCATGGAGAAGGAAAAGCTGTCCTTCAGCACACTGGAAAGGTATAAGGCCATCAGAAATACAGCTCTGTCTTTCTTACCCTCAGCACTAGTCAGAGTTGAACAGTCACGTCCATGCCCTGGCTACTCTACCAGCCAGGAAAGAGACCACAGTAGACACTAAATATGAGGCTGAGTGATCTACAGACAGGTCTGAATACCTACTACAACAGACAAATCCACTACCCCTGCTGGGAATCAAACCATGATTATTCATCAGATGCTCAGCCAACAGCTTAGTCACTGCACTGACTACACCATCCTGATCATCTCAAGCACCGTATTGGGTCAAAGTAACCAACCAATTTACATCCATATGTTACACCAATTCTGAGTCTCCACATGTACCTCATCCAGCTGTCTGGGGTTTATTTAGGCTGTCACAAACTCTCACCAAGAAACATTTTCTACAACCAACTACATAGAGATTATTAATTACAATAATATTTGGTAAAATCAGACAAAAAATTCCTATTTCACAATCTTTTCCCCTAATCATATTGATGCTGCAGCTCAACAGGAAAACAATGTGTTAAAAAAAAACAGCTTCCTCTATCTTTAGGAACATGTTTACAAAACAAGTTACTGAAGACTGATGTTCATATAAATTTACAAAAATTCAGTTCCACATTCCTGCTCCACATGCGAATGTTTCTGTGCTATTGTGCCATGAAAGCCAGGTCACAGCTGGAGCCCTCACTTGTAGTTGCAAGCAAAAATGCAGATCAATTTAGGAAGTTAAAAAAAAAAACAGTTTATATTGTTTTGTCTTTAAACTGTACAACTGTGACCAGCACAAATATAACACTGCTTTCACAGATACCGCATGCAGCAGTTCCACATGTGAAACAGCACTGCCCTTCTACACCCATCAAACAGTTATCAGTTACTTGAGTAACTTAAAAATACCATACTTACTCCAGTATAAACACCTTTTCCCAGAAATTAGTGTTAGAAAAGATGGATACATGCCTTACAAGAAAATTTCATTTTTTAACAGGCAGCTCAAGACTTTAATGTTGATCAATGGACTCCATGCAATGGAACTCAATATGTGCAGTAATACATGTACCATCCACTCTTCTGGTTGCACACTTTCTTGTGGTAGATACCTGACTTTTGTGTGCATGCCTATGTTTCCATGGCACACAGATAACCTGGCACCCCAGTAGCAGAGACAGTCATAAAAACTGGATGTGTTAACTTATAAAAGTTATTGCACATGTGCTCAGACAAGTAATGAAACTCAGACTTTTTACTATCAGTGAGAAACTTAGAGGTGGGAAATTTCTGATCACCTGAGTAACTATCATCTGTGAAGGACCCTACCTTACACAGCATTATCCACTTTCACACGAAGCAATTTCAGAACAGAAGTACCTTCCAAGAAAAAAAAAAAAAACCAAACTGACACTAAAAGCTTACTTATATTGATGAACACGCGTTTCTGTGTCTCGCCACATAGCTCCAATTAGGGTCATCTCATCATCAAATGCCAAGTAGTTGTGCACCAACTCAGAGTAGGCTTGATTCTTCCCTGGCAACATGTTGCGTAACTGGAAAGGCAGGACATGTGCTCTACATTTCATGCTATTAAACGTGAATGTTTGCCGTTGCTCACATTTTAGTATGCTGACATGCATGACTAATTATTATACAATGGGATAGGTTTTTGGGTCACTGCCTCCAACAAAACACGTTCAGGGCCCTTGTCCCTTGTTCAGTCGCATCAAACACCTGTCAGTGGTTCAGTATGACCACACAAGCAACTCCAGTCGTATGGCACAAGACAACAGATAAAGACTGCAGAAATGTGTTCAATACAAAAGTAATTTATTAATAATTTGATTTTTATAACATCCACTTTCTTTAGAAACTACTATCAAATCAACAAACCTCACATACTTTTGACAGAACGTGCAGCAGATGATATATTCATCTGCATTGTCTTCCTTACACAATCACTTTAAGAGACTAACTAGCACCCCCCCCCCCCCCCCCCCACCAAACCCTTTTTCA
>Ga0123353_10009872_pt1 | contig 13234 bp, 5 predicted proteins | sample TergutLab28metaG_3_FD_92763 | JGI IMG/M metagenome (GOLD analysis project Ga0123353, IMG submission 92763) | Labiotermes labralis P3 segment gut microbial communities from Petit-Saut dam, French Guiana - Lab288 P3 | ecosystem: Host-associated > Arthropoda: Insects > Digestive system > Gut ...
ACCTGCTTATCGATCCGCTCGCGCAGTTCTGTGACATGAGATATGACGCCGATTATCCTGTTTGTGCCCGCCATTTCCGAAAGCGTCCTTATTGCAAGCTCCAGCACATCCTGATCGAGAGAGCCGAAGCCCTCGTCTATGAACATTGCGTCAAGTTGCACGCCTCCCGAACGCTGCTGCACGACGTCGGACAGTCCGAGCGCAAGGGAAAGCGAAGCCAAAAACGACTCGCCTCCCGACAGCGTACCTGCCGGGCGAGTCTTGCCGGTATGGGCGTCGAGCACCTCAAGCTCGAGACCCGAACGTTTGCGACCATCGTAGAAATCTGTTTTCCGCAGTAGTGTGTAGCGGTTCTGGCTCATAAGCTTGAGCCGGATATTCGCGGCCCGGAGTACGCACTCGAAATATGCCATTTGCGCATAGGTTTCAAAGTCAAGCTTACCTGCCGCAGTATTTGTTAGCTGCTTGACGGCAGCGTATGCTTTTTCAACTTCCTCAAACCTCACCGCCGCCGCCCGGAGTTCTTTCAGCGCCTTCCCCGTATTGCTTATCCCGGCGCTCAGTTCGTCTCTCTTATCATTATATCCTTTTATCTCAGCATTGACCGCTTTCTCCTGTGCATGTAAATCATCTAAATCAGGTTTCTCTTTTCCCGCTGTTTCCTTCTCCAGCCTGTCAATGTCATGTGCCAGTTGCTCGCCCATTTTTTCATAGTCTAAGACATACTTTTTCATGCGTTTTAGTTCATTTTCTGTAACAAGCGCCGATCTATACTCAGCTTCAACTGTAAAAGTGTTTTCGCAAAGAACTATCTTTAATTCCGACTCTGCTCTTTTCAGCCCTGACGCCGATCTCTGTTCGCTCGCTGCGCGTTCGACCACAAGGATCCTGGCCGCGCTTACGCCGGATTCGGCATTTATACTTCTTTCACCAGCGGACTTTCTGGTTTCTGTAAGTTCGCGGAGTTCCTTTTCTCTTTTTTCTTTTTGAACAGCCAAAACGCCCGAAGTTTGCTGCATTTGAGCACACAAATCAGCCAGATGTGACTTTGACTCATCCCATGACGCGCCTTGGGCATGCTCACTGTAATCATCCATAAAGCGCTTGACGAGCGTGTCGATCTCAGCTTTCAAAGCGCCGCATTCCGCTGACGTCTTTTCCCGCCTCGCCCGGGCTTCTTCCCTGTTTTTCTCCGCACTTCGATGCTGCTCTTCGCTGACATGGCCGTCGGTGTATTCTGCCGGCGAGGGGTGCTCGGTCGAACCGCAAACAGGGCACGGTTTGCCGTCTGCTAAAGTATCGGCAAGAATGCAAGCCTGGCTTCGAAGGAATGCTTCTTCTATCGCCCTGAGTTTCATGTCGACGTCGTTAAAAAGCGAACACTGCTTCTCAAATTTAGTTTGAGCGATCACAAGTCTGTCCTGCTTCTGTGCAATAGCGTCGCGTTCGGACTTCAATACAATTAAGCTTTTAAGTTTTTTATCTGCGCTCTCGCATTCCTGCTGTAAAGATGTGAAAGCCCTTTGCGCCTCATCAAGGGAAGGCAGCGCTTCCAGCGCTTTAGCCGCATTTTTTAGCTCAGCTTCCGCTGCGACAGAATCCTCCTTTGCGTCACTTAAGGCCGTCTTCGCGGCGGTGTATTCGGCAATCGCCTTTTGCACCGTATCTGCAAGGGGTTTGATTTTATACAGGGCTGTCTCACCGCGCGCCGCGCGAGTTGCTGTTTGGGCGATCTGCCGCGCCTCTTTTTCGTGCCCGGCAAGAACGATCCTGTGCTTTTCCAAATCGCTGAACATCTTACTGAGATTCTCCGCGACTGCCAGGCAAGCGGCAAGCTTCAGCCTTTGTTCCTGGCTTTTTTCAAGCTCTTTGTCAGTCTCTGAAAGGTCGGCTTTATCGCTCGCTATTTGCTTTTCCCAATGCGTGAACTGCTCTTCGCGCTTGTAGATGTCGACGTCATAGCGCTCAAAATCGTGAAGTATCAGATTCCGTTTTTCGTTCTCGTTACTTACGCGCGCTTTGAGCTGATCCTGAAATCGCCTGAGCCTGTCTGTGCTGAATATGCGCCGGAGTATCTTCAATCTTTCCTCTGTACTGCTGTAGAGCACTTTGAGAAAGTCATTTTGCGCGATCATTACGATTTGGGCGAATTGGTCGCGGTCGAGTCCGACTATTTCAGCAATTTTCGGTTTAGTATTGCGCGCTCCGCTTAGTACTGTTCCATCGGGCAACGTGAGTTCAACTTCCTGTCCGGTTTTCTTGATCACGCGTTTTATTTTGTATTGTTTTCCGCCGGAGACGAATTCGATTTGAGCATATGTCTTTGCGTTTTCACCCGCGAAATCGCTCCTCAGCGTCATGTAATCGCTGCGGCCATACCCGCTTGCCTCGCCAAACAGTATAAATGAGATAGCGTCGAAAATAGTAGTCTTTCCAGCCCCCGTATCTCCCGTGATAAGATACAGCCCGCTCGTTCCAAGCGCTGTAAAGTCTATCGTCTGCTCGTCCGCATATGAGCCGAACGCGTTCATTGTGAGATTTAACGGCTTCATTGTATATCCTCCTCGAGCAACTCGCGAACGAGCGCGTCCTGCTCCGGACTCATCGCTGACCCTTGCACCCCGAGAAAAAACTCGCAGAACAAATCGTATGGCGACAGGTTTTCCACCGTCTCTATGTCGGCTGATATCGCTCCGACGTCGATAGCGGTTTTTGAGTTCTCAAAATTCAGGCCCATGAGATTTGGATAAACACTTCGGAGCTTGCCCACGGCGTCGATGATCTCATCTTCATCTGTGAGGATCGCCCGGATATAATCTCCGGCGTCCGCAAGAGTTACTGCTTCATCACTCATTAAGACGTCAAGATCCCCCTTTATTTCCCTCATATCGTGGATGGGGGCGATTGGGTGTGTGCTGACCGTCAATTCCCCTTTTTTGCCGAGTTCAACGATTGTGACGGTTTTTTCATGAAGCCATTCCGAAAACGAATATTTCACCGGCGAGCCGCAATAGCGAATGTTTTCAGAGCCGACGCTTTGACTTTTATGCAAGTGTCCGAGCGCGACATAATCAAAGCGCTCTATGAGCCCGGCGTCAACGGCGTCGAGGCCGCCGACGGGCGTTAGCTCCGACTCGCTTCGCACGGCGGTTATGCCCGCTTTTGTATAAAACTGGTGTGATACAAGCACATTGCGGGCTGTATAATCGATATCGGACGCTTCCAGCGCCACCGCAACGGCGTCGTCATAGCTTTCGATCTCCACATCGCCAGGCAGCGCCCGTACCGCAACCGGTTTTATAAACGGCAGAAGCCAGAAGTTCACGGTTCCAAACTCGTCTCTCAGCGCGACCTTTCCCGCTTTTCCATCGAACGCGCTGTGAATGTACAGTCGTTTGTCTGACAGTAAGCGGCTTGCATAGTTTATCCTCTCCGGTGAGTCATGGTTGCCGGAGATCAGCATGACCGTGACATTTTTACCGACAAGCTCAGTGAGAAAATCGTCGAATACGCGCACGGCTTCGACGCCCGGGATCGCGCGGTCGTACACATCGCCCGCAATGATCACGGCGTCAGGGTCTTCGGTATCGATATACCCGATTATCTGCCTGAAAGCGTGCTTCTGCTCCTCTATCATTGAAAAGCCGTTTACGCTTTTACCGATATGCAGATCGGACAGATGCATAAATTTCATGTTGTTACCCTTATCTCACTGGCTCTTGCCGCTATCTCACTGGCTCTTGCCGCGCCCCTTGACTTCAAAAACCTTCTCAACTTTTCCGTTTCGTACACCGTACGCGATGTCGAATACGTTGATATTTGTGCAGCAGTGACCCGGAATAAACGCGACCGTGTCGCATATGCCCAGACGGTCGTCGGGATCGTCCAGCGTACAGTGCTCCTCGCTGAGATGAAAACTACTCTGCTCAAACCCGGGAATAACAGGATCTCCGCCATCTGTCGTTAAACACTTGAGACCCGCGTCGATGATCGCGAGCCCCGGCCTTTTCGCCATTACCATGCCGAGGATGTACAGGGCGTTTTCGAACGGGAGCCCCAGCTTGCCGTATCGCGCATCCATGTAAATGTAAGACCCCGCCTGTAACTCAGTGTATACGTCGCCGGCACATATCAATGAGTATGTACCCGTGCCCCCGCCGGAGATTTCACTGACCGGTATATGGTTTTTCTCCAAGTACTCTTTGAAGCCCTTTACATATGACAACGCCTTTGAGGCTCCGCTCCTGCGCGCCTCCATATCCGGTAACAGAACCAGATGTCCCTCGTATGCCTGTATACCCTTAAAAGAAAGATTCGGCGCTTCCATAACGGCGCGGGCAACCGCCAGTCCCTCATTATAGTCGCGGACCCCGCACCGCCCCATGCCGATGTCGAGCTCAACGAGCACATTCAACGTCGAGCCGGCCAGCGCGCAAGCGGCGCTCAAATCATGTACATTATCCGCGGAGTCAACGGCGACTGTCAAGTGCCGTACACGCTTTGCCAGCGCCGCGAGCCTCCGTATTTTAGCGGGGTCGGCGACCTGGTTTGCCAGCAAGACGTCTGCTATACCGGCGCTGACCAGCACTTCCGCTTCGCTCAGTTTTGAACAGGTTATACCTTTCGCTCCCGCGTCGATCTGGAGCCGCGCGATATCCGGTATCTTCACCGTTTTGAAATGCGGCCGCAGCTTGATTTTCCTGTTTCGGAGAAAGGCGCTCATTGTCTGGATGTTCCGCTGTAGAGCATCCATATCTATTATCAGCGCGGGGGTGTCAATAGCGTCCGTTGGTTTAATAAACAATTTATTTCTCCTTCTTATGACAGTCCGTGCATAAAGCACGCCGATACTGACAATGTAGATGACTCCGGCGATGAGCATACCTGTGGGCTTTTTTATGCATTGCCTCCCGGTTCATGTTGATCACCGGCTTTTATTTCATACACCCCTCATCGTCAGATGTGTGGAAGCTTTATGTTATTATAATCAAGCGAAGTGAGAATTGCAACCGAACCTGCTAATAATCGGCATTGACAGTTCTTTCATCATAAACTACAATGAAAGTTGTAAAAAATACGCAGCTGAACCGATGCGACCAGTATACAGGAGGGACAACAATGCTGTGGGTTAAAGAGAGCATCAGCGGAATATTGCAGACGCTAAACGTCGATCCCGCAACAGGCCTTAGCCAGGAAGAAGCATTGACGCGCCTGCTAAAACACGGGCCGAATGAGTTTGAAGAACAGAAAAAGGAAACCTTGGCCAGGAAGGTTTTACACCATCTTTATGAGATCCCGACGCTTATACTCATAGCGGCGGCAGCCATAGCAGGTTACATGGCGATTTTCCACCCTCCGGATACGATAGGCAGAGGGTGGCCGAAGGTCCTGATCATCTTATCTATTGTCGTAATTAACGTTTGCCTTGGGGTCTACCAGGAAAGCAAAGCGGAAAAAGCCCTGGACGCCCTGAAAAAAATGACCGCATATAAGACCACGGTCATTCGTGGCGGCGTAAAGCAGATAACAGAAGCGAGTAATCTGGTTCCCGGGGATATCGTTGAGATATCATCCGGGGATGTGATAACTGCGGACGCCAGGCTGATAGAAGCCAGCAGCCTGCAGGTGGATGAAGCGGCGCTGACCGGCGAAAGCGAGCCTGTGGACAAAAATCCCGGCGCTGAAATATGCGAAACAGTCCCTCTCGGCGACAGGCTCAACATGGTGTACTCCGGCTGTCTGGTGACAGGCGGCCGCGCGACGGCGGTGGTCGTTGAAACGGCTATGGAAACTGAGATGGGCAAAATCGCACTGCTTCTCAACACCACAGAAAAACAAAAGACGCCGTTGCAACTCAGACTGAAGCAACTGGCAAAGCGCATTTCCGCGCTGGCTTTGATCGCGGGCACCCTGATGATCATTTTCGGATATTTCGTACATCCCGTCAACCCGATAGACGGCGCCGTCCGATATTTCGTTGACGTCCTTATCATAGCGATCGCCCTGGGCGTGGCGGCCGTGCCCGAAACGCTGCCTATTATCGTCACTTTGGTCTTATCCTACAGCGTTTACAATATGGTCAGGAAAAAGACCGTGATCCGCAAGATCCCGGCAGTTGAAACGGTGGGCAACACATCTGTCATCTGTTCAGACAAAACAGGCACTCTCACCCAGAACAAAATGAAGATCCGTCACATCTGGCATGTCAGGCATGACCCTGTATCAGTGAAAGAGGACTTGAATCAGGATCAGAAGATGCTCATTGAGCTGCTTGCGTCCTGCAGTAACGCGACCATCGAGGTACACGATGATGAGAGCGAGCAGGTCATAGGGGACCCTACGGAGATCGCCATAATCCGGATGCTCCATCGGTTAAAGCTGGACCGTGTAACGGCGGAAAGGAATTACCCCCGGGTACACGAGTTGCCCTTTGACTCCACGCGTAAGCGCATGACCACCGTCCACCGCACGGACGAAGGGTATATAGCGGTCACCAAGGGCGCGTTTGACCGAATACCTGTCCGATGGGAGCCGGAGATGCTCAAAAAGGCGACTGAAATACACGACTCTTTTGCGGAAATGGCGCTCAGGGTGATTGCCGTATCCGTCAAGAAATACGACAGGATGCCGACCGACTTGAGCGAAGAAGCCCTGGAATGCGATCAGGAGTTTCGCGGAATCGTAGGTATGATCGACCCGCCGAGGCCGGAAAGCGCGGGCGCCGTCGCCATGGCAAAGGAAGCCGGTATCAAAACGGTTATGATCACGGGCGATCACATAGTAACGGCGGCGGCTATTGCCAAAGAGATAGGCATCATGGAAGAGGGTGACAGGGCTGTCAGCGGCGCCGAGCTGTCCGAAATGAGCGATGATGATTTAAGCGACCAGGTACGCAATATCTCTGTTTATGCCCGTGTCAGCCCTGAAGATAAAATCCGTATCGTCCAAGCCTGGACCGGGCAAGGGGAAGTAGTTGCCATGACCGGGGACGGAGTCAACGACGCTCCCGCCCTCAAAGCCGCGGACGTCGGCGTCGCAATGGGAATAACCGGCACCGAGGTCTCGAAAAGCGCGGCCGACCTGGTTATCACGGATGATAATTTCGCAACGATCGTAGACGCGATCTCCGTTGGCCGCACCGCGTACGACAATATCAGGAAGACCATAGCGTTTTTGCTCAGCGTCAACTTTGCTGAGATTTTTATACTGTTGGCGGGAATGCTGTTTATTGGAGTCTCTCCGTTACTGGCGCTTCAGATATTGCTCATCAATGTGGTATCCGACGGTATCCCCGGTTTCTTTCTTGCCTTTGAAGCGCCCGAGTATGGCGTAATGAAGCGCAAGCCCTTAAGTAAATTCGCCGGTATCTTTTCCGCGGGCCTTGGCGCGAAAATCGCCCGCGGAGCCGTCAGTTTCTCTGTTCTGACGTTGGGGGCTTTCTTCCTGGGAGCATATGTTCTTCCTGCTCCCGCCGACTTTGTACCCGGCTTCACGGGGGCGCATTATGACATCGGAATAACCATGGCTTTCATCGTACTCTCCTGGGCGTCGATCATAAACATCCTCAACATCCGCAGCGAGTTTTCAATTTTTAAGGTGAGCCTGACGTCCAACAAGGGAATGCTTTACGCTATTATCGGTACTTTACTGGTCACCCTTATGGTAGCTCTGGTACCGCCCATCGCCGAAGTTTTTGATGTGCAGACCGGGCTTGGCGGGCTGCATTGGGTCATTATGGTGGGATTAGCGCTGATGCAACTGGTCGTCGGGGAATTCTACAAGCTGCTTGGCAATCGTAAATCGAACAGCTTACAGGCTGCCGGCAGCGAGTCAGCCACCGTCCGCGAGAACAAGTGATAGCGTGAAAGAGTACAGATTGACACGCTCAAACCGCAGGACCCTCGCACTGCATATACGCGACGGCTATGTTGAGGTCCGGGCGCCATTTGGTTTGCCGGAGCACAGGATAGAGGCATTTATCGCCAAAAAAGAAAAATGGATCGAAGCTAAATTGGCTGAATCGATCTCACGCGCCAAGCAGCGGGAAAGCTTCAGCCTCTCTTATGGTGATGATATCAGATATCGCGGAAAATTGTACCGTATAACGGAAATACAGGGCGACAAGCGTGGCTTCACCGGTGCATGCTTATATATACCGCCGGACTTGTCGCCCGGGCAAATAAAAAGCTACTGCACAGACGTCCTGAAAATGCATGCGGAAGGGTTGTTTCCCTATGTCGCGCACCGGTATATCGGGCTAATGGCGGTATCACCGGCAGGTTTCAGGGTCAGCAACGCGAAAACCATCTGGGGGAGCTGCTCCGCTCAAAACAGAATAAACATATCATGGCGGCTGATAATGGCGGACGACGGCGTTATCGAATATATCATCGTACACGAACTTGCGCACCTGGCCGAACTAAACCACTCGGCGCGGTTCTGGGCTATTGTCGAACGCTATATACCGGACTATAAAGCCCGGAGGGCAAGACTGCACTCCCTGCAGCGCGAACTCAGCTATGAAGACTGGTAACGCTGCTTTACGGTGTCTACGAAAACTAAAAGCACCTTTTCGCCCCTTGCTCTTTCTTACATGCGCCGCTACACTTGTAGCAGATCTCGTTTGTCAGTATCCCGTCTATATCAAACGTATGTATGTTTTCCATCGTGACCTCGGCGATCGCCTGCATTGCCTCGCGGGTGAAAAATCCCTGATGAGACGTTACCAGAACATTCGGGAAGCTCAGAAGGCGCGCAAGGTCGTCGTCGACCATGATATCATTTGAAAAGTCTTCGAAGAAATACTCCGCTTCCTCTTCGTAGACATCCAGGCCCGCCCCACCGATACTGCGGGTCTTCAGCGCCTCGATAAGCTCAAATGTATTTATCAGCGCGCCCCGAGATGTATTGATAATGAGTGTATGCGGCTGCATCACGGCTAAGCTTTCGGCATTAATTATATGTTTTGTCTCAGGCGTCAGCGGGCAATGCAGCGAGATAATATCAGACTGTTTAAACAGGTCGTCCGCTGAGACATATTCAAAATCAGCGTCTTTTATCGGGTATGGGTCGTATGCGATCACTTTCATCCCGAATCCCTTACATATATTTATGAAGATTCGCCCGATATTGCCGGTACCGACGATACCGGCGGTTTTTCCCAACAGGTCGACGCCCATCAGCCCGTCGATGCTGAAGTTATTGTCGCGTGTACGGGTATAAGCCCTGTGGATCCTCCGGTTGAGGGAAAGCAATAACGCGGCGGCATGTTCCGCTACCGCGGCAGGCGAATAGCTTGGCACCCTTACGACGTTTATCTTGTCATATGCCGATTTAAAATCCACATTGTTATAGCCCGCGCAACGTAAAGCGAGAAGCCTGACGCCATTGCGGTACAGTATATCGACGACTTCTTTGTCTATCGTGTCATTGACAAAAGCGCACACGGCGTCGTAGTCTGTGGCAAGCACGGCGGTATCGGCGTTCAGCTTGTGCTCATAGAACTTGATTTTGTAGCCATACTCCTCCGATAAAGGCTTAAACCATGTTTTGTCGTATGGCTTGGTATCGTAAAACGCGATCTTCATATAGTTTTCTCCTTTAAACTATAGCTCCCAAGTCTTTTACCAGACAAAAAACAGCGTTGGGACAGGCTGCCTGTATACGCCGCTACTGTTTTGTCAATGTTTGGTATCAGTCAAATGCTTGGAGGCACTGTCTGCCCGTTCCAGGCAATAATTTTTCTTCTCTATATCATCGCAGTTCATTCCGATGCTGATCATGCCGATAATTCCGATCCGGAAATAAGCGGACTGTACTCGCGGCAGGTTTTTTGTGATTGTATCACATTATAATCAAGATGGCAAAATATACACTTAGATGACGCCTGCGGGATTTTTATCTCTTACTCATGCCGCGTCTGTGGCATACGGCAGTATTCATGTATTCACACAGCGTTGCCATTACTTCATCGAAATTTATCGGCTTGCTTATATGGCTGTTCATGCCGACTTCCCTGCATCTGTCAATATCCTCGCGGAAAGCATGCGCGGTCATGGCGATTATCGGGATCGTTTTTGCCTGTGGGGCGCTGAGCGCCCTGATTTGGCGCGTGGCATCATATCCGTCCATTTCAGGCATTTGAATGTCCATGAAAATCAAGCTATATTTGTCCGGCATGGTTTCAAACATTTTGACTACCTGCGCACCGTTTTCAGCGCAATCTATTTTCAATCCCGTGGATTCCAGCATAGAGAGCACTATTTCCCTGTTTATTTCTACGTCGTCGGCCAATAAAACGGAAAAGCTGCTGAAATCGTCGGATTGCCCGGTCAGGTTTTCGCTTCCTGTTTCGCTTCCCGAACTCACGCAGGAGTTGACCACGTCAACGAACATAGACGGGAATAAGGGCTTTGACAGGAAGACTTCCAAACCCGCGTCCCTGGCTTCATCCTCCATGGAATTCCAGTCGGCTGATGAAAGTACTGAGACTATCGGCGCGTCCGCTGTTATCGCCCGGATATGACGTATGAGTTCGATCCCGCTCATACCGGACAGCGTCCATTCAACAAAAAAGACGTTGTATGCGGCGGCGTCAAAAAGCATTCCGACCGCGTCTTCGCCGCTTTCCGCGACCGTACATGATATACCCAGATTTTCAGCGACGAGCATGAAGAATTCACGGGTGTCTGAGTCGCCGTCTACCACGAAAATCCTGAAATTCTCCCGATCGATTGTATCGTCAAGCAAATGCCTTTCCTCATCTTCGCCGCGTCTCATTGTAAATGTGAATCCGAATGTCGAGCCTATTCCCGGCTCCGAATCCGCCCAAATTTCGCCGTCCATGAGCTCCACAATGCGTTTTGCGATAGCAAGCCCGAGCCCCGTCCCTCCATATTTGCGTACTGTGCTGGATTCGGCTTGTTCAAACGACTTGAACAGACGCGCCTTTTGTTCCTCTGTGATGCCGATACCCGTATCTTCGACGGTTATTTGTAAACGGCAAACGTCGTTTACTTCCGACAGGAACCGGGTCCTGAGACGGATAGTCCCTTCTTCCGGAGTAAATTTGGCGGCATTGGACAAGAGATTTGTTATCACCTGTGACAGCCGCTGATCGTCTCCGATAAGCGTATGCGGTATATCCTGGTCAATATGAATAAAAAACTTTTGCCGCCGTTCGTCCATGCGCAGATTTACGACGTCCGCGACTTTTTGCAGCATTTCTTCAAAATCAAAACTTTCGTGCGACAATTCAAATTTGTCCGCTTCGATTTTTGACATATCCAGGATATCGTTGATTATACCGAGAAGATGCTTTGAAGCCACGTCGATTTTACCCAGGGCGTCATTCTTTTTCCTGACGTCATTCGTTATCTTGCCGATTTCCGTCATTCCGAGTATGGCGTTCATCGGCGTGCGTATTTCATGGCTCATCGTGGAAAGGAAGCTGCTTTTTGCTTTGTTGGCGGCTTCAGCCTGGATTCGGCTCCTTTCCGAGTCAAGAATAATATTCTTTGTTTCGGTTATGTCCACCAGAGTTCCCACAACGCGGACAGGATCCCCGTTTTTAGCACGGAGGGTCACGCCGGCGGCGTGATAGTACGAGTACTCACCGTCTTTTTTTAGCAGCCGGTACTCTATGTCGTAAGGCGTATTCCCGGCTATATCGTACAAATGGCTTCGAAACGCCTCAAAAGTCCTTTCCTTATCTTCAGGATGCAAAAGGTCGCTCCAACTGACGAGTTCGTTCGGGAAATCTCCCTCGCTTGTATACCCCAGCATTTGCCGGAACTCATCGGACCATATATAGATATTATTTTGACTGACAGGGTCCTCTTTCTTCGGTTCCATTTCCCAAAGGCCGACCTTTGAGGCATGGATGGCCATGTCCAGTTTGGCGAGTTGAAGCTCGTTTTGCCCGAGGACTTCCTCCGTCCTTTCGAGGGCGGATTTCAGTTCCCTCTGGATCAGGTTGCGGTTTATGGCGTTGACCAGCATGAGGGACGCGGAGTTCAGGACGTCTATATCTTCCTGCGTGAAGTAACGTTCCTTGACAACGTCGTCAACGCAGAAAATCCCCCAGAACTCGTCATGATAGAATAAAGGAAGGGTGATAGTAGACTTCAGCCCCAGAGGACCGAGTATGCCCCGGTCTTCCTGCGGCAACTTTGCGATAGGGCCGTTGACGCATTCGCCGCGGGAAAACAGGTCCTTCCATCTCCCGGTGTAAGGAACCGCCGTCCCGACGTCACGCGGCGGGGCCATATTACCTGCTTCGGACGACCACTGATATTTCAACACAAAATGGAGCCCGTCATCGCGCATTTCATTCGGCCAAATCTGCACACGGTCCGCTTCAATATTGAGGCCAACGATTTCCATGGCGTCAAGCAAAGATTTCTCAAAATTCTCCTCGTGAGATTCCGCGAGCAGGACTGACGCAACGCGGTTGATGGCGCTGAGGGTATTGTCCCTTTTTTCGATGCCTTTCATCATCCGTTTATATTCCCGCAAATCCCTGAGATACACGGCGACGAGGCAATAATCATCGAAGTCTACGCGAACCAGCGTTATCTCACACGGGAGCATCTCGCCGTCAAGCGTTTTATGCATCCATTCGCAACGCGAATAACCGTCCCTTATCGCTGAGTTGAGGTATTGCCAGGTTATATCCTTCGATAAACGCCCGTCAGGTTGGTATTCCGGTGAAAACTCATCGAATTTTTCTATAAACTCCTGTTTGCTGGCTACCCTGAAAAGACTCAACGTTTCCTGATTGCAGTCTATTAGTTTTAGATTGCCATCCCAAATCTGCGTTGCATAAGGGTTGGTGTCAAGTATGACGCGCGTCCGCTCGTTTGCTTCGTGAGTTTTCTCCATTTCCGCAAGCAACTCATGGTTGCGCATGTTTTCTTCATGTTCCGTCCTGGCGTCTTCTTTTGACTTAACTATACAGTTTTCAGGAATGTTTACGCCCAGCGCTATTTTTCTCGCCATTCCGTAGCAGGTATTACTGCCGCAAGCCCCGCAGTCGAGGTGCTGTTGTTCATATTCGTTTTTGCCCAGTAACTTAAAAGCTCTGCTAATGTCGTCTTCGGTTATTTTGGGAAACGCTGTGTCAATGGGCTGGTATTCCCTCAAAAAGTGCGTAAAGTCAAACGTTTCGTCGTACTTTTTATATAAGGCGCCATAATACTCTTTTTTGCGCTCCTGCGTAGCTTTTATCCGGCGG
>Ga0123353_10009873_pt1 | contig 13234 bp, 6 predicted proteins | sample TergutLab28metaG_3_FD_92763 | JGI IMG/M metagenome (GOLD analysis project Ga0123353, IMG submission 92763) | Labiotermes labralis P3 segment gut microbial communities from Petit-Saut dam, French Guiana - Lab288 P3 | ecosystem: Host-associated > Arthropoda: Insects > Digestive system > Gut ...
ATTCTGAATTCCTGTCTCAGTTAACCGCTGTGTTCAGCTTCCAGTTAAATCATTATGCAACTCATATCACTGTACAAAGCACAGCTGTAGTTCTGTTTTTTTGCACCGACAACACATAATGTACTGTAACTAAATCCGTGGAGCAGCGTCTTTTTTCAGAAGCTAACACTCACTTAACAAGTCAAGGAATTCCCTTCCATTTGTGGAATCAGGTTTATCAGGTCCTTCCGCTTTACCTTGTCATGAGTCGTTGAATTCAGTTCGGTTTCTTTAAAACGTATTGTAACAGTATCATTCCTGCTAAACTTCCTTCTCACAACTGGTTACCTCTGCTTCAAAACGTCCACACTGGCTTTGGGGTGCAACCAGCCTCCAGTAGGTACCCGGAGTTCTTTTCCTTGGGGTAAGGCGACCGGAACGTGAGGCTGACCACTCACCTCCTTATAGTACCGAGGCTAAGAATGAATGGAGTTATGACCTTTCTTCACCTTTATGCTTTTATGGCGTGTACAGGGCTCTTACCTGCTTTACCTTTGGTGTGTATTTCCTATTTACTTCCTGCGTGCTGTATGTCCCGCTTATGTTATCCTTCATGATCTGATGACACTGATAATCTCTAGTGCACCGTACAAAAGTGATGGTAATCGTTGCTTAATTCTTCTCCATCTGTCCGACATTTATTTTCTCTGTTGCCAGATATTCTTCCCTGCACTTAAATCTTGTGTAACTTCTACTTGTCCTCCTTGCTTAAGGCGACAGGCCAATTTTCAATCTCATGTACAAGTTTAATATCAGAGATAAATTCGTTATTACGTTATTTACGAAGCAAATGAATGCACTGTGTATTCGCTTTATTTCTGTAATATTTTTGATAGGCTGGAATAGAGGGCGCTGCTAGGAGTCATGCATTTTATTATTTGCACTGTGTCTTGTCAGTGTACGTTTTCGAAAGGTGGGAGGGGTTACAAGAAGTCTGGGAGGTTCACGATCTGTCGGATCGAAAGGCGCTCCGGGGTGTGGGCGTGGCCTAGTTGCCATGGTTACCACGAGCTTGTAGGGTCGATGGCCCGCGATGTAAACACAGGAAGAGAATTCCCAGAGCTTAGCAGCGGAAGTGGATAATACCATGCAGCCAGGCTGACGCTCCGATGAGTGACGTCACGGGGATGCCGAAATGTGCCCAGCAGAAGTCGCAAGGGTGGACGACCTTCACTCCTGCCATACGACCTCTGCTCCAGGTCCGACATGCCAGATCGAGCATCGCGGAAGTGAATTCACATTACAAACACTCCACAACAAAGGCTGTTTAGCTTACCGCAGCATCTGCTGCGGTTCTCTTAGCTGCCTCTCTTTTGTCATATTTCAAAGCTGTTTGCGCTTTTCGTAGCGTGAATGCTTACAGCTGTTACATATTTACGATCTATATAGAGTGCATAGTGGGCCGGGTTGCTCAGTCGGTGTAGCTACTGACTACGGGCTGGACGGTCCGAGATCGAATCCCGGTGGGGACGAGATTTACCGCCCGCCCAGACCAGCCATGGGGCCCACTCAGCATCCTGTAAAATGGGTACCAAGGCTTTCCCGGGCGTAAAGTGCGGCCGGGGCGTGCTGCTGACTACTCACCCCCATCTAGTGCCGCGGTCATGGAAGAGTTGAGCTATACCTCTACCCACCCTCTGGGCCACACCGGGCCTGTAACGGGATCACTCTACCTTTTTATAGAGGGTGCATAAGACAGACGCACAATGATTGTCGGTCCGAAACTGTTGAACGAGTTTGGATGAAATTTGATATTGAGAATCTAAGGTAGAAACCGTCGATACAATTTAATTGTGCTACGATTCAATATAGGGGTACCACTATAGTTAGTATTCCTGATGAGATTTAACTCTTATTCCGTCATTTTTAAAATAAGTGTAAATACGAAATTTCAAATGTCTAACCGTAGACGCACTCTGTTGAACAGAATACTTAGGCACAAGCCTGTATCGGAACGGCCGTCCTTTTTGCTTTCAAAGGTTTCTTCTTTTGTACGTCGTTAATTCTGTTAGTGTTGAGGGTAAGAAACAATTGAGATGCTTAATTTTCGGTACGCTGAACTGAATTACGTTGCACCTACGTGATGGGTTGATGTGTACGCGTCAGGATCAACGATAAGCCCGGGTGTGACACTTCCGCACTGATACATTAACTATAATTAGAATTACAATTGATAACCAAAAAGATGCAACTATTTTGATTTATTTACTTTAATCAGCTCTACATGTTTCGGGCGATGTTTTCGCCTGTCATCGGTGGCATATCACTGTAACTACAGCTTCTGGTAATGTCCACTGACTTAAGTCAGTTCCACCCAATACGCAACACCAGCCAGCAGTAACATCGGTGGACATAACCAGAAGCTGTAGTTACTGTGACATGCTCCTGATGATTGGCGAAAACATCGTCCGAAACATGTAGAGCTGAATAAAGTAAATAAATCAAAATAGTTGCATCTTGTTGGTTATCAGTTGTAATTGTACTAGTGATGCACGGAAACACAAACGTTAAAAAAGAAATAGAATCTGAGAGATGTTTATGTGCTGAAGAATTTTTTTTTAGAGATGGCATCACGAAGTGCTCTAACGAAATAAATAACAAATTGACTAGTACACGACAGCACAACAAATATTTATTGGAGTATATAGGCTACATGTTTCGACCTGTTAACAGGTCATCTTCAGGCCTCCAGCAGAATAAGTCTCGGGTGCTGTTTAGATATTGGTATCCTAATATTTTTACAGTTGTGAACGTACATAAAATCTGATTCTGGACAAGATGTGAAACATATAATGTCTAGTTAAAACAAGAGTAGGTATTTGACACTTTTGACAGGCTTTTTTCCCTTTGGAGTGCTCACTATGTATGGTTGTTACTGTACTGAAGAAATTCCCCATTTTCTGAAGCCCGAAGCTATGGTGCTGTTTTCACCAGATGGAGCCACTGATCCTGTGCCTGACGAATCTAATTCGAAGTCTCGTACGCCGTGTTTGAGGTTTGAGACTGTCACAGCGGTGACTGTGACGATTTCTATTTTGTGGCTTGTAACGTCGTGTACTTTGGTACAGGTAGGCCTACCGACTTTTCGAATGTTGATGTTTCTTCCATGTTGAGGACAGGATATCTTTTCTTCTACACTGAAGATGAAGAATTTCTTTCCTTTGCTTCTCGGTTAAAATTTAATGCGTATTTGTCATTCCCTTGTCGGAGTCTCGTCGATGGATGACTACTCCCTCCCGTTGTCTCTTACCTCACATTTGCTTATTGCTCCATTGGGAGTAGAGTGTAAATTTGTAGTTCTAAATAATAAAAAAAAAATTGTCATTCCCATCATGCGTGCTGAATGTCACGCCCTTCCGTTTATCTTATCACCCTAGTTATGTTTTATGAAGATACAGAATATGAACTCCCTCCTTATGGAATCTTCTTCATTTTTATGTTTTCTTCAGCACCCTTCGCTTTATCACTTTGAATCATGCTAAATAAAGTGCAAAACAATGATGTCTACTTATTTGGATTTGCTCCACAATGTGCATAAAATAAAAAGTTTAATAGTGACGTAATATCTCGTCACATAAGATATTTGCAGAGGTATGAAATTAATTTGTTATTATTCTGTAATCAGTGGTTTTGGTGGTTGTAGTTTTTGTAGTGGTTGTAGTGGTGAGGGTCTACAGTATAAATTTACAAGCTGGTTTAAGTTTCGCCTCACATCGTTGCACAGAACTCTGCGCTTCATACAAAACTTGTTCCGTGCACTGATATTTATAATGCGCAGTTCACACCTCGTGAAGAGGTGTGTACAAAGTTCATTTGAAATATTTTTTTTAGAATGGATGTAAATGCAGTGGAATTAGGGACATTAAAGGCCTTGAACAGCGACTGCGGGATAGACGGAATAGGACAGGAAGTTCGATTCCAGGCATGTGCTGGGCTGTTTTCTCTTCTCCACAGCATCACGACTGGCTCTGAGTCCCATTCAGTGTGTATCTTTCGTGGAGCGGCCTGAGTTTTCAGCTCGCGCTGTACCGTTCCTAACCAACTCCTTTTCATGGTAAGATGTTCAGTTTAGCACAAGGATAACTTTGCCGTTGACGTTACAATGAAGTATAATTTATTACTGTTTACTGGTGTCTGTAAGCATCGATGAGGCCCAAGATCGATCCTAGTCTAATCCACGTGACTTTTGTGATGGAGAAAATGGTACTAAAATATATCTTTCTTCTAGTACTTTAGTTGTCTTTTGTCTGTATTATTCCTTCAGTGGCCCATACTATTTTAGTCATCTACCACACACGCTATATAATAATAGCAATCGACAGCGTCGTGAAAAAAAACACACTTAAAAAAAAAAAGAAGCAGTTTTGGTTACGGAGAAAATGTGATGTCGTGGGCCGCACTGTGCAGTACGCGCCAATGAAGTGTCAGTATGAGAATAAGAATGTGATATTTATAGCGGAATTCCCCTTCTGTTCTTCTGCCTCTTCCTCTTCTTCTTCTTCTTAGATGAAAGTACAGTCCAATGCGGACTCTCGCCTCCTTAATGGACTTCTCCCACATTTACAGTGGAATTAGATGTCGAGAAGGTTAACATGGAGAACATTAATTTGCGCGTACGAACATCAGACAGTAAGATCTTGAAATGCGTCTATTCAGCAAGTATGTGCTGAAAACTGCAGTAGGTACATTTTGTAATGTTCTGTTTCTATTGGTTAAGGAGATATATTTATGTATTTTAAGCTTATTTGGCTCTAAATTAGTTTCTCGCTTAACATTACATGTTTTGAGGGATTTCTGATACAAATTATAGGAGGTAAACATTCCTGTGTGGTCCCCCTTATTGAAACTGGCGTGTTTCCTTCACACCGCATTCCTGGGTCAACGCCCTCGGCGTGGAGTTTGCCTGCCCCTTCTTCCATTTTTTTTTGTTGCGTTCTTTTCAGGAAGTACATAAATATGTACTGAGAGCGGTATATCTGCGTCACCCCGATACGTGATTTCAATTGACTTTAATGTTGATGTGTGTCAACTACAACGAAGATTTGTTTGCTAAATTCCTCTTTGGTCCAACATGACCACTGATTTTTATATTTCCGCAATGCACGAGTCCGTAATTGAAGATATTTGCACGAATGGCTTACTGGTTAACCGAAAATATATGATTCTGATAGAAGCAATATATTTTAAACCTTTGGACTAAACACACTGGCAAACACAGCACATGCATGTAGAACTGAGACGCGTCTGACTATGCAGTGATTATTCTGTTTAAACAACATAAACTCTTTTAGAATTCTTTACGATCTACTTTATTGGTTGAGAGATTTTTATTTAAAACTGATAACGGTTTAAAAGTAGAACGAATTGTTATCGGCAGTGTAATCGTGTTTTTATACATTCGGTCATGTCTTTCCAACGTGGAAAGTCTGCTTCCTTATCACAAAGTGCCTGGTACTCCGTCAAGTTGATACAGTTTGTGTCTGTGTTTTGCCATTAGATGGCAGGTTCAGTGGCCCTACCTGGAACCTGACACATGATTGTGAAGTTTCGAAATCACTCTAATTTCAGAACAGCTCCTCTCCTCGGGTCATATTCTTCGCACTTTTTTTGGACACGACAAAAGTGAGAATTTAACAAGAGGCCTGCAATGTGACTGCTGTTCCTGAGGTTAGTTACAGAAAATAATAACTCCTTGTAACAGTTTGCGTCTGTATTAGCTTTAAGTTGCAAGGTTTCAGGAATGATTAATTGAAAAATGACGGCATATTAGGATATTGAAAATTGTAGTCCGCTTACCCCGAAGATAGGGATGAAAGTTTCCTCCGAAACGACGGTAAACATTAACAGACAATACGGCGTCACAGATTAAAGGACTGTAGTCTTAACCTTTTGAAGCCGGAATTATTTTTTTCAATTTTAGCACACCCTGTATATAAAATATGAATAATACAAGAACCAAATACTTTAGAATTATGAAACAAACTGCATTTTGAAGAGGAAAAAACGGAGAGTATACGCCATGTTAAAAATATTCGGTACCTATATTTGTTGAATAAATATATATAATGCAACTTTGGAGGTTAGCGGTGCGGTACGTCAACTATAGTTGACGTTAGGCGTCTAAAGGTTAATGATCAGTGCCTTGCGAACATAAAATCTCACATTACTGAATAATGATCGTCTCGATGGTGTGAATAGCGTCATATGATTACATCTAAAAGATGTACACGGACGTACAATGCTGTGTAAACGTCAGATACGGCAGAGAACATGTACTGTATTTGTATCTAGGCGAATCTCGTGTGTTTGTCGCGCATAACATCAATAATCATTTATTGGAAGCAAAAGAGTTTCAGGCAAAATTTTAATAAAAAAAAATTAAATTAATATTGCTTGCCTTGCTTTTTTTCAAAATAATTGAACGAAACGACTGGTATGCTATGCGCATACATCCGTATCATTTTCGACACTTCATTGACACTGTTGGTTAGAAGCGCCGTCCCGACAGTGCCGCTACGTCCGCAGGTTACAACAAAACAATGAATGCAGCCGACATGTAGACCCACATCCATATCGAGTGAGGTGCTAACCCGTGAAGCAAGTGTCTTAGCTAACCCAAATCACGTATCCTAAAGACGGAGGTGTTTTATATTTTCTGGCCTGCGTGCTGTGTTTCATTTCATGGGATATTACGGGGTGTGTATTTGATGATGGGACTGCAAGGTAAATCAGGAGCGCGGGAGAGAAGCGATTAGGCTCGTACGGACATGTTAGGGAATAGTATGAAAAACTGCCGCTGTAATAATGGGTTGGTACCCCAGTAAAAAAATGATTAGTAGGCATCCAAGGAGTAGGCGTGGCCCCGTTTTGTAGTAGACATTTTTTTTTTTATATATGGTTTATTGCTTGTCCCATTACAATGGTAATACTACAAGCTTTACAATCTTATAGTTGATTTAGTACAGTTATTTGCTTATTCTACATTTAGACGTTTTTATGTGAATGAGTGGGGTCTGGGGGACGGTGGACTGCAGTGGCTATAGCATTGGAGATGGACAGGAACATACTTGAAATCTGTGTGCTGACGTGTTCCCTGGGTTTAAAATGAGCAATATCAAAAGTACTAGTGAACTGCATGTTATTGCATTATTCATACATGTCGCAATCACTAATACATATGAAATAGTTGAAAACGCTTTCGAGGTGTGACATTTTTGTTTTCGGTTCCCTTTGCTGTGTTCGTAATTAATATGACGTAGGCCTATAAAGGAGTCCGGCCGTGCCGTGACGAACCAGTTCTGGGCGTATTGATTGCAGCGTCATGAGGCTGTTGACCCCGAGTTGTGGAGACGCCGTTACGTCATTCAGTATTGCCTCGCCGCCCCTCTACGTCACTCATTCTACAGCAGACGGCGAGTGACGTCATTTCACTTTGACGTCTGTTTGTGTTTCTTCTAAGAGAATGTTATTGTTAAGCAAAGAGGAATTTAATTTGATGGAATTCATCACTTTGTACTTAAAAGAATCAATGGTAATGTGTATTTACAGTCAGAGATAACGTATTGTGTTCAACAATGCTAAATGATTCGGTCTATACGACGCCTTCAGGTATAAGTGAACATGATTGAAAAAATCATTGCGTTTAAAATATGTTGGAATTTCTGATATCTCGTAATTTGACAATTACCGTAACACTGGAGTATTAGGTATTTTATTTTGTGTAACATTTTGTTATTAAAAACGTGCCGAATTTTTTATTATTAAGAACTTTTGTTAAAAATATTTTACGCCAGCTGAGTTCTAACAAGCCAAAAGAACATAGCTGGCGCAAAATATTTTAACGGACATTCTCAATAAGAAACAATGCAGCGTGGTTATAATAAAAAGATACACAAAGTAAAATACCTAATATTCCAATATTACGACAATTGTAAAATTTACGAGATCTCGCAAATTCCAACATATTTCAAAGCATTTTACTTTTTTAAATAAAAATCGTGTGCATTTATGCCTGAAGATGATCCTATAGACCGCAACATGTAGCATTTTTTTAATAAATTAAATTTTTGTCTTTGACGATAAATGCAGATTACCATTGCAGCAGGAATTTGCTTGAGATCTGTGCTCTGCGGGTTAATTACACAGCGTATGGCGGTAATTCTTTATCGACGTTTCAGGACAAGAAATTGGTAGCGATAAGTTTTCCTGAAACGTCGGTAAGGAATTGCCTCCATACGCTGTGTAATTTCTCAGAAAAGCGAAGATCTCACCTACTTCGCTGCTGAAGTCTGAAATCACGCATAGGTATTTACTAACGCTAATACTCCTAGTTTCAGGCTCGATATTTTGCAGCATGTTTCTATAAAAAATTGAGTGCGACTTGAGTGTAGTCAAACGCATGCAGTATATCGTGGGCCGGGTAGCGTAGACGGTATGGCGACTGGCTACGGGCTGGACGGTTCGGGAATCGAATCCCGGCGGGGGCGAGATTTTCCGCACCTGTCCAGACCGACCCTGGGGTCCACCCAGCCTCCTGTAAAATGGTACCAGGTCTTTCCCGGGGGTAAAGAACGGCCGGGGCGTGACGCTGACCCCTCACCCCCTTCTAGTGCCGTGGTCAAGAAAGAATAGAGCTATACCCCTACTCCCCCTATGGGCCGTACGGCCTGTATAGAGCCTCAGTGCCTGTACAAGGGTGCACTTTACGTTACCTACCTATGCAGTATATCAGTAGGTGTTCATGAACCTCATCGTGTTGGACATTCTTATCGAGATCACGGATAGAATTTGCATGGATCGATTCCATCCGCATCTAACGATTTCCACTCCAGCCTACTTCTTCAAATTCCACTAACCATTGTGACCATACGAATATTGATAGAGATATTTGGTTGCGTCAAGCGCTTTGGTCTGGCTGATACTGGCCTCACTAGAGCGCCGTCTCTTTACACAGGCGCATTCGCAAAATTTCGATAAGTGGCTATTAGCTCTGTTATGCCTGTCTGTCTGTCCGCCCGCATGCAACAACACGGTTCCCACTGAACGGATATTCATTAAAGTTTATATTCGAGTATTTTTCGAAAATCTGTCGTGAAAATTAAAGTTTTATTAAAAATCTAACAAAAATAACGGTACTTTACGTGAAGACCAGTGTACAGTTATGATAATATCTCGCCAAATTCTTCTTATTAGAGAAAATTTTCAAATAAAATTTGCAGAGTAGATCAAAACACATTTTATGTTCAGTCACGCTTTTCCGAGAATATTGCCTTTTATGAGATAGTGTGGAAAAATACTGCAGGGCCGGACAGGACACGGTTGACGACATAATACGATGCATGCGCATTGCGTGCTGGATAATTATGGCTAAAGACACACATTCGGAATGTGCAGTACTAATTGCTCTTCCACTGGAACTATGGTTACGCGAACGCGCCTCAATATTACACTTACATGTACATTGCTCATCTTGTTTGTGTGTTATGCGAGTCAACTTCACGTTTCGATTACGCGATTGAATGATCTTATTGTTTCTGAAGATATATTTACTTTTCCTCCGTCAAAAATGACTATTTTCAACTACCTTTGCATGGAAATAATAGTTTAATAATCAATGCTGTAGGAACTTCGTCAGTCACCTAGAATGAAGGAACGCCTGATGCATGGTGGGGTGCTTTATTGTGTGAATATATTGTTAACGCCCACATGCAAGAGTTAACGCAGTAAATTTGATGTTTGTGGACTGTGCATCGCTGATACAATAGTATAAAACAACCAACTAGATGCAACAATGACAGTTGATTAATAATTTCAATCAGCTCAACATGTTTCGGGCGATAATTTCGCCCATCCTCAGGAGCACTAGACTTAGTTTACGGCTTGTGGTATAGTGCACCGGCAGGCAGCATCGTCGGTGCTTTATACCACAAGCTGTAAACACAACCTAGTGATCCTGAGGATGGGCGAAATTATCGCCAGAAACATGTTGAGCTGATTGAAAATTATTAATAAATTATTAATATTGCATCTCGTTGGTTGTTTATGTTATGGTTAGCGCAGTAATTACATCTCTTGGTTGCACAAGCTTTCGAATCCATTATTACCCATTCAGTCGACGCTATATAATCTGAATTGCTAACAGCGCCATTAAATAAGCTTCAAATGCAGAGTACTTGACTTACTTAAGTGCACAAACAGGAAATGCAGCACACGTTTCAGCAGTTTTGCTGAATAGATTTCTATTGAGTGTAGTCTTTAATTTCTATGGAGTGTAGTCTTTAATTTCTATGGAGTGTAGTCTTTAATTTCTATGGAGTGTAGTCTTTAATTTTTCACGCTCTGCACTGATGCATGGCCACATTATACGCAGTTACGTCATGCAGCAGACTGCTTCTTAACAAGCTGATGGTGACTCAGCTGTTCAAGAATTTTCCCGCCTTTTGTGGGAACCGAAATCTCATTACCGACTAATTAAACTGCCACTGAACTATGTACCGAGAGGAAAGGTCTTGCTACATGGAGTTAGTTCATGAACGTGATAAACTGTAAATTTTATGTCAATATCGCCGGTGAAAGCTGGCTCGAAGCACACACCTGAAATATTAATTTCCCTGTGTGCGATCATACGTTGGACCCTATGTCTCGAGGGTGATAAGCACAGCTTTCTCCATTGTGTGGTGTCGCACCACACCGTTAGACCCTCCTCTTCCTGACTGTAGTTCGAGCAGAAATGGCACACTGAATTTGTTTAGGTTCATATGACCTCGAACGAAACTTAGAATAGAAATATGTTTTCGGAAAGTTGGATTTACAAAAGTTTTCACTCCCTTTTACACGGGCGCACCCACGCATACGCACGCACGCACGCACATGCGCTCAATCAAGTGCCTGATATGAATATTTCTTTTGCCGAAGTTTCAGAGGAGCTTACTGTCTCCGTTTTCACGGTTTAAGGATTCCAACTATTAACCAATCGACACGGCGTCAATCACAAGAAAACTTCAATCTTCAACAACACGTCTGCGAGAGCCTTACATCTCGCACTAATATAACTGAGTCTTTTGTTTGTTCTTGGTCTGCGGAACAACGCTATATCAAGGGTAAACTTTATACAGCAAAACACTGTTGTATGATTTCGAAGAGATTGAAATATTCAGAGCGGTCATGTTATACTTTAGGATATGCTGTTTGCGTTGGTTGAGAACTGAGGCACGGCGCAATAGAATTGAGGATAGCCGATGTGTAGACCAAGATTCCAACTGGCGATTATCAGAATATGAAGAAACAGTAAGAATCTGAGCAAACAGTTAAGCTAATCTTTCCGCCATCGTGAAGGACGAGGCCGAGGATAAAGACAAAGCCATTTTTATAGAATCTGCAGTATAGTGCAATTAATATAAATTCAGGGCTCATAAAACTTCGATAACAGACCATAAAGAGCAATTATACACTGGAGATTATCGCTACATGGCTGATAATTAAGATAGAAGCTTTACAAATGCTTGTAAAGTGGATATCAAGGCCATTAACGTGTCCTTCGTTATGTATTATTGCTTAGTAACTGAAACACGCGTAAGAAATGGAGTAATTTCTATAACTGTTCGTTTATTGCATTGTGCCAGTGACTGGTGATTACGTTTAATTTTTTTAGCATAAATATATAAAATTTTATGTCAAGAGAATTGGATATTTGTGGAGGGATAAGAACGTTGGTATTATTTTTTTTCTGCGTTTCCTAAAATGTAGGTTTCTTAAATATCTGAATTGAAGGTTCCTTTTGTGTGCTTGGGAGTTATGCTATTAAAGTTACTCGTTAACAGACATTCTGGTAGCAGAACCCAAAGGTTACACGCCGCATATATTACGACATTCCTCCACTGGGAAAGATCCTGGAACAGTTTCATCCACATCTCTTCAGCGAAACACTTATACCTATTAACTACCTTAGTTTTATACTCCTCCCCTATTTCCTGTCTATCAAATGGAACGTGTCGACGACAGATTTCATCACTAAAGTTATGAATCTTTTCTTTGTATTCACAATATACCATTTCTTTGTATCGCAATTTACGTTACCCTTCGGATTTTTCTGATGCGTTCTAGGTGACATGTTCAAAACACAAAGTTCCCCTTTTTCCTGTTCTATTAAAAACTGATCACCTTATTCTCTTTGGGCGGTACATTTTTCTGGAAACTTTCTTTTCAAGCAGTTTTAGTGCCTTCAAAATAATATTTCACGATTTGCATCCATAATGCAAAGTGTAAAAGTGAAATCATTCTGTGGAATGTTCTATTCCTTATACGCCGACAAAAATATTAATTGTTTTGCTATATGTATGGCAGTCACTAAGTTCACACATCTATCTTAATCACAAAATGGAATGTTCATGTATTTCCAAAAGTATATACTAATCTAGAGTAACAACCATTTTTGAATTGCAACATTTCAAGTAGAATTTTGATTAAAAATTCTTTGTTAACACATTTTTTTGGGGGGAATAGCTTCGGAGAGGAGAGAAGGAAAGTTACCGTCAAAGGACACCATTTATCGCCCCAAGACATCGGTTTGATATGATATGATGTATGTTTCAATCAAATGAAACCCACTATCGGTCCTCTCGCTCAGATTTCTGGTCTACTTTTTCATACTTCACTTTTGTCACTACTGATTATCTTTATATGGATTTATTTTATTTGTATCTCTATGGATCGAAATACTGTTAGAAAATTTCTTCAGTCATTTATTCTGTACACGTTATGAGCTTTTAGTTTGCTTTTTCCGACTTTAAAACCTAATATGTATCTAAGGATGTAACGTAAACTGCGACTGAGAACGAAGTACTAACGTTCTCCTGGGATGCGGTAGAGCGTAATATTTGGTGCAGAAGTACTAACGTTCTTATGGGATGTGGTAGTGTGTAACATTTGATAAAGAAGTACTAACATTCTCCTGGGATATGGTAGTGTGTAACATTTGGTACAAAAGTACTGACGTTCTCCTGGGATGTGGTAGTGTGTAACATGTGGTACACAAGTACTGACGTTCTCCTGGGATGTGGTAGTGTGTAACATGTGGTACACAAGTACTGACGTTCTCCTGGGATGTGGTAGTGTGTAACATTTGGTACACAAGTACTGACGTTCTCCTGGGATGTGGTAGTGTGTAACATGTGGTACACAAGTACTGACGTTCTCC
>Ga0123353_10009874_pt1 | contig 13233 bp, 13 predicted proteins | sample TergutLab28metaG_3_FD_92763 | JGI IMG/M metagenome (GOLD analysis project Ga0123353, IMG submission 92763) | Labiotermes labralis P3 segment gut microbial communities from Petit-Saut dam, French Guiana - Lab288 P3 | ecosystem: Host-associated > Arthropoda: Insects > Digestive system > Gut ...
CGGCGGGACGCGCAGGGGCGCGTCCCCTACGGACGGGGGACGTCGGCGTGGGGTGCGCGTCGGCGGCGGCCTACATATGGTCCGGCGTGGATACGCCCAACAGGGACAATGCGTTGCGTAGGACTTGGCGTACGCAGGAGGCCATTAGCAGCCTGGCTTCGGCCAGCTGTTTTTCCGCGCCTTTGATCCGGTGGGCGTTATAGAACCGATGGAAGGCGCCAGCCAATTCTATCACGTAGCGGTTGACGCGCGAGGGATCCAAATGCTGGGCGGCCAGCCGCAGTTCCTCTGGGTAGGCGGCCAAACATTTAATGAGCGCGCGCTCTTCCGGTTTTTGCAGCAGATCCAACTGGGCTTCCTGGGCATCCGGCACAGGAAACCCTTCTTCGCGTAGCTTTTCCATCAGGCTGGCGATGCGCGCGTGGGCGTACTGCACATAGTACACCGGGTTGTTTGGATCCTGGCGCACCGCTAGCCCCAGGTCGAATTCCAAGTGGGAGTCGGCTTGGCGTTGGTTGAAAAAGAATCGCGCCGCGTCCACGGATATCTCATCCAGCAGATCGGCCAGCGTGATGGCCTGCCCGGTGCGCTTGGACATCTTGACCGCCTCGCCGTCCCGGACGAAGCGCACCATCTGCATGAGCACCACCCGTAGACGTTCCGGATCGATGCCCAGCGCGGCCATGGCCGCCTTCATCCGAAGAACGTGGCCATGGTGGTCGGCGCCCCAGACATCGATGACGATGTCGAACGCGCGCTCGATGAATTTGTCGCGGTGGTAGGCGATGTCCACGGCGTAGTAGGTGTAGAAACCGTTGGACTTGACCAGGACCTCGTCCTTATCCCCCCCATAATCGGTCGCCCGGAACCACAACGCCCCGTCTTTGTCATAGGTCGCATCCTTTTGTGTCAAATAATCGATGGTTTCTTTGATATATCCGCTATTATGTAGCGAAGATTCGGCATACCATGTATCATAGTGGATGCGGTAGCGTTCCAGATCGCTTTGCATCCGGGCGACATTTTGGGGCAGGGCGAAATCGACGAGTTCCTGGCGGCGTCCCTCCGCCGGTATCCCCAGCAACCTATCTCCTTCCCCCTCCCCTTCCCTTTCGATGAAGGCTAAGGCAAAATCCTTGATATACGCGCCGTGATACCCATCCTCCGGGAAGGCGGCCTCCTGCCCCAATGCCTGCAAATAGCGGGCTTCCAGGGATTTCCCAAATAGATCGACCTGGTGCCCGGCATCGTTGAGGTAAAACTCCCGCCCTACGTCATATCCGACGGCGCCCAAGATCGACGCCAAGGAATCCCCCAGCACGCCGCCGCGGGCGTTGCCTGTGGTCATGGGGCCGGTAGGATTGGCCGACACAAATTCCACCATGACTTTTTTGCCGGCGCGCGTGTTGGCTATGCCGTATTCGTCACCCCGCGCGGTGATGTTGCGCAGGACGGCGGCGTACCAGCGGTCGGAGAGGCGGGCGTTGAGGAAACCGTAACCGCCGACTTCCAAAGAGGAAAAATAAGAATCGCGCAAATCCGCGCACCGCGCCACCGCCTCCGCCATGTCGCGTGGCGCAATCCCTATCGCTTTGGCGTTCGCCAAGGCAAAATTGGATGCCCAGTCCCCTCGGGTAGGGTCCCTGGGCGGTTCGACTTCGGCCGTGCAGGCGCCCGGGGGCAACGCCCCCTCGGAGACCGCTTGGCCGTAGGCGGTTAGTATGATTTGCCTGAGCGCGTCTTTAGCGGCCTGTACATCGTTCATACATTCGCTCCGCTTTCTACGATTTACGATTTTAGATTACGATTTCAAGGAAGAGACGTTGACCGTGATTCTGTTGAGCCCGGTGAACGCCTGGTCGATTTCCAGTTCGTAGTCCACCTCGATTTTTCCGCCATCGTCCGTGAGGGAGGCACTGACGCGGCTGGCGCTGACCCCCACAGTCATGGGAACCTCCCCTGTTTCGTAGTAGGACAGATGTCGCTGCCCCTGCTCGAAGATCATATGGGAACACACATCCCCCATGCGGGACAGCACGACACGGGGTCCTTCCACGCGCAATGTCGTCGTGGTGCCTTCCATGCCGGTCAGCTCGCTTTCGCGGTATGTGATCATGTAGTCGCCGCCCTCCCTGGAGAAGTGGCCCGGCGTTATTAGCTCTATCTGATCAAGTCCATCGGACTCTGATAATAATTGTCGCCCCTGAATGGAGATCAATACGTTTCTGTCCATACCCGTTTTGCCCCCTCTAAGTCACCATATACTATCCATTGTACCACGACTATCCTTTGATGTCTACCTTTTGTATGGGGCCATCCAGCGGATGCCCTAAAAAAAGTTCGGCGTTCTGCGCGTACCTGTCTGGGCAGTCGCTGACAAAATAGAGTCGCGCGCCGCGTTCGCCGCATGTGTCACGTTCGCCGCATGTGTCGTGTGCGCCGTGTGCGACGCATCCTCCCTCGACAGCCGCGGCCTCCCCGGGCAGGGTCTCCCCGGGCAACGATCGGGCGGCCGCCCGCGCCACCGCCTCGCCGGAGTCGATCAAGGCCACCTCCGACCCCACGATCTCCGCAATGAGCCCCGACAGCAGGGGAAAGTGCGTACAGCCCAGGATGAGGGTGTCCACCCGCGCTTCCATCACCGGCTGCAGGTATTCCTGAAGGATAATCGTTGCGGCCAGATCCCCCTTTTTCCCGCGCCCGTTTTCTACCAGCGATACCAACAGTGGACATGCCTGGGATGTCAGCTCGACAGTGGGATCCAACGCCTGGGCGGTTTTCTCATAGGCGCCTGACGCCACCGCCGCCTGGGTGGCCAGCAAGCCTATCCGTCCGTTGCGCGTCGCTTTTACCGCCGACCGGGTTGATGGTTCCACCACGCCCAGCAACGGGAAGGGATAGGCGCCGCCCAGCGCGGGCAGGCAAGCCGTGCTGGCCGTGCCGCAGGCTATCACCAGCATCTTTATGTCGAAGCCTTGCAAAAAGGCAATGTTTTGCCGCAGGTACTTGTGGATCAACTGCGGGGAGCGCGTGCCGTACGGCAACCTGGCCGTGTCCCCGAAGAAGACCAAATCCTCATTGGGTAACAACGTATCCAATGCCCGCACGGCTGTTAGCCCCCCCAAGCCGGAGTCGAAAACGCCTATGGGGCGTTTGGCGCGGGCTATGTGTGGTTGTGCGGCGATGGCAAACGCCCCCTTCTTAAACATAATTTCTAAACAATCTGTTAAATGCTCGCCTAACTATCCATCTTGTAATTCCTAATCAATTTAGGTGTATTCAATTTATATATTTAGTTGTTTTATATTTTATCTCGTTATATTTTTTCCCCTCTTGTTGCAATGGTTTGCTATTATTCGCATTTTTCGCCGTTTTCCCCCCAGCAATCTCCCTGCATGAAATATTCATACCGGAACGCGGGATAATGGCGCGATTTTTTCCGCTGTCAAGGGAATCTGCTTTACACCCTCAATTCGCCTCGATTCGCCTCGATTCACGTCAATTCGCCTCTCCTGGGTCGAACCCGCAGCATTTCTTGTATTTCTTGCCGCTACCGCAGGGACAGGGGTCGTTGCGGCCGACCTTTTGGGCGACGGTTTTGCGCACCGGCCTCTTTCTATCCGACCCGTCGGATTGGCCTGTCGAGGTGACCTTCGCCACTTGCTCCCGCTTGGGTCCTTCCTGGCCCCTGACCTGCGCGGTGAACACGTGGCGCACCGTATCCTCTCGAATGGCGGCGATCATCTCGTCGAACATCTCGAAGCCCTCGCTCTTGTACGCGACGACCGGATCCATCTGGGCGTAGGCGCGCAACCCGATGCCTTGGCGTAGCTCATGCATCGCGTCGATATGATCCATCCAGTGGCTGTCAACCATCTTGAGCAGGACGACCCGCTCCAGCTCGCGCATGATACCCGGCCCTAGCGCCGCCTCTCGCTCTGCGAGGGCCTTCATAGCTTTGTCCTGCAACAACTCGGAGACTTTGTTCGGCGTCATTTTCCGCAATTCGCCCTCTGGGATGTCCATCTCGCCGCGCCTGAGGAACATGCCTTCGAAAGGCTGGACTACCGCGCTTAAACTGGCGGGATCGAAAAAGCGCATCTCCCCGCTGAGGCGGCGCACCGCCTGATCGGCGATACCCTTGACCATCTCGACGATACTTTCATGCAAGTCCTCTCCGTCCAGCACCTTTTTGCGCTGGCCGTAAATGATCTCCCGCTGGCGGTTCATCACGTCATCGTAATCCAATACATGCTTGCGCGACTGGAAGTTGCGCGACTCCACCCGTTTTTGGGCGTTTTCGATGCCGTTGGAGAGGATCTTCTGGTCGATGGGGGTGTCCTCGTCCATGCCCAACGCGCTCAGCATCCCGGAGACGCGGGAAACGCCGAACACGCGCATGAGGTCGTCTTCCAGCGATATCAAAAACCTGGATCCACCCGGGTCGCCCTGGCGGCCGGCCCGCCCCCGCAGCTGGTTGTCGATGCGCCGCGATTCATGCCGCTCGGTACCCACGATGAACAGCCCGCCGGCTTCGCGGACCTTGTCGGCTTCCACGGCGATAGCCTCTTTGCGCTCCGCCAGCCGTTCCCGGTACAGGGCGCGGGCCTCTATGATTTCCTCGTTGTCGGTTTCCGCGTACCCCGTGGCTTCTGTGATAATCTCCTCCGGTATGCCACGCTTGCGCAAGTCGGCCACGGCTAAGTATTCCGCGTTGCCGCCCAGCATGATGTCGGTGCCGCGCCCGGCCATGTTGGTCGCCACGGTCACCGCGCCCACGTGGCCTGCCTGGGCGACGATCTCAGCCTCCTTCTCGTGGTTCTTGGCGTTGAGCAACACATGGGGGATGTTATCGCGGCGCAACAGCTTAGACAGCTCCTCGTTCTTCTCGATGGACACCGTGCCCACCAGCACGGGCTGCCCCCTTTCATGGCACTCTTTGATCTGACGGACGATGGCCCGTTTCTTGCCCGCGTCAGTCTTGTACACCGCGTCCGTGTGATCCGCGCGGATCATGGGCTTGTTGGTCGGGATTTCGATGACATCCAGCTTGTATATTGTCGAAAACTCTTCCTGCTCGGTCATGGCCGTGCCGGTCATGCCGGATAGTTTGTCGTACATGCGGAAATAGTTCTGGAAGGTGATGGTCGCCAGCGTTTTGCTCTCGCGCTCGACCTTGACGCCCTCCTTGGCCTCGATAGCCTGGTGCAAGCCCTCCGAATAGCGGCGGCCAAACATCAGGCGGCCTGTGAACTCGTCGACGATGATGACCTCGCCTTCGCGCACGACGTAGTCGGTATCCCTCTGCATGAGCCCGTGGGCCCGTATGGCTTGGTTGATATGGTGGGCGATGGTGACATTCTCCGAATCGGAGAGGTTGTTCAGCCCGAAATACTTCTCGCTCTTGGCCGTGCCGCTGGGGGTGAGCGTGACCGCGCGAGCCTTCTCGTCCACCACGTAGTCGCCGTCGATGTCGTCGTGCTCCACCTTGGCGTCCAGCTCCACCACTTTGACGCGGCGCAGACCGGCGGCCAAACGGTTGGCGCGTTCGTACAAATCGGTGGACTTTTCGCCTTGCCCGGAGATGATCAGCGGCGTGCGCGCCTCGTCTATCAGGATGGAGTCCACCTCGTCGACAATGGCAAAAGAGTGTCCGCGCTGCACCTGATATTCCTTATAAATAGCCATATTGTCGCGCAGGTAGTCGAACCCGAACTCGTTGTTGGTGCCGTATGTAATGTCTGCGGCGTATGCCTTCTGCCGGTCGGAAGGCTCCACGCCGTGTACGATCAGCCCCACCGTAAGGCCCAGATAGCGGTAGACCTTCCCCATCCACTCGGAATGGTAGCGGGCGAGGTAATCATTCACCGTGACGATGTGTACGCCATTGCCGGTTAGTCCGTTGAGATACGCCGGCAGCGTGGCCACCAGGGTCTTCCCCTCGCCGGTGCGCATCTCGGCGATGCGCCCTTGGTGCAGGACCATGCCGCCTATCAGCTGCACCCGGAAATGCCGCAGCCCCAGCACCCGCTCCGATGCCTCGCGCACCGTGGCAAATGCCTCGGGGAGGATGGCTTCCGTTTCCTCGCCATCCGCCAGCCTCTTTTTGAAAATATCGGTCATGCCGCGCAGCTCGCCGTCGGACAGTTTGCGATAGTCGCCCTCCAGTGCCTCGATCTGGTTGACGATTGGCGTGAGCCGTTTGAGTTCCCTGTCCGAGTGTGAGCCGAACACCTTCGAAATCAGTCCCATGGGGAATAGCCTCTCTTTCTATTGCAGATACGCCATTGCATCGATTATATCACATAAGGGGAAACCGTGGCAAACCTTTTTGTCTTTTCGCCATTCCATTTTCCCCACGCCCACGCCACTTCCCTACTCCACTTCCCTACTCCACTTCCCCCACGCACATGCCCACGCCCACGCCATTTTCCCCACACATTTTCCCCACCATTTTCCCCACACCATTTGACTTTTTCCCATGTTGCTGTATAATAGTACTTGTGCCCGAAAAAACATTGTCACGGGTTCCTTGCTTCCGGCTTGCCAACCGGGGGCCATATGTCCAAAAGGAGGTGTAAACATGGCAAAATCCACGGCGAAGTACGAAACCATCTATATCCTCAACCCAACGCTTGGCGAAGAGGATACCGCCGCCCTTGTGCAAAAATTCAATGCGCTGGCCGAGAGCCACGCGACGCTGGGCGATGTCGAAGAGTGGGGGAAGCGTCGGCTGGCTTATGAGATCAACAAGCTGACCGAGGGATACTATGTGCTTATGAACTATGAGAGCGCGCCCGATTTCCCCGCCGAACTAGAGCGTGTCCTGAGCATTAACGAAGGCGTAATCCGTTGGCTGACAATCTGCAAGGATCAATAAAGGAGTGAAAACATTATGTTGAACAAAGTCATCTTAATGGGCCGATTGACCAGGGACCCCGAGTTGCGCCACACCCAGAACAACACCCCTGTCGCGTCAATGCGCCTTGCCGTGGATCGGGGTTACCGGCGCGATTCCGCCGAGCCACATCAACAATCCGCCGATTTTTTCGACATCGTATGCTGGCAACAGCAGGCTGAGTTCGTGTCCAAATGGTTCCGCAAGGGGCAACTTGTCGCGGTAGCCGGCCGCTTGCAACAGCGCGATTGGAAGGATCGCGACGGCAACAACCGCACCTCGGTCGAGGTGGTTGCGCAAGAAGTCCATTTCGCCGAAAAGAAAAGCGACAGCCAAGGCCAAGGCGCAGGCGCTTACCCGCCTCCCGGCGCCTCCCTGGATGGGCCGGAACCAGCCGGATCCATCGACTCGGCGCCGCCGGCGCCCCTGCCCCCCATGGTATCCTCCGGCTTTGCCGAGTTGGATGACGACGACGGCGAATTGCCGTTTTGAAAACCTTGACGGGCATATTCGCATAGCTCAACTTCGCATAGCTCACGCCTAGAATTATTATTGAATTTTTTGAAAAGGGAGTCTTTCCTATGCCAATGGATCGTCCGCAACGCGGCCGCAAACGCCGCAAGGTATGTTCTTTCTGTGTCGACCGTATCGAACATGTCGACTATAAAGATACGGCCCGCCTCCGCAAGTATCTGTCCGAGCGTTCCAAGATCCTGCCCCGCCGCATGACCGGCGCATGCGCCGCCCATCAGCGCGACCTGACCATAGCCATCAAGCGCGCGCGCCATCTGGCGACGCTTCCCTTCGTAACCGACTGACTATGGGGGCGGGGGCGGCCTTGCGGCCGCCCCCGCCTACTATTACCTCAATATTTTTGAAAATAGGGGTTATCAGCCATGCCGCGCATCGATAAGGAGAATTACTACCTGGACATCGCCCAGGCCGTACTGAAACGGTGTACCTGCTGGCGCCGGCATTACGGGGCCATTATTGTAAAAAACGATGAAATCATTGCCAGCGGCTACAACGGCGCGCCGCGCGGCCGGGGCAACTGCATCGATCTGGGGCTGTGTATGCGCGAGAAGTTGAACATCCCCCGGGGGGAGCGATATGAGATGTGCCGTTCGGTACACGCCGAGGCCAACGCCATCATCTCGGCCGCCCGCCGCGAAATGCTTGGCGCCACGCTGTACATGACCGGGCTAGACGCCAACACGGGGGAATTGCTGGCCGACACCACCTCCTGCCCCATGTGCAAACGGCTGGTCATCAACGCCGGCGTCAAGAAGGTCGTCGTACGCAACACTGCGGAGCAGTATACGATTTATGACGTGCAAAAGGATTGGGTTTTATACGACGAATCGCTGTCCGGCACGTTTGGGTACTGACAAATGTTCTACTCACTTTGCGGGAAAATTGTCCATAAGGAGTCCCTCCTGGCCGTCGTCGACGTGTCGGGCGTGGGCTATGCCTGCCGCACCAGCATGGCGACCTTGGGCAACCTGGAAGTCGGGCGGGAGGCCACATTGTATACGTACCTGCATGTGCGGGAAGGCATCTTCGATTTGTACGGCTTTGCCGGCCGCGAGGAACTGTCGGCCTTCAAGATGTTGCTGGGCATCTCGGGCGTGGGGCCGCGCGCGGCGTTGTCCATCCTGTCGTCGACTACCCCTGAACGCTTGGCCATGTCGGTGCTGAGCAGGGACGAAAAGGCGCTGACCGCCGCCGCCGGTGTGGGCAAGAAGCTGGCGCAGCGCATCGTGATGGAGCTAGAGGACAAAATGGGCAAATCCTTCGGGCTAGACGCCGCCGGCGGCGGCATCGGTGCAGGTGCCGGCGCAGGTGCCGCGTTCCCCGGCGCCTTGCCCCTAGGGGGCGGCAAGTTGAGCGAAGCCCAAGCGGCCCTCGTGGTGCTGGGCTATTCCCCCGCCGAGGCGGCTTATGCGCTGAAGGGCGTGGACGCCGACGCGCTGACCGTGGAGGAAACCATCCGCGCGGCGTTGCGTAGCATGGTGAGCTTATGAGTATACAGTTCGACGAGATGGAAAAACGCCTCGTAACCCCCTCCCCTTCCCCCGACGACGAGCATGAGGGTTCGCTTCGCCCGCGATCCCTGCGGGACTACACCGGCCAAGAACGCGCCTGCGACAGCCTGACCGTTTTTATCGAGGCGGCGCGAGGACGTAAGGAACCGTTGGACCATGTCCTGCTATACGGCCCCCCTGGCCTGGGCAAGACCACGCTGGCCGGGGTCATCGCCTGCGAAATGGGGGTAAACATCCGGGTGACATCCGGCCCGGCCATTGAGAAAGCCGGCGATTTAGCCGCGCTGCTGACCAACCTGAACGAACATGATATCCTTTTCGTAGACGAAATCCATCGCCTAAACCGGGCGGTGGAGGAGGTCCTCTACCCAGCCATGGAGGACTACGCCGTGGATATAATCTTGGGGAAAGGTCCATCCGCCCGCTCGATACGGCTGGATCTGCCCCGTTTTACGCTGATCGGGGCCACCACCCGCGCCGGGCAGCTCACGGCCCCGCTCCGCGATCGTTTTGGCGTCGTGCTACGCTTGGAACTTTACACGGCCGAGGAGCTGACCCGCATCGTCACGCGCAGCGCCTCCATCCTGCGCATCGATATCGAGCCGGACGGCGCCACAGAGATCGCCCGCCGTTCCCGCGGCACGCCGCGCGTCGCCAACCGCATCCTCAAGCGGGTGCGCGACTACGCCCAGGTGCGGGCGGACGGCGTTATCACGCGGGAGGTGGCCGACCAGGCGCTGGGGATGCTGGAGATCGACGAGCTGGGGTTGGATGCCGTCGATCGGCGCATGCTGTCGTCCATCATCGGCCACTTCGACGGCGGCCCGGTGGGCTTGGACACGCTGGCGGCCACTATCGGCGAGGAATCGGTTACGCTGGAGGATGTCTACGAGCCGTTCCTGATGCAAATGGGCTTCCTCAACCGTACGCCCAGGGGCCGCTGTGTCACAAAAAACGCCTACGCGCATTTGGGCCTGCCCGTTCCCGCCGGGGACTTTGAGCAGTTAAAAATGGAAAATGGATAAGGGATAAGGGATAAGGGAAAACGGATGAGGGGTGAGGGGTAACGCTTTATGGGTAATCTTTTCGGAACCGATGGCATACGGGGCGTGGCTGGCGAAACGCTCGACGGGCAACTGGCTTTTCGCGTGGGGCAGGCCGCCGCGCTGACCTTGAGCCGCGCCGAGGGGCATCGCGCGCGCGTGCTGATTGGCAAGGATACCCGCATATCCTCCGACATGCTGGAAGCGGCGTTGGCCGCCGGGGTGGCCTCTGTCGGCGCCGACGCCATATTGCTGGGCATTATCCCCTCGCCCGCTGTCGCCTATCTGACGGTGCGCGACGGCGCGGATGCGGGCATTGTCATCTCGGCGTCGCATAATTCCTTTGAACACAATGGCATCAAGATATTCGGCAGGGAAGGCTTCAAGCTCTCCGACAAACTGGAGTCCGATATCGAGGCCCTGATTGCCACCCCAGATACCATGTCTATGCCCATGCCCATGCCCGTACCCATGCCACAGGCCATGTTTGCCGATGTGGGCCGCATCACAACGGACGACACGTCGGCCTTGCGCTACGTATCCTTCCTCGCCGGCACGGTGGACGCCGATCTGTCCCATCTGCGCGTTGCCGTAGACTGCGCCAACGGCGCGGCCGCGCGTACGGCCGAGGCGTTGATGCAAAAGATCGGCATTGGCCATTCGCTGCTGTTCGACCGGCCCGATGGGTGCAATATCAACGACCGGTGCGGATCGACCGACATGCAGGCCCTATGCGGGCATGTGGTGGAGGGCGGCTTCGATTTGGGGCTGGCTTTCGATGGCGACGCGGACAGATGCCTAGCCGTCGATCACAAGGGACAGATCATCGACGGCGATCGCATCTTGGCCATATGCGCCCTGGTCGAAAAGGAACGCGGCGCCCTGTCCCAGGATACCGTGGTCGCCACCGTCATGAGCAACTTGGGTTTCCACGCCTTCGCGAAGGAGCATGGGTTCTCGGTCGTGACCACGGCTGTGGGCGACAGGCAGGTGCTGGAGAAGATGCTGGCATGTGGATACGATCTGGGCGGCGAGCAGTCGGGGCACTTGGTATTCCGCCGCCTTACCACCACCGGGGATGGCCAACTCACCGCCCTGCGCTTCCTGTGCGCGGTCGCCCAGTCCGGCCGTTCCGCCCATGAGCTACTGTCCGGGTTTACACAATACCCGCAAGTGCTGGTCAATGTCCGCGTGACAGGCCCCCATAAGCGAACGATATCCGAGCATCCCGAGGTGTGCGCCGCGATCGCGGAAGCCGAGACGGCCCTCAAAGGCAACGGCCGCATCTTGGTGCGCCCCTCGGGCACCGAGCCGCTGGTGCGGGTCATGGTCGAGGGTCTGGTGGAATCCCAGGTTCGGGCGCTGGCCGACGAGGTGGCGGCGGTCATCAGCCGGGTAAAGGCGCCTGCGTGAGGTGTGTCACGCCATTACCATATCATAAGCATCATATATATGTCATATACTATAATACTATATAGAATCTAGGTGATATAGAATGCAACTCCATCCCGAAGTCGCGGCCATGGCGCGGGATTGCGCCCAAATCCGACAAAGCCTGCACCGGATACCGGAGTCGGGTTTTGAGGAGTACAAGACGAGCGCCTACATACTGGACTTTCTCAAGCGTTACCCCCCCGACAGCGTGCATACTTTGTCCGAAACGGGCATTAAGGCCACGTACTATACCCCTGGCGCCACAGAAACCATCGCCTTTCGCGCCGACATGGACAGCCTGAGCATCCGCGAAAGAAACGATGTGCCATACAAATCGGAACACGCGGGCAGGATGCATGCCTGCGGGCACGACGGCCACATGACCATGCTGCTGCTATTTGCCCGGCTTTTGAGCCAGAACCGGGACAAGCTGGGCGTCAATGTCGTGCTGTTGTTCCAGCCAGCCGAGGAGGGCAAGTGCGGCGCCTCGCGGATGGTGCAAGACGGCGCGCTCACCGATCCCGACGTAGGGAAAATATATGGGATTCACTTGTGGCCGGACATCCCCCGCGGCAAGATTGGCGTCCGCTGGGGTCCTATGATGGCGAAGGCATGTGAATTCGACATCACAGCCCACGGCTTGAGTTCCCATGGGGCAAGCCCGCAAATGGGCGTGGACGCGATTGTGGCGGCCGCGACGCTGATCACAATGCTCCAAACGGCCCTCACGCGCAACATCGACCCGCTATCGGGCGCACTGCTTACTATCGGCAAGATCGACGGCGGCGTCACGCGCAACATCATCGCGGACGAGGTCGTTATGAACGCGACGCTCCGCGTTTTCTCCGAAGATGTCTATATCCAGCTCATGCGGCGCATCCGCGCCATGGCCAGCGGGGTCGCCGAGGCCACCAGCGCAGACTTCGAAATCAAGGAGCTTCAACACTATCCCTGCGTGGACAACCCGAGGGAACTGGTGGAAGACTTCTACCGATATGTCGATATGGACGATCTTGTCATCGCCGATCCGGTGCTCATCGCGGAGGACTTCTCCTGCTACCAGCAGGAGATACCGGGGTTGTTCCTGTTTTTGGGCGTGGGCGGCGGCAAAAACAAGGTGCCGCTACACAACCCCCTGTTCGATTTTGACGAGGACGCGCTACTCGTCGGCGTCGAGCTGTACCGACGCCTAGCGGGGCTATGAATGTGAATTTGAATGGAAGCGGGAGTGGAAGTATGAGCCTTGATACTTATGAAGCAATGCTTGAAACCGCCGCTACTGACGATGCTATTTCTGAAGCAGAGGCAGAACTAGCCAAAGGCGGGCAACTACACGACGCGGCACAGGCATTGGAGTCCCTAAGGGGTAAACACTTTGGCAGATCAAATTCCGAATTGGACAAGGTGCGGCAAAAAATTGAGCGGGGGAAAGAAGCGGCGCGGGATGGAAAGGTATATACATCAGATGAAGCCCGTCGCCTTTTAAGCGAGCAATGATCATCTATCAGACGGTTGAAACCCATGTTAATATTTAGCCATCATCCACGGCAAGCGTGAATATGCAAGTCCAAAGGGCGCAGAATAACTGTCTGCGCTTTTTCTTTATGATACGGTGGGACACGCGGGGGCGCGGCGGCGCGGGTACGGCGGGCCGAGCGAGCGCGTCAGGGATGCCGCGCCCTACGATGGACGGGGGGACGTGCGGCGGTGGCGGGCGGGGGCGCGCGGCGGCGCGTCAGGGATGCCGCGCCCTACGATGGACGGGGGGACGTGCGGCGGTGGCGGGCGGGGGCGCGCGGCGGCGCGTCAGGGA
>Ga0123353_10009875_pt1 | contig 13233 bp, 11 predicted proteins | sample TergutLab28metaG_3_FD_92763 | JGI IMG/M metagenome (GOLD analysis project Ga0123353, IMG submission 92763) | Labiotermes labralis P3 segment gut microbial communities from Petit-Saut dam, French Guiana - Lab288 P3 | ecosystem: Host-associated > Arthropoda: Insects > Digestive system > Gut ...
CCGATACCCATAAAGCCGTCCACGTAGCCGGCTTCCTCCGCAACCGCCAGCGCAGCCTCCCAAATTTGAACCGGAGTTTTGCCCGGAACAAGCATGGCTGCCGCACGGCTTTGGATCTCATGGCAACATGCATGGGCACGGATCACCTCCGCAGTGGGCGCGTTCCCTCCCCAAAAAGATTGGGTCTTGTCGGTGCAATATCCGTCGATACTGAACGCCATATCTACGGTGAGCAGCTGTCCCTGACGCCATATCGTTTTCGTATCTCCCATGTACGGCACGGCTGGGTGCAGACCGAGCACTCCGAGCGGGCCGTCAAAGGCTGTGGCCAAAAGGCCGGACATCCCGGCAGCCACACTGCCGAGAGCCACACGACCCGGCGGGGTGATATTCACCAGCCCGCAGTGTCCGTTATCCAGATAGATGCTCTGGAGTGTTCTTGCGATATTCCATTCGCTCATACCCGGCCGGATGCGTTTCGGCAGTTCGCGGTACAGGCAGTCATGCTGCCGCGCTCCGGCTTCCCGCATTTTTGCCAATTCCCAAGGGCTTTTGCGCATACGGGTCAGCTTGATGGGCATGTCGCCAGAAATGAAGCTCACAGAATTCAAACGGGCTGCGAGTAATTGCGCCTGACTCCAGAGGACGCCGCCCATATCCACAGCCACCGTGGCATCCGCGCCACAGGCGAAAGGACTGCCTGCCTCGACGCAAAGTGTTGGAATGTCGGCGTATGAGCGCATAGGCAGAATGCGGTTCAGGGGGGATTCTCTGCGTGCACGCTCAATGCCCCTGCGGATTAATAATACCGGCTCCCCCTCTTTGGGCAACCACAGGATTCCTGCTCCTGATGTTCCTGAAAAGTAGTATATATTCAATTGCGCCAATACCAGCAGCCCGTGCGCTTGCGGCACCAGACGTTCAAGGTGCTGGCGGCAGCGCTTCACACGATCGCTGACTTCGTTTTCAGGCAATCGCTCAAAAGGATTGGGAAAACGACGTTCCATGCCGTAATATACTCCCAAAGTTCACATGCTCTGTTCGCAGTATTCGACTCCCAACAGTTCCTCAAACACCTTGATCATCGCGCCCTTGTCCTCAGCACCGTAACCTTTGAGCAAAGCTGCCTGGTATGTCGTGGCAGCAGCCTGCGTGACCGGCAAGGGCACATGCTCCGCAAAGGCGAGTTGGGAAGCGTTGACAAAATCCTTGTACGCGTCGCGCATGGGATAGCCGTAATTGAAACGCCTTTCCAGAATGCGCGGAATAAAAAATTCCGAGGCATGGCTGCGCCCGGTGCCACTGTTGACGATTTCCCCGACCTTGACCGGATCGAGTCCCATCTTCACGGCCAAGGGCAGAATTTCGGCCAGCCCCGCAATATTGATATTGTAAAGCAGTTGGTTGACGAGCTTGGTCAACTGGCCGCTCCCTGCCGCGCCCATATGCAGAATCTTATTGCCCATCCGCCGCAAAAACGGTTCCACCCGCGCCAAGACTGCAGTATCGCCGCCAACCATAATAGACAAAGTCCCCTCTTTGGCCCGCGCCTCCATACCGGAAACGGGCGCATCCAGAAAATCCGCCCTGTTCTCCGTCAGTGCGGCGTCGATTTTCCGGGTGAGCGCGTAGCTGACAGTGCTGCAATCCACCACGACATGCCCCTTGCCAAGATACGGCAAGACTCCATCCGTTCCAAAAATCACGTCCCGCACCACAGCATCGTCGGGCAGGCACAGAAAGATGATCGCGCTTTGCGCCAGATCCGCCGCCTTGTTCGTGGTTTTGGCCCCGGCGGCGCGAAAGTCCTCAAACCCGCGGGAGCTGGTATTGCAAACGGTGAGCTCCACATCCGGGCCGAGCAGGTTCCTAGCCATGTGTTTGCCCATTTGTCCAAGGCCGGCAAAGGCTATTTTTGTCAGATTGCCGCTCATGTCAACGTTCCGTGTTTTATGTGGCTTAAGCTTAAGCTTGCACAAGAATGTCATTGCTCCAATTGTCGAAACCGCGTTTTTTCCGCCGCGTTTACAGGTTCATAGCCCATTGCCCAAGCCGCGAGTTCCGCAAGGTGAAAAACCGGCATGTCGCGCTCCGTAATCCGCGCGCCGGCTGTCAGGTGTACCATGCAGGAAGGGCAGCCGGTTGCCAGTATCGCGGCGTTGACCTGAGCGGCGTTGTGCATTTTTTTGCGCAGAATTTCCCGGGATTCCGTCCAGTGCGCTAGACCATAAGTCCCCCCCGATCCACAGCAGCGCCCAGCCTCCGGCATTTCCGCAAAGTCGGTCGCAATGAGTCCGATCAACGCGCGGGGTTCGGCCTGTACCCCGAGACCGCGCCCCAGGTGGCACGGCTCATGATACGTCAAGCGCCGCGTCAGTTTGCGCGTGAACAGAGGCTGAAGCCGCTCCGCGCCGACGGTGCAAATGAGAAATTCGCTGATGTCCAGGCAGCGGGCCGCTGTTTCCCGGGCGCGCCGCGCACGCTCCGCGTCGTGTTCGTCCGCGTCTTCTTCTGTGAGAAGTGGGTATTCAAAGCGCAGCATGAGGCCGCCCGAACCGCATGCGCTCACAACAGCCCCCGGCAGCTTTGCGAGCAGTTCAAGATTGTGTGCCGCAAGGCCGCGAACCGTGGCTTTTTCGCCCGCAACAAGCGCCGGAGCGCCGCAGCAGCCCATGTTTTTGGGCACATGGACGTTGTAGCCGCATACGCGCAAAGTATGGAGTGCGGCTTCGCCTATGGAGGGGTAGAGATAGTTCGCAGCGCAACCCGTAAAAAACGTCAGCTCGCCCTCGGACCGCGCGCCGAATGCCGCGTTGAATTCCGGCACCCTGCCGACGAAGGGGCGCGGACTGATGCTGGGCACAGGCAGATCCGGCGGAAGAAAGGGCAGGGAAAAACGACGCCGCAAGCCGCTAGTTTCTGGGATGGTGTCGAATACAAGGCGTTGCAGCACGGCGCCGCCTTTCATGATCGCCGCCAGGCGTCCGGGTTTAGGCAGCACATGGCGGAACATCGTACGCTTGACGGGTTGTTGGCCCTGGCAGGCGACGAGCAGCGCCCTGGCAGCCGTGACGATGTGATCAACGCGCACGCCGCTGCCGCAGTTCTGGACGCAGGCCATGCACACCAGACAATTGTCGAAAATGTCTTGCGCGTTTTTTCCGCACTCAAGCCTGCCTTCGACCAAGGCTCTGGCCAGCATGAGCTTGCCGCGGGCGCTGAACGCTTCATGTTGCGTTTCGGCGTACACGGGGCATACGGCGGTGCAGGCCCCGCACTTCGCGCACCTTGGCAGTTCCCGCCGCAACAGCGCCTCCAGTTTCAGACGCGCCCCATCTGTCGGGTCGTTGCTTGCCGTTTTGGAGAGGGTTTTCTTGTTCGTCATAAGCGCATAGTCATCGCATATACGGGTGAAGCGCGGGCTGTCATTCCGGAAGCATTTTTTCCGGGTTCAGGATGCCCTGGGGATCGAGCATGTGTTTCAGTTTTTTCATAAGCTGCAAGGTGTCTTCATCCACATTCAGCCTGAGGTGGGATTTTTTGCTGAGGCCCACGCCGTGTTCGCCGGTAATCCGCCCTTCAAGGGCGACAGTTTCGTGAAAAATGCGTTCAACGGCGCGTTGCGCCCGTTCCCGTTCCCCATCCTCATCTTTGAACAGCACATTCACATGAATGTTGCCGTCCCCGGCATGCCCGAAGGCGCAGACGGGCAGATCGAATTCCGCCCCGATTTCCCGGACGCGCAGCACCATGTCCGGAATTTTTGAGCGAGGCACCACAATATCCTCATTGAAGCGAAAGGGGCGCAGTCGAAACAGCGAGGCCGGGATGGAGCGCCGCGCCTTCCAGAGCAAGGCCTGTTCCTGGGGCGTACGGGCGATGACGTATTCCAGCGGCGCGAGTTCTTCACACAATTCCCGCATGCGGGCCATGCCTTCCTGAACCTGCGACGGGCTGCCGTCCACTTCCACCAGCAGCAAGCCGCCCGCCGCCGTGGGCAGGCCCATCTGCAAATAGGCTTCAACGGTATTGATGGTAATGTTGTCCATAAACTCCAGAGTGATTGGATTGATCCCCCGCTGGAGCAGCATATTCACGGCGCGGGCTGCATCGTGCATATCCCTGAAGGCGATGCGGGCGGTCTGCTTTGCCTCCGGTAAGGGCAAAAGCCGCAGAACAGCGCGGGTCACTATGCCGAGCATGCCTTCGGAGCCGACGAAAAGCGGCGCGAGGTTCAGACCCACCACATCCTTGATGCATTTTGAGCCTGTCCGGATGATCGAGCCGTTGGCCAGCACTACTTCCAGCCCCATGACATAGGCGGCCGTGCAGCCGTATTTGACCGCGCGCATGCCGCCCGCGTTTTCCGCAATGTTGCCGCCTATGGTGGAAAAGGCCATGCTGGCCGGGTCGGGGGGATAAAAGAGTCCGAGCGACTCCACATGCTTGTGCAGATCCGCGGTGATGACGCCGGCTTCCACGGTGGCGGTGAAATTTGCCGTATCCACCTCAAGTATCCTGTTCATTTTCTGAAGCGACAACACCACGCCACCCTGTAAAGGGACAGACCCCCCCGTGGTGCCGCTGCCCGCCCCCCTCGCGGTAAGGGGTACTGAATACTTGTTGCAAGCGGCTACCACCGCCGCCACCTGTTCCGTGGAAAGCGGAAGCGCCACCAAGTCCGGCAGATGCTCCGTGGCCTGCGAATCATAGGAGTAGGCCAGCAAGTCTTCCGGCCTGTCCAGACAGGAGGCCGGAGGAAGCAGCGCCCGTATGGCATCTTTGTATTCTTGTCTCATGCCACCCGTTTCCGCTCCGCGCGCCGTTGTCTGTAGACGTAAAAAAGGGCGACAAAAAACATCGCCCCAAAAAACCAGCAGATGGGCGAGCGCAGGAAGATGGCGTACGATCCGTCGCTCATCAAGAGGGAACGTCGCAGATTGTCTTCCAGCAAGGGACCGAGAACAAAGGCTATCACGAAGGGGGCCACAGGTATCTTCCAGCAGTTCATGAGATATCCGAGTCCTCCGATACAGGTCATGACCAAAACGTCGAACATGCTGTTGTTGATGGCGTAACAGCCGTAGAAGCACAGCACAAGCACGGCGGGAAAGAGAATGCGCTTGGGAATTTTGGTGATTCCGGCAAAAGAGCGGATGCAGAAATGCCCGACAAGGAGCATCATCGCGGAAGTCAGCATAATGCCCATAAACAGCGCGTACACGATGGTTCCGTTCTCCTGGAACAGCAATGGCCCCGGCAGGAGCCCGTGCATCATGAACGCGCCGAGTATGATGCCGGTTATGGCGTCGCCGGGAACTCCCAAAGACAGCAGGGGAATAAGCGACGAGCCACAGGTGCCGTTGTTGCCGGATTCAGCGGCCGCCACACCCTCAAGTTCTCCCTTGCCCCAGGTTTCAGGATGTTTTGCATGCCGCCGCGCCTCACCGTAGGCGACAAAAGCGGACGGCGCGCTGCCTATCCCGGGTATGGCGCCGAGAACCGTGCCGATCGCGCTGCCGCGGAGGATGGTTTTGAAGCAGCGTTTGAAATCCGCCCAGGTCACGCGGCTGTCGTTGGCGTCAGCGGCCTTGGCATAGTCTTTCACGGTTTCGACGCAGTTGGCTACGATTTCAGGCAGGGCGAACAATCCGATGAGTACGGGTATGAAGTTCAGCCCAGCCATCAGATTCGCATTGCCGAAACTGAAGCGTTCCGTGCCGTATACGGCGTCAATGCCGACGGACACCAGAAAAAGCCCCATTCCGGCGGAAATAAGTCCTTTTGCCAGAGACTTTTCGGACACGCCGGCCACCACGGTCAGCGCAAAACAGATCAGCGTGAAAAATTCCGGCGGCCCGAAACGCAGGGCAAAATTCGCAATAAAACCTGTGAAGAAAATAAGGGCAAGGTTGGAGGTAAAGTCCGCAAACGCGGAAGCGTACAGGGCCATGTACAGGGCCTTGCCCGCCTGTCCTTTTTCGGCCAGCGCGTAGCCGTCCATTACGGTGGCCGCCGCCGCCGGAGTGCCCGGCGTCTTGATGAGGATGGCGGAAATGGAGCCGCCGTAAATGGCGCCCTTGTATATGGATACGAGGAGCAAGATGGCTATCAGGGGAGAGAGGTGAAAGGTGAACGGCAGCACCAGCGCCACAGCCATGGCGCCAGTCATTCCCGGGATGCAGCCCACGATGACCCCGATGACCATGCCGCTGAAAATAGCCAACACGTTGTGCCAAGTCGCGAACATCACAAACGCGTTTTGTATCATGCCAAAGTCAAACACGGCTTCCTCCTTTGCTGGCTTCCACTGTGCTTCCGTTCGTTATGATTTCATATGATCCCGCCGAAGGGGCCGGTCGGCATAGGAACAGCGGCCGCATACAGAAAGAAGTAATAGAGTCCCGTAGCCAGGGCACCGCCTATGCACAACATGCGGAACATGTTCCGCTCGCCGTTCAGACGGGTGAGCAGCATAAAGGCAAGGGCGGAAGCCGGCGCAAGGCCCAGGTAAGGCACGCTGAGGCAATAACCCGCTATGAAGAGGCAGGCCAGCAACAGTTTCTTTTTTGAAAGCGATTCGCCCATGCCCCCTGCGTCAGGCTCTTCAGCTTGCGCCCGTTTGTGATGAAGGCAGTTTTCCAGGACAAGATACAGCGCGGCGCCAAGCATCGCCAGCACTATTGCACGCGGATAGGCGCGCGGGCTGATCCCGACGGATAGATGGGCGGGCTCGTAAATGCCAAAGTCAATGCCAAAAAACAGCAAACAGGCGAATACGCCCGAAGCCGCACTCCAAAAAAATATATTGCGCATGGTGATTGGCATGGGGAGTTCTCCTGCGGCCCGCTCGCCGGGACGCGGGCAGGCCGTGCGCATCGCTGCGGTTAATTGTCGGCAAAGACTTTTTTGAAGCTCTCCACCTGCCTGCGTACATATTCTTTCGCTTCATCCGGCGAGTTCATCACCGGGATATTGCCCATGCTCACCGTGACGTCGCGCCAACTCGGATCCGCGCTTACCTTTTTCAAAACCTCCAACCAGACATCCATCGCTTCCTTGGACAAGTCCTTCGGAGCGAGCAGGCCGCTCCAGCCGGTGAGGGACATCAGGCCGGGGAAACCCGCTTCCGCGAAGGTGGGCACATCCGGCAGGTCCTTCAGGCGTTCCTTGTTGCTTGTGCCCAAGGCGCGCAAGGTGCCTCCCTTGACCTGGTCGATCACCGGGGCAAGGTTTGATCCGAGATAGTCCACGTTGCCGCCCATAAGCGCAACCTTGGCATCTCCATCGCCGGTGAAAGGGATACCAACGGTGGCGGTCACGGGCAGCCCCATTTCCTTGTTCAGCAGTTGCGGGCCGAGCGCAAGAATAGTGGTCGTGCCGGAGTGGCTGTACTTGAGTTTTCCGGGGTTCGCCTTGATCGCCCCGGCGAGGTCCTGCAGGGTCTTATAGGGAGATGTGCTTTGCACTGTGATGACATAGGGATTTTCTTCCAGAATGGTCAAAAAGGTGAAAGAATCCCAGTCATACAGCTTGTTCGGGAGATTCTGCGCCGGGTAGACGCCGTGGCTGGCTATACGGGCCAGAAGCAGGGTGTAGCCGTCCGGCTTGGAGTTGAGCACGAAATGGGAACCGGTGACGCCGCCCGCGCCAGCCCTATTGACAACCATGATTGGCTGCCCGAAGTGTTTCTGCGCGGCGCTGGCCAGCGCCCTGGCGGCAAGATCCGCCGCACCGCCCGCGCCGAAGGGCGACACGAGCGTAACAGCCTTGTCGGGATAGCCGGCCGCCGAAGCGATCCCCGCCGAAAACTGCAACATGGACACCGCCAAAACAAACAGGAAAAGTCTCCGCATATGTCCTCCTTAAAGGAACCTATGGTAATAGGTTGATGTTTTTCTGCCTCCTGTTCAGCCTGTATACATTGCCGCAAGCGGTCTGTGAGTCAGTGGCGCATCCGCACAGGCTGTGCCACTGTCGTCAGCATTATAGCAAGCAAGCTAAAAACACAAATTCAACGAAACCAGCAGAATAACGACAAGGACAAGGGTGCGAAACAGGGTCTCGCGCATGTGTTTGTTGGCCAGATTACCAATGGCGCCGCCCACCCACACCGCGGGAATCGCCGGAAGTGTGGCGATCAAAAATTCCGGACTCAGCAGGCCGATATACAGGAAAGCGAAAGTCTTATACGCGTCCGACAACAAAAAAATTATTACCGTGGTGCCGACGAAGATACGCCTGTCGCGTACCTCGTTCATCAGGTACATCGACCATACCAGCCCGCCCGCATGGGCGATGACCGAGGCCACACCCCCCAGCACGCCGAAAAAATATATCTGTTGTTCGGCAAAAAACGAAGTGGCGCGGACGAATTGCTTCTTGAAAAACACAAAAGGAGTGAAGCTTGGAAAAAGCTGGAACAGGGCATAGAAAGCTCCGAACAGCCCTACCCCAAACTTGAATTCCTTGGCCGGAATAATGCTTACAAGCAGCGTGCCTACAAGGAAGCCAGGGATGGCGGCCAGCGCCAGACGGACCAGTTTGCTGCGCTCTATCCATTCCTTCCAGTAGTAACGCAGCCCGATAACATCTGAAGCCAGCAGAAGAGGCGCGCCAAGGGCGAGAGCGATCTTGGCGGGAAAAACCACGGCCAGGGTCGGCAGCAGGAAGACACCGCCCCCCACGCCGACACCGTTCTTGATAAGCCCGGACAAAAAACCCGCGATGACGACAACAGCGAGTTCAAGATTTGTCATGTAACTGTCCGAAATAAGCCAACTGCTGCTGCGCGTAATTGCATCTATTCCTCCGGCAGGGGCGGCTTGTGCCGAATCAAGGCGTACACTACATATGCGAGTGACAGCAGGGTCAAAATGAAGAACACCCAACAAATAACCGAACTGAAGAAGATTTTTGGCGAGCCGTGAGAAATAAGCAGCGCGCGACGCAAATTGTCTTCAAACAGCGGAGCCAGCACAAAAGCCACCAACAACGGCGCTTCCGGGAATTTGAACAGGACAAGCAGGTAGCCCATGATACCCAAAAGAGCCATGACCAGCACGTCAAACATGCTGTTGTTGATGGAAAAAGCTCCATAGCAGCAGATCAGCAGGATACATGGAAACAGTACGTACTTTGGGATATTGGCTATCTTGGCAAAGGAGCGGATGCAGGCGATGCCGGTAATGAGCATAAATAGGGAGCTGACCATAATACCGATGTACAGGGCGTAGATTATGACGATGTTTTCCTGGAACAGCAGCGGCCCCGGTGTCAGGTTGTGCATCATGAAGGCACCCAGCATGACGGCGGTGACCACGTCGCCGGGAACGCCCAAGGAGAGCAATGGGATGAGGGATGCACCGGCCACGCCGTTGTTGCCTGCCTCGGGAGCGGCAACTCCTTCGATTTCCCCCTTGCCAAAATTGTCGCGGTTGGACGAGGTGCGCTTGGCTTCGTTATAGGCCATAAAGGCCGCGGGCGCTCCACCGATGCCGGGAATGGCTCCCAGGATGACGCCGATTATACTGCCCCGGATAATGCTTTTGAAGCAGCGCATGAATTCGGCCCAGGTAACCCGGTCGCCACCCAGGGCGATAACCGTTTCTTTTTTGTCCTGCTTGCCCGTGCAGGCCTTAAGCACCTCAGGGATGGCGAAAAGTCCGATGATCAGCGGAATAAAGCTGATGCCTCCCATCAGGTCCACATTGCCAAAGGTGAAGCGGGTGGTGCCGTAAACGAGATCAAGCCCGATGGTGGCAAGAAAGAGGCCGATGCCGGCGGCAATGAGTCCTTTGAAAAAAGATTCTCCCGAAAGGCCGGCGACGACGGTCAAAGAAAAACAGATGAGCATGAAAAATTCCGGCGGACCAAAGCTTAAGGCGAAGCTGGCGATGAGGCCGGTACAGAAGATTAGCGACAGGTTGGAGATGAAGTCGGCTATGCAAGAGGCGTACAGGGCCATGTACAAAGCCGCGCCCGCCCTGCCCTGTTGCGCCATGGGGTAGCCGTCGAGCACGGTGGCGGCGGCCGCGCCCGTGCCGGGCGTTCTGATGAGAATGGCGGAGATGGAACCGCCGTACATGGCCCCCTTGTAAATGGCTATAAGCAGCAATAGGGCCGGCACAGGTTCCATATAGAAGGTAAAGGGCAGCATTAATGTCACGGCGATAGGACCGGTAAGCCCGGGAATGGCGCCGACGATCACGCCGCCCAGCATGCCGAAAAACATGAGGAGAAAATTTTCGAAAGTGGCGGCCAGCGTCAGGGCTTGCGCAAGATTTTCCAGCATGGCGGCGTCCTGTTGTTATAATATGTCGGAGAGCAGGCCCAAAGGCATGGGAACCGCAGCCACCTTGACAAAGAAATAGTACAGGATCAGCGTGGTCGCCACAGCGCCGACAAGGGCGCGCAGGGGACGACGTTCTCCGGAAAGGCCAGCGTACAAAAGGTAAAGGAGCAAACCCGCGATGATGATGCCCAGAAAATCCACCACGTAATACAGCAGAATCATCGTCCCCATGCCCGCAATGCGGAAGGCGAAAATTCTCCCCTTGGATGTCTTTTCCTCAGGCTCTCCCTCTTCCGTTTTTTGGGGTGTCCCAGATATCTGCTGCGATGCCTGCATGCCTTTAAGGCCCGTATAGGCAAGCGCCAGGCTGCAGAAGAGGGTGTACCAGCAAATCATGTCGGGGAAAAAATTCGGCAGAACAGCGGCAGAACCGGACTGGTAGTTCGCCGTGGGTATATCAATGCCGATTTTGTTCAGAACAAAAATGAACAACAAGGAAAGCAGGGCGAAAAATACCCCCACAAACAAATCTTTTCGGGCTTCGGTATAGGTCATGTTGCCTCCCGGTAGCGGAACCGGCGCGGGGCCGCGCAGGTTCCGCACTTGATAACATACAGCGCCAAGGCTACTTGGTGATGATGATTTGCAGCTTTTCACCCAAAGCCGAGAATTTGGCATACTGATCCATGATGAATTTTTCCGCTTCCGCAGGGCCGAGTACATAGGGAATGGCGCCCAAATTCATGGTGGTCTGTTGCCATTCCGGGTCGTTTTTGAGCTTTTGCATAAGATCCGTCAGCACCGCCACATCTTCGGCCTTCATGCCCTTGGGGCCGACCACGCCGCTCCAACCGACGGCATTGGTCAGTTCAGGCATGCCGGCTTCCGCGACTGTGGGAACGTCCGGCAGCATGTCCAGGCGTTTTTCCGTGGTCACGGCCAGCGCGCGTACCTGCCCGGCCTTGATGACATCCATCATAGGCGAAAGGTTGTTGGGCAAAAATTGGGTATGCCCCCCCAAAAGCGAGGTTTTGGCTTCGCCGTCACCCTTGTAGGGTACGGAAACCGCTGCGGTCTTGGGCAATCCGGCCGCATCAAGCATCATCATGCCCACGATGTCGAGCATGGAGAGCGCGCCGGATGTGCCAAAAGAAAGGGATCCCGGCTTGGCCTTGATGGCCTCCATGAGGTCTTTCAACGTTTTATAGGGTGAGTCGGCCAGGACGCAGATGACGAAGGGTGTAATCTCCGTGACGGCAATAAAGGTGAAGTCGTCAATTTTATAAGGGATGGTTTTGTTCAGTGCCGGCACGGAAGCGTTGCAACTCACCCGTGCCATCAGCAGGGTATAACCGTCGGGCGGGGCGCTTGCCACGGAGGCTGCCGCCAGTACGCCCGAAGCACCGGGCTTGTTCACTACTACTATAGGCTGCGGGCAGAAACTTTTGGCGCTGTTGGCCAGCGAACGGGAAGCCAGGTCGGTTGTAGACCCGGCGGCAAAAGGACAGATCAGTTGGATCGGCTTTCTGGGATAGTCTCCCTTGGCCGCGATCGCCTGTCCGGCGACCAGGGTCAAAGTACATGCGATAAGCAGTAAGAAAATGTTGCGCATACTATGCTCCTTTTGTTTGTTTTTTACGCTACACCCAGTTTTTCATAAGTTTCGGCATATATGACGCCGTCTGCGGACACGCCGCCCACTGACGGGAAACGCGGAAAAGAATGTTGAACAAGGGCTATTGGCCCGCATTTTTGGGCGTGGGCGTGAAGCCTTGGGCCCGCAGGATGTCTTCCAGCATATCGTACGCTTCTTCCAGAGTGGCTGCAATTCTGACCCTGGCCTCCCTGAGCGCGGCATGTTTTGACTCCGGCGTGCCTGCGCTGCCGGAAATGATGGCCCCAGCATGTCCCATTTGTTTGCCCGGCGGGGAGGTGACTCCGGCGATGAAAGCAATCAGCGGTTTATTGTACCCGACCCGCCTGATATATTCAGCGGCCCGTTCTTCCGCTGAACCGCCGATTTCGCCGATCATGAGCACGGCCTTGGTTTCGTCGTCATGGCGGAAACGCTCCAGGATATCTTCAAAAGGGCTGCCCGGAACAGGGTCGCCGCCAATGCCCACGCAGGTGGTCTGGCCGATGCCGCGAATGGTCAGGCAGGAAGAAGACTCATGCGTCAGGGTGCCGCTGCGCGAAACAATGCCCACCGGACCCTGGCTGTAAAGGAAGCCGGGCATGACCCCAAGCTTGCTCTTGCCGGGGCTGATGAGGCCGATGGTGTTCGGCCCGATGACGCAGCAACCCGCCTCCCTGGCCGCTTCGCGGATTTTCATGGTATCATGCAAGGGTATGTACTCGGTGATGATCACCAGCACCTTGATGCCGTTGTCTATGGCTTCAAGAGCCCCGTCCAGCACCGAATACGGCGGGGCAAGGATCATGGAGCTGTCGATCTGGCCGAGTTCATCACGGGCCTGACGCACGGTATCAAACACCGGCAGACCGTTGACCTTTTCTCCGGCCTTGCCGGGAGTAACCCCGCCAACCAGGTTGGTTCCGTATTCCAGGTGATGGGGCACATGCAGCCGTGCTTGTTTGCCGGTAATGCCCTGAATGATTACCCGGCTTTTTTCGTCGAGCAGTATGGACATGCGCGTACCCTCTACAGCCCGGCAAGCAGGGTTTGCACGGCGTCCCGGGTGGTGCCGTATTTGATGATGGGAACCTTGCGCTCCTCAAGCATGCCCCAGCCCTCGTCCTGGGAGTGCCCGCGCATTTTAACGACTACCCTGGCCGCGGGCTTGTCATTGTCCAGCACCTCGGAGATGCCTTGAGCCACGTCGAGGCAATTATTGATGCCGCCAAAGACATTGATCACAACTCCGCGCACGCCTTTGGTGGCAAGGGAGATGCGCAAGGCTTCGGCCATGTTCACGGCG